>Ga0209023_10003241_pt1 | contig 19570 bp, 15 predicted proteins | sample LakOneMetagenome_FD_187468 | JGI IMG/M metagenome (GOLD analysis project Ga0209023, IMG submission 187468) | Freshwater and sediment microbial communities from Lake Erie, Canada (SPAdes) (version 2) | ecosystem: Environmental > Aquatic > Freshwater > Lentic | place: Lake Erie, Canada...
CATCCGTAATAAGCCGGGATCGTACCGGTTCGTATTATTTGCAACTTGCCTCGTTATTATCTTAAGCATAGACTTTTTGAAGATATTTCTGGCCGAGCGCATTAAAAGCCTGCTCACCACGCGAAGGATCATTTACATGCAGCGTTTTTCTTCGGCATGTATTTTCCTGATCGGATTGAGTCTTTTTATTACTACTATTTTAAATATTCAGTCTTCTAAAAACAATGAAAAGAGCAGGATAGATAAAATACTTTCCCGGAAAATGACAAAGGATGTTCCGGTGCACCTTACATTAAACACAAATGTTAATAGTTATCGTGGTATTGAAATTCCAAATAACCAATTGTAAATAACATCCTACCTTTGCACCCTCATGTCTGACGCACTAAAGCACGAATGTGGATTGGCCTATATACGCCTTCTTAAACCACTTTCTTACTACCACCGCAAATACGGAACCGCTTTTTACGGGCTTAACAAACTATACCTGCTGATGGAAAAGCAGCATAACCGCGGACAAGATGGTGCGGGTATAGCCACAGTGAAGCTGAACATAGAACCGGGACACCAGTTCATGCACCGTTTACGGGTGAGTGGCGGCCAGGCGATATCAAAAATATTCCAGGATATAAACCAGGAAGTAAGCGACCTGGAAAAGATGTACCCGGAAATACTGCAGCACAGCGGACTTATGAAGGGCTATATGCGTTTTGTGGGTGAAGTGATGCTGGGGCATTTGCGTTACGGTACACAGGGCAAGAATAATATTGAGTTCTGTCATCCGTTCATAAAGCCGCACATCAATCCGACCCGCAACCTGATAATGGCAGGTAATTTCAACCTGGTGAATACGGACGAGCTGTTCAATATGCTGGCGCAGCACCCAACCGGTACCATGCGCGAAAGCGACCTGGGTGCTATGATAGAGACCATACACCACTACCTGTGTTTGGCTGATGATACCAACCCGGCCAACCTGAATATAGAAGGTATACTGAAGCAGGCTACAACCCACTTTGACGGTGGTTTTGTATTCAGCGGACTGATAGGAAATGGTGACAGTTTTGTAATGCGTGATGCCAACGGCATCAGGCCATGCTACTACTACCAGGATGAAGATATAGTTGTAGCAGCATCAGAACGTGCGGCTATAATGACGGCTTTCAATGTAACACAGCAGCAAGTACGTAAACTGGAACCGGGGCATGCGATCATAGTGTCCTCCAAAGGGGAGTTTAAGAATGTAGAGATACTGCCAGCCAAAGCACATACTGCGTGCAGTTTTGAGCGTATCTACTTCAGCCGTGGCAGCGACCCGGATATTTACAGGGAACGTATGGAGCTGGGCCGCAATCTTGCAGGCACTGTACTGAAAGCATTGAACAACGACCTTAAGAATACGATAGTATCCTTCATCCCAAACACTGCGGAAATAGCTTTCTACGGTTTAATAAAGGGACTGGAAGACTATCTGAAAGATATAAAGCTGCAGCGCATACTATCCCGCAAGGATACGATGACGGAAGAGGAAATGAGTGAGCTGATCAGCCGTCGTGTGCGTATAGAGAAGATAGCAATAAAAGACGTGAAGATGCGCACCTTCATTACAGAAGATGCATCGAGGAACGAAATGGTGCAGCATGTGTATGATATCACTTACGGCACCGTGCAGAAGGATGTAGACACCCTTGTAGTGATAGATGACTCGATAGTGCGTGGTACCACATTGCGTGAAAGTATTATTAAAATGCTGAACCGCCTGGGGCCTAAACGCATAGTTGTAGTGTCATCTGCACCGCAGATACGCTACCCTGACTGCTATGGCATTGATATGAGCCGCATGGGCGATTTCATTGCATTCCAGGCTGCGGTAGGCCTGCTGGCTGATAGCGGGCAGGAAGGCAAGCTGAAAGAGATATATGACCAATGCAAGCAGGCTGAAGCCGCGAACAAACTGCATGAGCAGAATTTCGTGAAGGGAGTTTATGACTCATTCACTGCAGAAGAGATAAGCACTAAAATAGCGAAGATGCTGCGTCATGAAGAAGTGACTGCGGAGGTGGATGTTATCTACCAGTCTATAGAAGGCCTGCATGAGGCATGCCCGCATAACCAGGGCGACTGGTACTTTACCGGCAACTACCCTACACCGGGTGGCAACCGCGTAGCCAACCGTGCATTTATGAACTATATGGAAAAGCAGGAAGGAAGAGGATATTGATTTTGACAGATACATAAAACTTAATGGGGCTGATGGTTACATCAGCCCTTTTTATTTGTAATTGCAAGCAATACCAGTATCTTAGTATTCAATGAATTAAATAACACACGATGGGTTTATCAATTGCATATTTAAGATCAGGTTGTTTAGCTGTGCTTTTCTCTGTTTGCAGCATAGCTGCTTCAGCACAAAACGCATCCGTAGCGCCGTCGTTAGTACCCCGTCAATCACCAGATAAGGGATTGAGTGCTGAAGTAAAGCAACTGGAAATGTATAAGCAGGCAAACCAGGCTGCAATACAGCAGTTGCAGGAATTTACAGAAAATTACAGTGCTCATAAAACGTCCGCAGGCCTGCCGGATACTACCTGTACGATCACTATTCCTGTTGTGTTTCACGTGTTCCATCCCGATGGCGCTACAGGTGTACCCATGAGCCAGATAGACTATGCAATGAATGACCTGAATCTGAACTTCGCCGGGGCTGATGTTGATTATACTACTGTTAATCCTGCGTTTGCAAGTGTGAAATCTTATACCAAGTTCAGATGGAAAAGGGCATTGATAGACCCTAAGGGTAACCCCACAACCGGCGTAGTTTATTACAAAGACAAGCAATCCGGATTTGGTAATGGTACTGGCTACGATAACGAGATAGCCACTTGTGCATGGGACAATAAAAAGTATTTCAACATTTACATTATGAATGACCTGTATTGTGATAATGTGACCAACAATTCGGGTGTATGCTGGTATCCTAACATAGCTATGACCAATGCACAAACTGCACGCATGGTCTATAACTATGTATACCTTGGCTTTGGAGGCTCTTCGTATAATAATGTGGAGTTCAACGAAACCTTCACTCACGAATGCGGCCACTACATGAACCTGATACATACGTTTGACGGCTCGTCGTGCAGCAGTGTGGGAGACCTGGTGAGCGACACCCCGCCAACAGATGCAGCGGCAGCAGGATGTAATGCAACAAGGTGCAGCGGGCTGATAAATGGCGAGAATTACATGGACTATAACAATACATGCCTGAAAAACTTTACCATGGGCCAGAACACAAGAATGGAGGCCGCCAGCATGGACCCCGCACGCTCTACCCTATGGCAATATGATAACCTCGTAGCAACAGGATTAGTAAGCCCAACAAGTACTAATGCATGCGTGGCTGCGAATAAGTTCTTCTCCTTCAGCAAGACCACCCTCGACGAAGATGTTGCCAACGATGGCAGCATAGAAACACCGGCCGTAAAGATATACGCCTGTGCAGGAGTGCAGTTTGTAAAAACAAGTGCAACGCTAACGGCAGGTACTGACTATACCATTGTCAATGTACCGGCAGGCCTTACAGAAAGTATTGTAACATCTGCTGACGGCAAGAGCGCTACACTGACACTGACGGGAACTGCAACAAGCCATGCGAGCGCCAACTCAATAACCAATATGACGCTGACATTCAAAGATGCGGCTATTACGGGTGGGGGTGCATCTTCTATCACTAATTACAACACTACATTCAAGGTAAACTTTAAGGACCCATGGACCTACACATGCGCTGCACCAAACATCACTACTACATCGAGCAGTGTGTGGAACAAGTTGGAACTGGCGGGGCCGATACCGAGGTTTTATGGTTTGTGGTACGACGCCAGCACTTACTACCTGGAAAACTATGGTAGGGCTATCATTACTGCCGGACTCAGCAGCGACAATGTTGTATTTCTACCCGCAGGTACCAACATAGGCCCTGCAAGCGCATGGAGAGCCGGTGGCAAGCAGGGTGTGCTTTACGGATCTTCTTACACTGCGCTTGATGGCAAAACTGGGTATGTAGGTTTCAGGATGCAGGCAGGTAATGATTTCTACTATGGATGGATGAAAATATCGGTTTCCTCTACTGCAGGTATCACCCTGCTGGAGTACCAATATTGCAACAGACCCAATACGGCTGTTGTGGCTGGCTCTGTGTGCGGTGTGCCTCTGCAATTGCAGGAAAACGGGAAAGAACAGGAATTGACCATTTACCCAAATCCTACTTCAGGCGTTGTATACCTGTCTGGTATGGGACAAGACAACAAAGTGCAGGTATACGACATAGCCGGCAGGACAGTACTTAATACAGCAACAGCTAACAGCCACCTGGATATAGACCTGAAAAGCATGGGGCTGAAGGACGGTATGTATATCATTAAAGTAATATCAGGCAGCCAAACGATCGTGAAGCGGATCATTTTCACCCAATAGGCGACTGAAACCCGCTCCCAGCCTAACAAACGTTAAAGTCCTGCAAATAAGCCAAGAATAAGTTTGGCAGGATGGTTAACAAGCTGTACATTTGCACCCACATCGCGAGATAGAGCAGCGGTAGCTCGTCGGGCTCATAACCCGAAGGTCACAGGTTCGATCCCTGTTCTCGCTACCAAGAGAGGATATCGTAAAGATATCCTCTCTTTTTTTACGCTATAAACATGGAATTTATTCGTGTATATCGCCTGTTGATTGCCGCTTTCAATACCTATAATTATAATTTCTTTATTCACTATTTCAAACTTAAAAAATGAAAAAACAATTTCTACTTGGCATTTCCTTATGTTTCGTTTCAGCGGTGCAGGCTCAGTCAACATACAACGTTGATTTTAATACCTATGTTTCCGGCAGTAACAATGATTTGGCAAATAACTTCACAGGAGGATTTGCTTTGACACAGCAAACAACTAACGGCATTACAGGAGGCTCAGTTTTGCCTACGCCTACAGTATCCAGTAACAAAGCGCTGTATAATGCACACTGTTATGTCCGTCCATCAGACCCTAATCAAACATCAGTATCCATTAGTTTTAAATATAGTGCAGCGGGTGCAACCAGCGGAGATAATGGTCCGGAGGTTGGATTTATGCTCACTTCCGACAGTGCCGGATCTGTTGCCTCAGGTTTTGTAACTACAAGTATTAGCGCTTATCCATTCGGTGGCTCTATGATTTCCATTGACGGTACAGTCAATCATTACACTTCAGCATCGTTTACCCTTGTGGATGGTCATTGGTATCAATTACAATTAAAGATCCGTTCATTTAATATGGATAGCGTTAGTGCCAGCACGTATGTATATGAGCTGGGCGCCGCCGGTACATCTACCCCTGTACTTGTTACTTCCTTCCTTAGCAAAACTGAAAAAACTGTCGGCAGTACGTGGCCGCATTCCATTTTTCTTGCAACACTTAATGGTGGTGCCAGTGGAGGCGTAGTATCTATGGATAATTTTAGTGTTAATTCTTATTATGCCCCATCAGGTATAAAACCGGTTGAACTGAACGGTGGTATCTTGATATCAAATCCGGCAACTAATAATCTGTCTGTTATTACTTCTAATAAAAGTGATATTCAATATGCCATCTATAATGTGGCTGGTGTAACATTAAAGACCGGCACCTTCAATGGCTCAACAGATATTGATGTGTCTAGTCTGCCTTCATCGCTTTACCTGATCCGCTTTTTGGCAGGAGACAACACAATGGTGCAAAAATTCATAAAGGAATAAATTATAAGTAGCAGTTATTGCGGGCTAACGTTTATACGAAAAGATACTCGCTAACGACCTTGATCACAAGTTCGATCACTATTATACAACAACGAAAGAGAAAGTCAGCAAAAATGCTGACTTTCTCTTTTTCATACCTTTTTAGAGTTCCACCAATTCTCATCTAATTCTTCACATGGATTCCAGCCATTCAATACTTGAAGAATATATTACAACATTAGTGGAAACAATCTAAAAACATCGTAGTTAATATTTTGGTGAATATCGCTTACTTTGCTGCGAATTAAAAGTATAATCCTCGTCACTATCAAAACCTCATCCCGGTGAAGTATTTATCACTATTTATCTTATTTACTATTTTGCAGCATGCCGCTATGGCGCAGGTGCCTGCCTACATAGATACAAATCTCCTGCTGGCATGGTATCCGTTAGACGGCAATTTAATGAATGTGCACAACGGGCCGGTAAACAATGGCGTTGGTAGCGGATCAATAGCCTATGGTACAGGCCGCTCAGGAGCCGCTACCCAAAGCTACCTGGGAAATGCCGCTAACGGCATAGATATTCCCGTACATAATTTCCCGGTGGGCAACGGGGCACGTAGTGTTTCTGTGTTCTATAAATGCGCCTTTCCGTACACTTCGGGCTTACACCAATTGATAGCCTGGGGAAATGAAAGTGCATCTGGCCATCTGTTCGGAATAGTCGTGTCCGACTCATTTGTCGGGGTTGACTACAACAACGGATCAGTGTACATGAAAGTTGCGCCAGATAGTCTGTGGCATAATGTAACGGTCACCTACCCGGCAAATGGCTCAGGATCATCATCAATAAAGCTGTTTTTTGATGGCGTATTGAGCAATACCACAACACAGGGAGCAATAAGTGCACTGGCTACAGATACAGGCCATATACATTGCATAGGCACGCTGTCGAACAGTACCAATAAATATAGCTGGCTTGGGCATATAGATGATGTGGGCATATGGGGCCGTGAACTGACCGAATGCGAGGTGAAGCTTGCCGCAAATTCATATCACATAACCATGGATAGTATGGCAGACAGCTGCCAAACCGCATCAGGCTGGTTAAAGGCAAATGTGAAGGGCGGTACTGCACCGTACCACTATCAATGGTCTGCCGCAAACGGTGGGGATGAAGATTCGATAGGGTCTCTGTCTCAGGGAACATATACCGTAACCGTCACCGACGCAAGTGGGTGTGTAGCAAAGGTGCAAGCGCTGGTACGTGACTATTGCCCACAAGTAACAATAGCCACTGGTCTGTCACCCAACGGGGACGGGCTAAATGATCACTGGGAAATATCCGGGCTTAATAAATACCCGGACAATACAGTGCAGGTATTTGATCAGTGGGGAAGTATGGTGTATGAACAAAATGACTATAAAAGCGACTGGGATGGTAAAAGCAAAGGCGGGTCGCGACTACCCGATGGCAATTACTTTTATCTTGTAAAGCTGAATGTGCCTGACCTTAACATCAGAAAAAATGTGTACACCGGGCAATTGCTGTTAAGGCGATAAAAGAAAGTTGAAATGATCCGAGTGACTAATCCTCCTTAAAAGTATAAAATGAAAAATACCCCAACCCGTTTCCTGTTATTGCTATGCCTGCTCCCTTTATGCGTGTTTGCACAGAGTGATCAGCACTATTCGATGTTCATGTACAACAAATTACTGTACAATCCCGGCTATACAGGCAGCAGGGAGGTAACTGCCGTTAACGCACAACTCAGGTGGCAGTGGCCAGCTGTAAGTAGCGGTGTACGTTCGACAAACATAGCAGTAGATGCACCGGTAGGCACCTATATGAAGCCTGACAGAAAAGTAGCACTTGGGATGAGCATAAGCAGAGAAACGAACCCTTTCGAACAGAATACGGACTTCAGATCTTACTATGCTTACCGTATTAAGTTACAGCATTCAGTCCTTTCTCTTGGCTTATCAGGTGGTCTCACAATGTATTCCACAGTGAGCGACTTGAATGTCCTGGTTTTTCAACCTAATGACCCCAGTTTTACCCACCAGGTAGACAATGCTATTCTGCCAAATGCCGGCACCGGCGCATACTGGTCCGGCGAGCGCTTCTATTGCGGACTTTCTGTTCCTAACCTTTTTCAAAATAAGTACGATCCTAATACAGTAACGACCGGGGCTAAGCCTGCACGGCAGATAAGGGCATACTATCTTTCAGGCGGCTACCTCTTTCCAGTAAACGATATTATCACGCTCAAGCCGCAGTTACTGTTGCGCTATGCCAAAAACAGCGTGTATGCCTTACCCCTAAGCGCCGACATTAATTTTAGCGCCACAGCCTATGACCGTATTATGGCCGGAGTCAGTTATCGCACCGGCGGTGCAATAGTGGTCCTGGTGCAGGTACAGGCTAATACACGGCTAAATATCGGCTATGCCTACGATCATGTTACATCTGATCTTGGTCCCTATACAAAAGGAGCGCATGAGCTGGTAGTTGGATATGAATTCAATCATGAGCATTTAAAATTTGCAGCGCCACGCTTTAGCAAAGCGTTCTGATGTTACATAAATCCCGAAAAATGAGACTGATCGTTATATTTCTATTGTTGGTTGGCATGCTCTTTCCTTTTCATACACAAGGTAAAAGAAAACGAAATGCCGTAAGAGCAAATTACTACTATAGCCACTACGGGTACGCTGACGCTATACCCCACCTGGAGAAATTGATAGCCACCGGAAACAGTAATCTTGATGTACATGTGAAATTGGGTGACTGCTATCGCCTTACCGGCAACGCAGAAAAAGCAGCAAAGCCCTACGCAAGAGCTACATCAATGAAAAAATGCGGCGACATTACGTTTCTTAATTACGGACTGGTGCTGATGAAGCTAAAGAAATATGAGGAGGCCGAAAAACACTTCAGGAAGTATCTTGAAAAAGCCGGGAAAGACGACAGAGTTGCAAACCTCATCAGCGGCTGCAAATCAGCACCCGGTAAGCTAAATGACTTTCCGGCCGGCATTACAACTTTTGCATCCTTCAATACAGATGGTAATGAATTTGCTCCGTCGCTGACCAATGGCAACCTGATCTTTACTTCGAACGACCTGAGCCGGTCATACAAGAAAAAGGACGGATGGAGCGGTGCCCAGTATTGCGGGATATACAGTGTGCCATTGACAGGGCCGGGCGAATATGGCGACCATGTTAGTGAGCTATTCGGTGCGGCAAATGACATACATCGCCGCAAAAACTTTAACAATGAATTGCACACTGCCACTGGCACCTTTAGTGCCGATGGCAAAGAGCTTTACTATACAGTCTCGGCATATAACAGAAAGTTTGCAGCCAGGAGGGCATCACTGACCAAAGACACTACCGTACTGCTTAAGATAATGATCGGCTCCGGCTACGATGAAAAACGAAAGACATTCAGCAAGTTCAAGTCTTTCAAGTACAACAGTACCCAATATTCGGTAGCTCATCCCTCTGTGAGCCCCGATGGCAACATGTTGGCTTTTGTATCAGACATGCCAGGTGGCAGCGGTATGCGCGACTTGTACCTATGCAAAAAAGAAGGTAGCGAATGGACTGAGCCGGTGAATGCCGGGAGCATTATAAATACCGGCGGCGATGAGTGCTTTCCGTGGTGGGCCAGCAATACCGCATTATTCTTCTCATCTGATGGGCTGGAAGGCCTCGGTGGGCTGGATATATATAAGACCGAATACCGTGCCGGAAGCTTTTCCATACCGGAACATATGCCCGCACCTATCAATTCGCCTTACGATGATATCTCGCAGGCAATAGCTATTGATCTCGACAGCGCCTATATTTCTTCTGACAGGCCGTCTTTAAAAGGCGGTGACAATATTTTCCGCTATGAAAAAAGGGAGGTGTACCTGCAACTAATTGTAAGAGATTCTGCTACACAATTACCTGTTGAAAACGTAGCAATAAGATTAAGTGCTGCAGTGCACAAAAAAGATACAGTATCCGGCACAGGTCTCCTGTTTACACGTTTATATCCCGAGACGAAATATCATGTGCTCGTTAGCAAGGATGGATATGGGGCAAGAGAATTTGAATTGAATACAAACAGCACGAAAAAAATAGACACCATTTACAAGAAAATAGACCTGGTCAATCCCGAAAAACCGCACCATGAAATCGTGGCACCGATAGTGATATCTGAGCCACAGGTCATCAGGAACAAAAATGTAATGGACTCACCAGGCGTGCAAAGTTTCACACTGAATGAAGTATATGAAGTAGGTGACTTCTCCTATGAGTACAACAAATACGAATTAACAAAAGCACACACAAAATTTCTGGATACCCTGGTAGCACAGCTAAAAAGGCATACCACGATGGTGATAGAAATACATGCCCATACCGACTGCCGCGGAAGCGACGCATCGAATTTGAAGCTTTCTACCTTGCGGGCACTGTCTGTTGTTAACTACCTGGAACAGCATGGCATACAGAGAGTCAGAGTGCAATACAAGGGCCTGGGCAACAGTATGCCCAAAGTGCCGTGTCCTGACTGCAGTTCCTGTACAGAGCAGCAGCATGCTTTGAACAGGATATTTGAATTTCAAGTATTGCATTTGTAGCCACTACAACTTCAATTTCTTTGTAACCTTATTAATTTCAACTGTACGCACTGCCATACACAAATCCTAAACACTAATCACTTCATTCAACTTGGGGATAGTTACAGGCCAGTGATACACTTCCTCTATTTTATCTTTCATTGCCTGCAAGGCTTCTTCTTCCCCATGCACTAAGAAAATATTTGATGGCGTTGTCGTCAATTCGGATAGCCAACCTATCAATTCCGTCTGGTCTGCATGGGAGGAGAGCCCTGTAACATTTTCAATAGTAGCCTTTACAGGAAAATACTTTCCGAAGATCTTGATTTCCTTTGCACCATCCATCAAATCGCGCCCGCGTGTGCCCGCAGCCTGATACCCTGCTAACAATATTGTTGCGGCAGAATTGCCGAGGTATTGAATAAGATAAGTCAGCACACGGCCTCCTGAGGCCATACCGCTGCCTGCGATGATTATTTTAGGTGTTTCAGCCTTGGCCAAAGTATAAGTTTCCTGGATGCTCTGGATCAGTTTTATTTCCCTGCACATTTCTATGCATTGATCTTTAGTAAGTTTATGCCACGACAAATTATTTTGAAATACTTCTAAGACATTAGTTCCCATGGGGCTGTCCATATATACCGGCATATCAGGTATTGCACCTCTTTCCCTTAATTTCCATAGTAAATACATCAATGTTTGTGTGCGCTCAACTGCAAAGCTTGGAATAATGATAGTACCTTTTGTCTTTGCGCTATTGTTGATTATTCTCGCAAGCTCTTCCTCTGCATCTTTGGGATGGAATCGATTGCCGTACGTACACTCAATGAGCACCACGTCGGCACGTTCCGGCTTTTGCGGCGGGTACATCAGGAAGTCGTTCTCCCTTCCAATATCACCTGAAAAAACAATTATCTTCTCACCAATCTTCAACTCAATAAATGATGCACCTATAATATGCCCGTTATACCTAAAACGGCACTCAATATCGTTATCAATTTTTATCCATTGGTCAGGTTGTTGCGGGTAGAAGTTTGGCAGCGTTTTCTCCACATCTGCCGTGTCGTATAACGGTACTGCAGGGTGATGCTTTGAGCTTCCTTTTTCATTAGCCCGCTTTGCATCCTCTTCCTGTATTCTGGCACTATCTTCGAGTATGATCTTTGCTATCTGAAGCGTAGGTGCTGTTCCCCATATCTGTCCTTTAAAACCGTCTTTTACCAACCGGGGCAAATACCCGGTATGATCAAGATGCCCATGGGTAAGCAGTACAATATCTATTTGAGGCACTTCGACAGGCAATTTGCCCCAATTCAGCAAGCGCAGCTCTTTAAGCCCCTGGAATAACCCACAATCAACCAATATTTGCTTACTTACCGTTTGAATGAGAAATTTCGATCCTGTGACGGTACCTGCAGCACCAAGGAATTGAATCGTTACTTTCGGCACGTCAGTCACCTTTTGCTTATCCATATCCATAAAATTTATCAATTTAGTTATACTTATGATTTTCCACTTCCCTTCAATTGTTTACAAAGCTGCTTCGCTTCCTGCATTACAGTTTCAATTCTGGCAGGGCTTATTCGCATTTGTTCCAACAAAGACTGATTATTACTAAGTTCAAGGCAGAGTACTATCTTTTTTTCAAGCAACATTTTTTTCTCGTGCCTGGTCAAAGACGTAAGACAAGTAATTGGGTAAAGCCCTAACGTGTCTATCATGTTTTTGAGACTGCCCTTTGCCGGGTAATCCCAACCTATTAATTTCAACCCGGCACAAGTACCATATTGAATGGCATCATTAGAAAATCTCGTGTTTGTTACCACCCATCCCTGATAAGAAGTGGCGTTGCTTTCTGACGATTTTAGCCACTGTGCTTCGACATCTTTAAACCTGGAATGTATGTATAGCGGTATCTTTACGTCACAAATAGTTCCAGGCAAATTATGGTATTTACATTCGATCATTAGCTGCAAATGATCGATAACTGCAATAACATCTACCTCGTGCTGTACACATTGCCCTTGCACAATTTCACCAATTTTGACCTTGTAGCCTTGGTGCCGAAGAATCTCCCCAACATATTTTTCGAATGGAAACCCTGATGGGCCGAGCTCCATTATGGCATGTTTTAAATTATACTTTGCGGCCAAAGGACGTGAACTTCCCTGTAGCAGCTTATAGGCCATTTTGTAAATTTCCTTTGTCGAGATACCCGGGTATAACTTGTCCGAAATCCATTCAACCACATTGTCTATTTGCTCAGCTGAAGCCCCAGAACGCTGTAATGAACTTCGCAATTTGCTCTCTGAGAACTTCGCTGTTTCACCTGATGCCTTTTTTACAATTAATTCCGAATCCATAGATAAAGATATTGATGAGATGCCTGCCGGATTAAAAAAATCCCCTAATCCTAAAATTAGCGATAATATTTAGTGGAAACTACTTTACCCATATCTTATCATTTGTTACCCCATGGCAGCTATTACATTGTCCTTTTAGCGATGCTACAAATTTGACTTTTATTTCATAAAAAGATTGAGCTCATAATAGTTTGCCCTGCACGGTAAAAAACCTGAAAAAAGTGTATTACAGCATCTTCGAGACCCCACGGGGACTGTCCTACAATGCTCAAGGTGCTTGGACTGATTTTTTTGTTTGCCTTTTGTTTTCTGATGAGTTGTTTTGATACATGACAAGGATCAATGTCTGTTTCTTTTAGAAAGCGTAACTTACGTTAAGAATACAGAAACATTGTTAGAGACATCAAATAATAATATTGTAGCTAAGGTTATTGGTGCCGGGAAAGAGTACAAAGCGGGCGATACCGTGATAACGGCATTGCAGGCAAGCTCAGTAGATTTGCGATCGGGGGAACTCACACTTATTATCGGACCTTCCGGCTCCGGCAAAACTACTTTGCTGTCCCTACTGGGATGCGTCATCTACCCAAGTTTTGGAGAGGTATGGATCGGCGGCATTAAAGTGAACGAGATGAATGAAAAAAGTCTTGCACAAATAAGACTCAAAAAGATAGGATTTGTCTTTCAGAAATTCAATCTGATAGCGCCGCTCTCTGCACTTGAAAATGTAATGATGCCGCTAATACTGCAAGGCATCAATGAAAATGATGCAAGAACAAAAGCAACTGCTGCGCTGGAAAAAGTTGGGATGGGCGACCGTATGAAGAACCTGAGCAATGATCTGAGCGGAGGGCAGCAACAGCGCGTAGCAATCGCGAGGGCATTGGTCACAGATCCGGAAATGATGCTATGCGATGAACCTACTGCATCGTTGGACATAAAAAGTGTGGGTATTGTAATGAATGAATTGAAACTGCTGGCCAAGCAGGGAAAGGCTGTAGCCGTAGTAACTCACGACACCCGCCTCACGCCATTTGCTGACCGCATAATATATGTAGTAGACGGCGGCATATCTGACAAACCTATAGAAGAGGAAATTGCTCAAAAATAAATTTCAATTATGAAACTAATCGTGTGCCTTTTATTACTGTCGTCAATATTCAGCTCATGTGGCAATGATCAGCTAAAAGAAAAGACCACCACAGACAAAATTAAGGATGCAGGCACTGTCAACCAGGTAGTAGGCATTGGCAAAATAGAACCTGAAAACGACATTATACAACTATCATCTCCGGTCAATGGAATTGTCCAAAAAATCCTGAAAAAAGAAAATGATTCGGTAAGCCTCGGCACACCGATACTGGAGTTAGACCATCAACTGGAAGACGGGAAAGTAAGGCAACTTGCAACAGAAGTGAATACCCAGGCCGCACAGATAAAAGCAGACGAAGCAGGCGTAGGAGAATATGAAGCAAAGTATAATAATGCAGTATCAGAAGTACAACGTCTGCAACGACTGTTGGCTAAGGGAGCAGAGACGCAGCAGGCTGTAGATGATGCTAACACCGCACTTAAGTCCTATCAGTCTAATCTTAAAAGGTTACAGGCTGGTGTTTCCGTATCAAAAAGTAAACTGGAGCAGACGAAAGCGGCACTACATGTTGCAGAAATTGAGCGGGACCAGAAGATCATAAAATCCCCGGTAAATGGGAAATTACTCGAGCTAAGCACATTAACAGGCGGCTCGATAGATACCAGACAATCCTTTGCACAAATTAGCCCACTGGGCAAAACTATTGCTGTTTGTGAGATCGACGAAATGTATGCCGATAAAGTATTGGTAGGGCAGAAAGCATGGATACGCAATGTTGGCTCACAAGACACATTGTCAACGGGCACAGTTTACCTGGCATTATCCTTTCTCCAAAAGAAATCACTTTTTACAGATCAGTCAGGTGAAAAAGAAGACCGGAGGGTTAGAACAATTAAAATAATGCTTGACCAGCCCGATAGATTGCTGCTGAATGCCAGGGTTGAATGTGTAGTTGCTATTTCAGGTGATCTTAAAAAATAAAACAATGCTAAAGATTGCGTGGAAGTTCATCAGGTTTGACAAGGCCAAAAGTATAGGGGTGATAGTGGGTATTCTTATCAGCACATTTCTTATAGGTCAGCAATTAGGTGTTTTTTTCTTCCTTTCCGGCCTAATGGGCGCATTAGCTACGGATGTAAAAGCAGATATATGGGTGGTAGATAGCAAAACTAATGATGTCAATCAATTAGGCAGACTTGATGTAAGAAATCTGCGGGCAGTGCAAGGAATAAATGGCGTGAAAGAAGCTTTCCCATTGCTCATTTCAGGAGCCTCGTGTAACTATGAAAACGGAACCAGCGGGGCTATCACGCTAATTGGCGTTGACGCAAATAAGGTAGGTGCAGTACTGGTACCAGAGAAAGTAACTGCCGGTAAAACAACCGACTTGCAATTAGACGGCGCTGTGAGTGGCGAGTATTTTGAAAAGAAAAATCTGGGCGGCAAAATAGACATTGGAACAGCTTTTGAGATAAACGGGAAGCGTGCTTTTTTTGCATTACAGACCAAAGGGTTTCGGGGATTCGGCAGTAGTTTCTGTGTGACAAATATTGAAAGAGCCCGATTTTATGCTAACCAATCGGCGAATACTATAAGCGCAGTTCTTGTAAATGTGCAACCTGGTGTAAACGTTAATGATGTTGTCGCTGATATAAATAAGAATATAAACGGGATAAGGGCATGGCCTGCGGAGGCACTTGCAAAGTCATCTGTAAAGAAAATACTCTCCAGCAGCGGTATAGCGCTAAGCACCGGCACATTGATCATTTTTGCGCTGATAGCCGGCTTTTTCATTATCGGGTTAACCATGTATTCATCGGCATTAGACAGGCTAAAAGATTATGGAACTTTAAAGGCCATCGGAGCCGGCAATGGCTATATAAGCCGTCTGATCCTCACACAGGCTGCTTTATTTTCTATAGTAGGTTTTCTGATCGGGCTGTTGCTGCTAGAGGGCTTTAGAAGAGGTGTTGCTAATTCAGGCCTGATATTTTCTTTTTCTCCTTTGGTATTGCTGGGAATGTTTGCAACAATAGGGCTGATATCCCTTAGTGGAGCATCGTTTGCGTTAAGTAGAATAAGGAGCGTGGAACCCGCTGCTGTTTTCAGATGATCTTTTAATAGGCTTTTATGAATAATGAACATTCCTTTATTGATATATTTCGTGTAAATACCCGTTGGTTCATAGCAATTGCCATGGCGTTTGCAATCCAATGTCCAGCTAAGGCGCAAGAGACTTTGACTTTATCGCAAACGATAAACAATGCTATTGCAAACAGGAAGAATATTCAAGCAGGAAAATCAGACCAAATAATCCGGAAGCTACAGACAGACGCTTTGTACCGCAAATACTGGCCACAGGTAAATGTGGAATACACATACCTCTACAATCCCATTTTACAAACTTCCATATTGCCAATTGGCGTATTTAATCCATCTTACCCCGCTGATGCCACTAAGAGCATTCAATTTGGTACAAAATGGTCGCAAACAGCTGGCCTGACGTTAAACCAGCCCTTGATTGATGTGTCTATCAACAGGCAGATCAACGAAGCGAAACTACAGGAACGTATAACAGCGGCGTCACAGGCTCAAACTGAATACGAGCTGGCATACACAGTGGCTGAGGTATATTTCGATATCAATTTGCAGGAAGCGAAGATCCGATCCGCAATTACAGACACAAGCAGAACATGGATCAGCTACCAGTTGTTGCAAAATAGATTTGAGCAAAAACGACTACTGAAGTCCGAACTTAATAAGGCCAGGATCAATCATAATAACGCTACACAACAATATAGAAATGCACTTTCACAATCGATAGAAGATAAGGTTTACCTCTTGTTTTTAATAGGCAGAAACGATATCGAACATCCCGACATTATTGTTGACACTGCCTTCCTGAAAAATGAGCAATTAACAAACGTGACCACACAACCAATAGTTTCAGACATACCTGAATTGCAACAATTGCAACTAAAGGGCGATCTGACAGATGTACAAACAAAAACTGAAAAAGCTAAGTACCTGCCTACTGTCAGCGTGAAAGGATTTATCGGTGCTAACCAGTACACAAACAATTTCGATCCGTTTGCTGCAAATACATGGTTTGGGCTAAGTTACGTTGGTATTGATCTGAAATATCCCCTGCTATTTGGAGAGGATAAACGTAAGCGATTGCAACAACTACAATTGCAAGCCACCCAATATTATGAGCAAAAAGATGATAAGGCTGCTCAGTACTTTAAGGACGGACTTATTGCAAAGATCAGAATGGAGCAGGTCCTGTCTCAATTAAAAGTGCAGGAAGAAAATATAGCACTGAGCAGGGAATCGGTCAGTATTTTTCAGGGCCGTGTATCAGAAGGCCAGGAATCATCTGCTAATCTCAATATAGAAGAAGCGGATCTTCAAAAGCTTAATGCCGACTACCAAAGCAACAGAAGGCAATATTGGTTATACTTCCTTGACTACCTGAAAGCCAGTGGTAGGCTTGAAATACTATGGAAACAATGAAAACGCCATGTCTGCGCTTGATTATTGAATTTGCCTGGTTCTCCGTTGCTGGTGTTCTTCCCAAACAACCCTCGCTATGGCAAAAATGAACATAGATTTGTTCCAAGGCGATACAAAACAAAAAGCCTACAGATTGTATCTGAAGGCTTTTTCTGTAATACCATTTCACCGCACCACATTTTTTAAATGCACACCTAGCTCTTCATATACTTTTCCTTAAACCCTTCCTTATCTCCGTATGCCGCAAAGTTCATACGGGCCTGGTGTTCGGCCTCTATGAACTTTGCGTTCATTGCATGTCTGATAGGGCACCAGTGTTTTTCCGTTCTTGACACTATTTCCTTCCAGTAGCGCATAAGGCCATTCACATAACCGCAATAGGCGCATCCGGTTTTTTGTACAATATTCAGGTATGGCAGCCTCAGCCTGTCCCGCACCATTATGTACTGCGATCGTTTTACATATTCGATCTTGTAAATCGGGAAGCAGATCCTGTGGTATAACTCAGCCCATATGTCCAGCAGTATCACCGGTATCAGCAGGGAGGCTATCACCGGGGTCACTGCCAGTACCAGCACCCTGTTTCCTACCCCTCGTTTTTTTGTTGTTGTGCCCATAATTTGAAATTCGGCTCAAAGTAACAAGGTAAAGCTGCATCCCAAAACCGGATCAGTAGAATAATCCATCTTCCGTTGTTCGCGTTCTTCACCAACCACCCTCGTGATGGTAAAAGAATACAGTTTTGTTAAGAAGTGACACAAAACAAAAAAGCCTCCAGATTGTATCTGAAGGCTTTTTTCTGTGGGAGCACACGGGTTCGAACCGCGGACCCTCTGCTTGTAAGGCAGATGCTCTGAACCAGCTGAGCTATGCTCCCTTTTCCCGTTAAGGGACTGCAAAGATAATGGGCTTTTCCTTTACTTCAAAACCATTTTCAAAAAAATCTTTCCGTAATATAGCTAAAGACTTACTGGCAGCGGCATACGGCTTTGTTTTCTATTTATTGCAGCTTGTAAATACACATTATTTTGCTGTTGAGCACACTTATCGTGTAGTTCAGCTTCAGTCCTTTTTCAAAGAACATCAGCACCAACTCAAAGCCAGATCCGTAAATACGATCGGGCGCTGTCAGCAATTCATGGCTGCCGTTAAATATATAGTCCCAGCTTCTCTACCCAAGGTGCCTTTGAGAAGGCTCATCCCAGCTCATACCATAGTCCGGATATATTACCAGCCCTATGATCACAGCAATGATAAGTAGTAAAATGCCCGGTAGGTAGTGAGATAGTTTTATTTTCATTTCCGGGCTCTTATGTAGAATGATAGTAAATGCCGGTTTTAACCCTGGTCCACAACCTCACCTTTAAAAAATACGTTTCACCAGTCGCAGATTGTGTGTGCGCATCCTTAGCGATTTACTTATGATACCTCCCTGGTCAATCTTGTCTACCACTACCCTGCCGCTTGCTTCTGTTGCATGAATGATGTTCTCATTGTCCAGCAGTAGTCCCACATGCACTATCTTTCCCTCCACATTGTCGAAGAAAGCAAGGTCACCGCATTTTGCGTGCTGCAGAAAATCCACCAGTTCACCCTGCTGTGCTTGCTGGCTGGCATCACGTGGTATGGAATGGTTGCATAGTTTAAATGCCATTTGTGTAAGGCCTGAGCAGTCTATGCCTGCTATACTCCTTCCACCCCATTGATAGGCAGCATGCAGGTATTGCAAAGCTGCATTTTTTACAGCCTCACTGTTTAGTTCCGCGTCATGTATGTTTATTTTTTTACCCTTATACTTACCGCTTTCCTTCAGCACCTTTATTTTTCCTTCCTTTAGCCCCGTCAGTTCACTGCCTAGCGGTAGCCACATTTCGCTGCTTTCCATCATCAGCTTGTCCGCATGACTACCGGCAAGATACTTTGCCGCTTTATTATATTCCTTTTTATCTACTATTTTCAGTTGCGATTGCTTGCACCATCCTTCATAGCCATCCCAGGCGCCGTGCACACGCATCCATTCCTTATTGTTCACCTCTATCACCTCTACCCGCTCGCCAAACAATAATTGATTGGTTTGCTCGGCACGGTGAGAAGGTTCACTCCTTATCGGCATCACAGGTACATTGCAAAAGGCATAAGCCAGCGGTAAAACCATATTAGTCTGTTATTCAGTGCCATAAAGGTAAGATGGAATATGATTTTTGCAGTTAGCAAGTTTTAAACATTACATATTT
>Ga0209023_10003243_pt1 | contig 19567 bp, 19 predicted proteins | sample LakOneMetagenome_FD_187468 | JGI IMG/M metagenome (GOLD analysis project Ga0209023, IMG submission 187468) | Freshwater and sediment microbial communities from Lake Erie, Canada (SPAdes) (version 2) | ecosystem: Environmental > Aquatic > Freshwater > Lentic | place: Lake Erie, Canada...
GGCGGTGGGCCGCGCCTGAGCCGGTTCCGCCGGTGGGGCGACCGGGACGGATGCAGCGGGCTGCGCAGGCGGGGTCGGCGCAGCGGGCGGTGCCTGGACGGCCGGCGCGGGGCGCTCTTGAACCGGGCGTTCCGGTACGGGGCGTTCCGGCACTGGGCTTTCCGACACCGGGCGGGTCTGCGGCGGGCGCGGGGTGGCCCGTTGGGTTTCGGCGCCCCAATCCGGCGGTGCGGACTCGTCCTCGGGCGGAGCCTCGTCCGGCGGAATGTCGGCATCCGCGGGAGCCGGCCGCGGCGCGGGTTGCGGCGGCGCCGGCTGGGCCGGTGGCGCTACCGGTGGCTGAGGCGCACTGCTCACCTGCGGCTCAGCGGGCGGGCGAGGCACCGGAGCGGACTCGGCAGGCGGGGCGATCTGCGCAGGCTGTGCGGGCGGTGCCGATTGCGCCGCGGCGGCCGGCGGGACTGCCGTAGCCGGGGCAGCGGGAGCGGGAGTCTCGGCCGCTGGGCGCCGGCTCGGCCGGGAATACTGCTTGGCCGCGCCGATCACCCCGTCGCCGGCGGGCTGCGATGCGGTGATCTCGCCGGCCGGGACCGCCATGTCCAGCCGCATCTCGACGCGTTCTAGGCGCTGCAGCAACGCTGCCTCGGTGTCGGCGGCCGACGGCAGCAGCAGTCGCGCGCACAGCACCTCCAGCAGCAGCCGAGGGGCGGTCGCGCCGCGCATCTCCCCGAGCGCGGCGTGCGTGACCTCCGCGTAGCGGGTCAGTGTCGCGGTCCCGATCCGCTCGGCCTGGGAACGCATCTTGTCCAGCTCGTAGGCCGGAGCCTCCACCACGCCCCGCGCGGCGGCATCCGGAACCGCCTGCAACACAATGAGGTCCCGGAATCGTTCGAGCAGATCGGTAGCGAACCGGCGTGGGTCGTGACCGGCATCGATCACCGACTCGACGGCCCCGAACAGCGCCGCCGCGTCCGCGGCCGCCAGCGCCTCGACGGCGTCGTCGATCAGCGCGATATCGGTGGCGCCCAGCAGCGCGAGCGCCCGCGGGTAGCTGACGTGGTCGTCCTGGGCGCCAGCCAGCAGCTGGTCCAGCACGCTGAGCGTGTCGCGCGGGGATCCGCCGCCCGCCCGGATCACCAGCGGGTATACCGCCTCGTCGACCCGGACGTCCTCGGCCTCGGTGATCTTCTCGATCAGGGTGCGCATCGTGCGCGGTGCAAGGAGCCGGAACGGGTAGTGGTGGGTACGCGACCGGATGGTCGGCAGCACCTTGTCCGGCTCGGTGGTGGCGAACACGAAGATCAGGTGCTCGGGCGGTTCCTCGACGATCTTGAGCAGCGCGTTGAAGCCCGCGGTGGTCACCATGTGGGCCTCGTCGATGATGAAGATCCGATAGCGTGACTGCGCCGGCGCGTAGAAGGCACGGTCGCGCAGTTCCCGGGTGTCGTCGACGCCGCCGTGGCTGGCCGCGTCGAGCTCGGTGACATCGACGCTGCCGCCGCCGTTGGGTGCCAGCGACACACACGAATCGCACACCCCGCACGGGGTCGGCGTCGGGCCCTGCGCGCAGTTCAGCGAGCGGGCCAGGATCCGGGCCGATGAGGTCTTCCCGCAGCCGCGCGGCCCGGAGAACAGGTAGGCGTGGTTGATCCGGCCCGCACCCAGCGCCGTCGACAGCGGTTCGGTGACGTGCTCCTGGCCGATGACCTCGGCGAACGTCGCCGGACGATATTTACGGTAGAGCGCCACCCAAGCAGGCTACCGACTGGCGCCGACGACCGGTGTTCCGGGAATCACAGAGCCGCGCGCCGGGTGCATCAATGCAACACCGGTGGTCGCCGACAACCGGATGATCCGACTATCGGCCGCCGTAGGTGTTCTCCCGATACACCTACGGCCGAACGCAGTACCAAACCGTGACGAACCAGCCGCTTCGTTTGGATAATCCAAACGAAGCGGCTGGTTCGTCAACATTTGGTACTGCACCCACGGCACGAGCGGGCGTCAGCGGTCCAGCAACGCCTCGGTGGCAGCCAGCAGGGCCGAAGTAGCCAGGCCGTCGATGGCGTTGCGCAGGTCCGGCAGGGACGGGAAGCTCGGCGCGATCCGGATATTGGTGTCCTCGGGATCCCGCTGGTAAGGGAAGGAGGCGCCCGCCGCGGTGACCGCGATACCGGCGTCCTTGGCCAGCGAAACCGTGCGCTTGGCCGTACCGGGCAGCACGTCGAGGCTGACGAAGTAGCCGCCCTTGGGGTCGGTCCAGGACGCCACCTTGGAATCGCCGAACCGCTCCGCCAGAATCTCGGCGACCAGGGCGAACTTCGGCGCCAGGATCTGCTGGTGGGCCAGCATGTGCCGGCGCACCCCGTCCGCGTCGCCGAAGAACCGCAGGTGCCGCAGCTGGTTGACCTTGTCCGGGCCGATCGTCTTCTTCCCGGCGTACGAGCTGTACCAGGCGATGTTGTCCTTCGAGCCGCCGAAGAACGACACCCCGGAACCGGCGAAGGTGACCTTGGAGGTGGACGCGAAGACGTACGGCCGGTTCGGGTAGCCGGCCGCGGCGGCCAGACCGAGCACGTCGACGGGCGCGACGAACTCGCCGGTCAGCGTGTGGATGGGGTACGCGTTGTCCCAGAACAACCGGAAATCCGGTGCGGCGGTGGGCATCTGGGCCAGCCGCTGCACCTTCTCGGCGGAGTACACCACCCCGGTGGGGTTGGCATAGACCGGCACGCACCACATGCCGCGGATCGCCGGGTCGGCGGCCACCAGCGATTCGATCAGGTCCAGGTCGGGGCCGTCGTCGAGCATCGGAACGGTGATCATCTCGATGCCCACGGTCTCGGTGATGGCGAAGTGCCGGTCATACCCCGGCGACGGGCACAGGAACTTCACCCCGGTGCCGGCGCGCAACTCGTCGACCCAGGGCCGGGGCGAATCCACCCCGCCGTGCAGCAGCGAATACATCACCGTGTCGTGCATGAATTCCAGGCTGGCGTTGTTGCCGGCGATCAGGTTCGACACCGGGATGCCGAGCAGTTCGCCGAAGATCGCCCGCAGTTCCGGCAGCCCGTGCAGGCCGCCGTAGTTGCGGGTGTCGGTGCCGTCCGCGTCGCGGAAATCGCCCGGGCCGGGCAGGCCCAGCAGCGCATCGGAGAGATCCAGTTGCTCCGGCGACGGCTTGCCGCGGGTCAGATCCAGCGACAGCTTCTTGGCCTGGAGATCGGCGTAAGCGAGGCGCAATTTTTCGTGTTCGGCCTGCAGTTCAGCGCGGCCGAGGGAATGGAATGACACCGGGGGCCTCTCGCCGGAGGGGGCACGAAGGACGTCAGGGGACCCCGCGCACCCGCCAGAGCCCGTTGACCCTTGCTGCCTTCCGGCCCTGGGGGAGTTCACAGGATGGACGCCGCGCGGGGTCCATCGCAGAGTGTAGTACGACCCCCGCAGGGCCACCCTCCACCGACCCCGGGGCGGCCGGTTCAGTTCGGCGCAACCACCGCGATGCCGTGCTCCCGCGCGGCGTCGGCCATCCGGTCGTCGTAGGTGATCATCCCGGCCAGGTCGTCGCCGAGTTCCAGTGCGGTCGCCACGTGCACGGCGTCCAGGCTGCGAAAGAGCATGGGGTCGAGGTGACCCGCCGCCTCGAACGTCGCCGTGCTCGGGGTGATGAGGGTGAGCCCGTCGAGCACCGCCCGGGCTGCCACCACGCGGTCCAGCGCAACACGTCGGACCGCCCGCAGCAGTTCGGTGCGCGTCAGTTCGCAGGAGACGAGATCGGAATCGGCCTCGGCGATCCAGGCGGTCAGGGCGCTCGTTTCCGGCTCGGCGACGACCAGCTTGACCAGTGCCGATGTGTCGAAGTAGTAGGCCACCGGATCAGTAGCGCTCGGCGTCGCGCATCGCGGCCAACTCGGCCGTCAGGCTGGGGCCGGGGCTCGGCGCGGGGAGCTCCCGGATGTCGCGGCGCGGGGGGCGGGCCCGGCCCGAGGCCAGCAGGCGCTGCAGCGGCGAGGCGGGCAGCGGGGTGAGCTGCGCGACGGGACGCCCGCGGTCGGTGACGATGATCGTCTCGCCCGCGGCGGCCTCGGCGACGACGGCGGAGGCGTTCTGTTTGAGGGCCCGGATCCCCACCTCGGTCATGTGCTTCATTGTAGCTCAATGTGCTGCGCTAGACTCTGCGGCGGAGGATTCGCCTAGTGGCCTATGGCGCTCGCCTGGAACGCGGGTTGGGTTAACAGCCCTCAGGGGTTCAAATCCCCTATCCTCCGCACCTGATCCGGGTGCCCGCAGATGCGTTCAGTACCGTTGCGGGCACCCGGATCGTTTTTGTCGCGGCCACCGCGGCGCCGGGCCGGTGCCGACGTCCGCCCGAGGAGGAATATGACGCGCAGGCTGTTCGTCGTCTGGCACACGCTGACCCTCCTGATCGCCGCGGTGTTGTTCTTCCTGTTCACGCTGCCGCGCTGGTGGGAGTTCGCCGGCAGCGTGTCGCACACCACCGGCACCGTCCTGCGCATCGTGACCGGCGCGCTGGTGGCCTCGCTGGCCGCCCCGACGTACCTGGACCTGGTGCGCGTGCGGCGCCCGGAACTGCGGACCCCGCAGCTGTCGCTGACCCTGCACTGGTGCTCGATCGTCGGGAGCGCGCTGTCCGGGTTGACCATCGCCGGGATCGCCGTCGCCGAGATTCCGGTCCCGCTGGAGAAGGCCGGGGCGTGGTTCTTCGCCGGGTACGCCGGCGCCGCCGCCGCGGCACTGCTGGCCTCGCTGGCCTTCTACCTGGCGTTTGCCGCCGAGACGGCGCCGAAGGTCAAGCCGATCAAGCCGCTGAAGGCGGGCCTCACCTCCGGCTCCGACGACTCCGACGACGCCGAGTCCGTCGACGACGAGACAGAGCGCGGGGCCGGCGACACGGCCGCCGAGCTTGTCGTGGTGGAGGTCGACGAGGTCGACGTCGTCGTCGTGGAGGACGCCGACGGCAACCAGGAGGTCGTCGTCGCGGAAGCCCACGAGGTGATCGTGGTGGAGAGCCAGGAGCCCACCGCAGAGGAACCCGGGGAGAAACCCGAGGACGCCCCGGTGTCATCCTGGAAACCCGAGGAAACCGAGGCCAAGGCCGACAAGCCCGCCGGGAAGACCCGCCGGCTGCGCAACCGCCGCCCCCAGCGCTGAAGCACCCCGGCGGACAAGCGTCGCCTCCGCCGAAACCGCCCACCGCTGCGCATCACCCCGATACGCTGAGCGAGTGCTCAACAATTCCCAGCGCACCGCCCCGTACCGCGTCGTGCAGTGGACCACCGGAAACGTCGGCAAAAGCTCGGTCAAGGCCGTGGCGGCCAACCCCAACCTGGAGCTGATCGGCTGTTACGCCTGGTCACCCGACAAGGCTGGGCGCGACGTCGGCGAACTCGTCGGCATCGAACCGCTCGGCGTGACGGCCAGCAACGACGCCGACGCCCTGCTCGCGCTCAAGCCCGACGTCGTCGTCTACAACCCGATGTGGTGCAACGCCGACGAGTTGGTGAAGATCCTGGAATCCGGCGCCAACGTGGTGGCCACCGCGTCGTTCATCACCGGCCACAACCTCGGCGCCGACCGGGACCGGATCATCGCGGCCTGCGAACGCGGCGGGTCGACCATCCTCGGCTCGGGCATCAGCCCCGGCTACATCGAGCTGCTGGCCATTGTGTCGGCGATGATCTCCGACCGGGTCGACAAGGTCACCGTGACCGAGGCCGCCGACACCACCTTTTACGACTCCCCCGAGACCGAGAAGCCCGTCGGCTTCGGCCGCCCGATCGACGACCCGGAGCTGCCTGCGATGACTGCCAAGGGCACCGGGGTGTTCGGCGAGGCCGTCCGGCTGGTCGGCGACGCTCTGGGCGTCGAGCTCGACGAGGTGCGCTGCGACGCCGAGTACGCCCAAACCACCGCCGACCTGGATCTCGGTTCGTGGACCATCGGCGCCGGCTGCGTGGCCGGGGTGTTCGCCTCGTGGAAGGGCATCAAGAACGGGAAGACCCTGGTGGAGCTGACCGTCCGGTGGCGCAAGGGCCAGACCCTGGAGCCGGACTGGAAGATCGACCAGGACGGCTGGGTGATCCAGGTCGACGGCCGCCCGACGGTCAAGACGGTCGTCAGTTTCGCCCCGCCGGCCGATTTCGCCGCCGAGACGCTGGCCGACTTCATGGAGATCGGCCACATCATGACGGCCACCCCGCCGATCAATGCGATCCCGGCCGTCGTCGCCGCAGCTCCGGGTATCGCCACCTACAACGACCTGCCGCTGACGCTGCCGTTCGGGGTGGCGGCCATCGGCTGATACTCCCCGGTAACGCCGGGGCCCGATTCGCCGACAGACAGACATGGTCGTGAACGAACCTCGCCGTCGACGGCTGCCCAAATGGCCGGCCCTGATCGTGGCCGCGCTGCTCACCGTGGCGGCCCCGCTGACCGCGCCCGCGACGGTGCACGCCAACCCGACCACCCAGGTCGACGCGAACGTGGTCGCCGCCCAGGTGGAGCCCGGGCTGGTGCAGATCGACACCCTCAACGACTTCCAGGGCCTGGTCGGCAACGGCACCGGCATCATCCTGTCGTCCGACGGGGTGGTGCTGACCAACCACCACGTCGTGCAGGGCGCGAACTCCATCAGGGCCACCAGCGTGGCCACCGGCCAGGTGTTCGACGCCGACGTGCTCGGCTATTCGCGCACCAACGACGTCGCCGTCATCGCCCTGCGCGGCGCGGCGGGTCTGCCGGTCGCACCGCTGGGTTCGTCGTCGAGCCTGGCGCTGGGTGACGCGGTGCTGACCATCGGCAACGCCAACGGCACCGGGCACCCGCTGACCCGGGAAACCGGCAAGATCACCAGCCTCAGCCGCGTGGTCGACGTCTCCGACGAGACCACCAACACCTCCCACGAGATGGGCGGGCTGATCGAGTCGTCGACCAACCTGCGCGCCGGGGATTCCGGTGGCGCGCTGGTCAACACGGCGGGCCAGGTCGTCGGCATGAACGCGGCCGCCACCATCAACTACCGCCTCGACGGCGGGTCCGATCCCGCCGGCGAGGGCTTCGCGATCCCGATCGACAAGGCCGTCGCCCTGGCCAACGAGATCCGCTCCGGCGCCGGCACCCCGTATGTCCACATCGGGCCGTCGGCGATGATCGGCATCGGCATCGACGCCGGCGGGCGTAACCGGCCCGACGGGCTGCCCGTGCGGTCGGTGCTGCGCGACGGGCCCGCAGCCCAGGTCGGGCTGGTGCCCGGTGACACGCTGCGCGCCATCGACGGGACCCCCATCGACTCGGCAAACACCCTGACCGGCCTGCTCGACCAGCGCCACGGCGGCGACGTGGTCACCATGGAGTGGACGGATCGCTCCGGCACGCCGCAGAGCGCGGCGGTCACCCTGATACCCGGCCCGGTCAGCTGACCGGATCACCCCCAGGTTCCGGCGGTCCTGCGCCCTGGTCCGAGGCCGAGGCCCCGGGGTGCGACGACGGGTTCCCGGCGGGGTTCGGTGGCGGGTCAGCGCGGGCGGTCGGCGTCGCGGGAGGGCTGCACCCGTTTGGGTTCGCCGGGCATCTTCGGATAGTTCGGCGGATAGGGCATGTCGCCGAGGCCGCGCTCGGCGTCGGCGTCGGCCATCGCCAGCAGCGGCGCCAACGACTGGCGGACGTCATCGATGCCGGCCCACGGGTCGGTCCGGCCGGCGATGATGCCGTCGGCGGTGGACAAGGTGAAATCGTCGGCGTCGGCGTCGGCCAGGTCCGACCAGTTCAGCGGCATGGAGACCGTCGCGATCGGGGTCCGGCGCACCGAGTAGGGCGACGCCATGGTGCGGTCCCGGGCGTTCTGGTTGAAGTCGATGAAGATCCGTTGCCCGCGCTCCTCCTTCCACCAGGAGGCGGTGACCAGCTCCGGGGCCCGGCGCTCCAGCTCGCGGGCCAGCGCGATCCCGGCCCGGCGCACCGCAATGAAATCCCAGTCGGTGGCGATCCGCAGATACACGTGGATGCCGCGGCCCCCGGAGGTCTTCGGGTAGCCGATCAGGCCCAGCTCGTCGAGCAGCGGTTTGAGCACGTCGAGGGCGACGGTCCGGGCCTCGGCGAACGCGGTGCCAGGCTGCGGGTCGAGGTCGACGCGCAGTTCGTCGGGATGCTCGGGGTCGTCGCGGCGCACCGGCCACGGATGCAATGTGACGGTGCCCATCTGGGCCGCCCAGACGATCGCCGCCGGGCGGGTGACGCACAACGCGTCGGCGGTGCGACCCGACGGGAACACCACCCGGACGGTGTCCAGGTAGTCGGGATGCCTTGGTGACAGCCGCTTCTGGTAGATCTCCTCGCCGTCGATGCCGTCCGGGAAGCGCTGCAGGTGAGTCGGCCGGTCGCGCAGTGCGGTGAACATCGGGCCCAGCGCGACGCTGCGGTAGTAGTCGATCAGCGCGCCCTTGCTGCCGGCGGCGCCCAACTGCGGGAAGTACACCTTGTCCCGGTTGGTGATTCGCACGGCGATGCCGTCGACGTCGACCTCCTCGGCGGCTGCGGAACTCATCGGCTCTCCAATACGTCGTAGAGGTCGTAGCGGTTCGGTACGTCGAGCTGGCCGAAGGTGCACGATGACGGTTCGCGGTCGGGTCGCCAGCGGCGGAAGGTCACGGCGTGGCGGAACCGGCGGCCGGGGCCGGCGCCCTCCATCTGGTCATAGCCCACCTCGGCTATCCGTTCCGGCCGGATCGGAATCCAGCGTTTGTCGGCCGCGGAATTCCACCGGCTCGGTTCGCCGTCGCGAACGAGATCCTCGGCCAGCCGCAGCGGTTCGAGTTCGGCCAGCAGTTCGACGCGGGCCGCGGTGGTGAACGACGCCGCGCCGCCCACCATCTGCAGGTCACCGGCCTCGTCGTAGAGGCCGAGCAGCATCGAGCCGAGTCCCGTTCCGCTCTTGTGGATCCGGTAGCCGATGACCACGCAGTCGGCGTCGCGGGAGTGCTTGAGCTTGACCATGTCCCGTTTGCCCGGCAGGTAGTGGCCGTCGCGGCGTTTGGCAATCACCCCGTCCAGGCCGGCGCCCTCGAAGGTGCTCAGCCACTGCGCCGCCAGTTCGGGGTCGCCGGTGCTGCGGGTGAGGTGGCACCACTGTCCGCCGGGCAGAAGCGCGGTCAGGGCTTGGCGACGATCCGCGAACGGGCCTTCCAGCAATGCCCGGTCGCCGTCGGCCAGCGCGTCGAATCCGATGAAGTGCGCCGGTGTCTCGGCCGCGAGCAGGTGAATCCGGCTGTCGGCCGGGTGGATTCGTGCCGACAGTGCCTCCCAGTCGAGCCGGGTCATCCCGTCGACTTGACGCGGGACGACGATCTCGCCGTCAAGCACGCACCGCGGGGCGATCTCGTCGCGCAGCGCGTCGAGCAGTTCGGGAAAGTAGCGGCCCAGGTCCTTGCCGGAGCGTGACTGCAACTCGATCTCGGCGCCGTCGCGGAACACCAGCGCACGGAAGCCGTCCCACTTCGGTTCGTAACACCAGCCGCCCGGCATCGCCGAACCGCCGGTCGGCAGCGCGGCGGCCGACTTCGCCAGCATGGGCTGGACGGGCGGTTCGACCGGCAACTGCACTCCCCCATCCTTGCCCTCTCGGCCGCCGATCGCTAGGGCGCGGGTTAGATTGCGGGCGTGACCCGCTGCACCGGTGCGGGCCGGTTCGCCCCCAGCCCGTCGGCCGACCTGCACATCGGCAACCTGCGTACCGCTGTGCTGGCATGGCTGTTCGCCCGCTCGACCGGGCGGCGGTTCCTGCTGCGCGTCGAGGACCTCGACGACCGCACCTTGCCTGAAGTCGGAGAGCGGCAGGTGGCCGATCTGGCGGCGATCGGGATCACCTGGGACGAGCCGCCGCAGTACCAGAGCGATCACCGGCATCGCTACGACGTGATCGTCGACGATCTTCTCGCTGCCGGGATGGCCTACGAGTGCTATTGCAGCAGAAAGGAAATCCTGGCCGCGCCGCGCGCCCCGCATGCTCCCGAAGGGGCCTACCCGGGCACCTGCCGCGACCTGACCCCCGCCGATCGCGCCGACCGCCGCGCGGCTTCCGGACGCCCGCCCGCGCTGCGGCTGCGCTCCCAGCGCACCGAGTTCACCGTGACCGACCTGCTGCACGGCCAGTACACCGGAGTGGTCGACGATTTCGTGTTGCGCCGGTTCGACGGTGTACCCGCCTACAACCTGGCGGTCGTCGTCGACGACGGCGCGTCCGGCATCGACCAGGTGGTACGCGGCGACGACCTGCTGTCCTCGGCGCCGCGGCAGGCCTATCTGGCCTCGCTGCTGGGTCTGCCGCAACCGGTCTATGCGCATGTGCCGTTGGTCCTCAACGCCGACGGCAAGCGGCTGGCCAAGCGCGACGGCCCGGTGTCACTGGCGCAGATCGGGGTATCGGTGGCGCTGGCGGAGATCGCCGGTTCGCTGGGCTACAGCGCCGTCACGCTCGACGGCATGCTGGCCGAGTTCGACCCGGCCCGGTTGCCGCGGCAGCCGTGGATCTACCTGCCGACGACGCTTCCCGAATAGCTCGGCCTACCGCCCTGCGGCTTCACCTGAAGTGCCCGAACTTTGCGCGCGCTATACCCCTAGGGGTATAGTTACATCGCGGGGGCGCGGCGCCAGCATCAACACCACCAATCCGAACCCAGCCCGAGAGAAGGAACGAAGCCATGTGTCGAGCCGTGAAATGCCGCGAGTGCGGGAAAACGACGTGGTCCGGTTGCGGCATGCACGTCGATGCCGTCAAGCGCAGCGTCCCGGCCGGCCAGTGGTGCGGCGGTCACCCGAAGTCGACGACCGAAAAGCCCAAGGGCGGCTGGTTCCGGTTCCGCCGCGGCTGAGCCTCAGCGGTCCCGGTAGTAGCGGCCCAGCACCTCGGCGCGCAGCTCGTCGAAAGTGCCGTCGGTGATCGACGCCCGGATCCGGTCGACGAGCGAGATGGTGAACCGCTCGTTGTGGATGGTGCACAGCGTGGCCGACAGGATTTCCTTTGCCTTGAACAGGTGATGGATGTAGGCCCGGGTGTAGTTGGCGCAGGTGTAGCAGTCGCATTCGGGGTCCAGCGGGGTGAAGTCGCGCTTGTAGCGCGCCCCCGTGACGTTGTACCGGCCGGCGTGCGAATAGATCGCGGCGTTGCGCGCCACCCGCGACGGGGACACGCAGTCGAAGGTGTCCGCCCCGGCCTCGATGGCGGCGAACAGGTCGTCGGGCTCGCTGATACCGAGTAGGTGGCGCGGCTTGTCCTCGGGTAGCTCATCGACCACCCAGCCGACGATGGTGCCCAGATTCTGCTTCTCCAGCGCCCCGCCGATGCCGTAGCCGTCGAAGCTCAAGCCCTCCGCGGGACCGGGCTGCTCACCGATGTGCACCAGGCCGCGGGTCGCGGCGCGCCGCAGATCCTCGTACTGGGCGCCCTGGATCACGCCGAACAGCGCTTGGGCGGGACGCTGCGGCGCCGCGGAGCGCAGCCGGTGGTGCTCGACCAGGCAGCGGATCGCCCACGCGTGCGTGCGGGCCACCGAATCCTCTTGATATTTGCGGGTATTGATCAGCGTGGTGAGCTCATCGAAGGCGAAGATGATGTCGGCGCCCAGCTGATGCTGGATGCCCATCGACACCTCGGGGGTGAAGCGGTGGGTGGATCCGTCCAGGTGCGAGGTGAAGGTCACGCCGTCGTCGTCGACCCGGGCCAACCTGTCCTTGCCCTTGGCGATGACGTCGTCGGCGCGGACCCGTTCGGTATCCATCGCGAGCACCTTGCGGAACCCGCTGCCCAGCGACAGCACCTGGAACCCGCCGCTGTCGGTGAACGTGGGTCCGGGCCAGTTCATGAACCGCCCCAGACCGCCGGCCTCGTCGACGATATCGGCGCCCGGCTGCAGGTACAGGTGGTAGGCGTTGGCGAGTACCGCCTGGGCACCAAGGGATTTCACCGTCTCGGGCAGCATCGCCTTGACCGTCGCCTTGGTGCCGACGGGAACGAACGCCGGGGTGGCAATCTCGCCGTGCGGGGTGCGCAGTGTCCCGGTTCGGCCGCGCCGTCCGGGCAGCCGGTCGCCCACGGTGAAGTTCTCGCCCACGGCCGCCCATTCAACCAGCCTGCTCCGCCGGCCAGGGTTCAGCCTCACCCAGTTTTGGTATGTAACTGGTCGGTCAACCCGCCCGACGGTGCCGAAAGACCAGTTACGAACACCGCGCCCACGGTCAACGACCCGGCACTCGCTGCGCTCGCTCTGGCTCCGCCGGCACTCGCCGAACCACCCGATTCAGTCACGGGTGGTCCCGGTATCGCTCCGGCTCCGCCGGCACTCGCTACGCTCGCGCCAACTCCGCCTTCGCTCGCCGAACCACCCGATTTCGTCCTCTCGGCGCGCGGCACCATACTCGGGGGGTGAAAAACGTCGTGACGGCGGCTGCGGTGTGCGCGGCCGGAATGCTGACCGTGGTGGGTTGCTCGAATTCAGAGTCCGGCTCCACCGGCAGCGGGACGCTGCGCCTCGGGGACACCGATCTGGGCAAGGTGACCGCGGTGACGTGCGATACCACCGACAACCTGACCACGTTGACCATCGAAACCGGGGACAACACCGGCGAGAAGGCGGTCAAGAAGTCGGTGGTCAAGCTCAGCGCCGAGGGCACCCCGACGGTCATGTCGGTGCGCATCGGCGAGGTCGGCACCACTGAGCCGGCACTGCTGTACTCGTCGGCCGCCGCCGAAGATCCGCCCACCGCCACCCACCAGGGCAACCAGTACACGGTCCGCGGCACCGGGCTGGGCACCACGGCCGGCGATCCGAACCGCCCGGTCAACACCGCGTTCGACATCGACGTGCACTGCCCGTAGTCGGGACGGCCATTCCCAGCGAACTCTTTCCCCACGCGCAGTTCCCGGCAATACTGGCTAGCAGGCTCGGCCGACCTCGGCGGAGCACAACAGACAGGAGAGCAGTGGTGAAGCACGCAATGACGCTCGCAGTGGGCGGAGTCGCGATCGTGGCCCTGAGCCTGACCGGCTGTTCGAAGAGCAACGACAAAGAGTCCACCGAGACCACCGGCACCAGCGCCTCGGCCAGCAGCAAGGCCGAGACCCCGGCCGCCGAGGCACCCGCGGGCAAGCCCGAGGCCGGGCATGCGTCGATGAAGATCGGCGACGGCGAGGCGAAAGAGGTCAGCGGCGCGGCGGTCTGCACCGTCGCCGGTGGCAGCATGAACATCGCGATCGGCGGTGGCGACACCGGCGTTGCGGCCGTGGTGGCCGAGGACGGCTCGGCGGTCCACTCGGTCGGGCTGGGCAGCACCGACGGCCTGACCGGGCTGGCGTACCAGGAGAGCATGCCCAACGGCGGTTCGGCGACGGCCACCAAGGACGACAAGACCTACACCATCTCCGGTGAGGCGATCGGCTTCGATGCGGCGAACCCGACCGCCCCGGCCAAGAGGGCGTTCGTCCTCGTGGTCACCTGCCCCTGACGCAGACCGACACAATGGCGGCGGGCCCGATTCGGGTCCGCCGCCATTGTCTGTCTACCGGGCCTCAGCCGGGAATGGCCTCCTCCAACGCGACCAGCGAATCCTCCACGTGTGTCAGCAGCCGCTGCAGGTGGGGCACGCTGCGCCGGCAGCCGATGAACCCGAATTCCAGGTTGTCGGCGTTGTTGGCCAGGGTGATGTTCAGCGCCATGTTGTCCAGCACGATCGACACCGGGTAGTTGCCGACGAGCTTCGCGCCGTTGAAGTACATCTGCTCCCGAGGCCCCGGCACGTTGGAGATCACCAGGTTGAACGGCGGCGGCGCGGTGGACACGAAACCGGGCACCGCCCCGAGCCCGAGCGCGGCGATGTTGATCGCCGACAGCGCCAGCGTCTCCAGCTTCGGCAGACCCGCGAACACCGACTTGTTGTCCCGCATCGACCCGCTGACCACCTTGAGGCGCTCGGACGGATCCTCGATGTCGGTGCCGAGATTGCACAGCAGTGCGCCGACCTGGTTGCCGCCGGCGGCGTCGTCCTCACGCAGGCTCATCGGCACCATGGCGATCAACGGCGTGTCCGGAAGCGCGTTCTCCTCGATCAGGTAGGCGCGCAGCGCACCCGCGCACATGGCCAGCACGACGTCGTTGACGGTCACCCCGGCGGCCCGCTTGATGCGCTGGATCCGCTCCAGGGACCAGGATTGGGCGGCGAACCGTCGCGCACCGCCGATCTTGACGTTGAGCATGGTCTTGGGCGCCTGGAACGGCAGCGTCAGCTGATTGTCGAGCAGGGCCGCCCGGGCCACCTTCAGCGTCGAGGGGGCCAGCCCCAAAGCGGTCCCCACCACACCGGCGGCGGCACCGAAGGCACCGGAGGCCATCCCCAACAGTGAGCGGCCGCCGTCATCGTCGGCCTGCGGCTTCGGCCGTCCCATCGGCAGATCCCACGGCACCCGCACGGTGGTGTCGTCGGGGTCGTTGGACAGGCTGCGTTGCATCGTCCTGCTCGCCGACACGCCGTCGAGCAGCGCGTGATGCACCTTGGTGTAGACGGCGAACCGCCCGTCGTTGAGCCCCTCGATCAGGTGGGCCTCCCACAGCGGCCGGTGCCGGTCCAGCAGGCTGCCGTGCAGCCGTCCGGTCAGCTCCAGCAGGTCGCGCACCCGGCCAGGGGTGGGCAGGGCGGACCGGCGCAAGTGGTACTCGATGTCCACCTCGTCGTCGACCGACCAGGCGAGGTCGACGACGCCGCCGAGCACGGTTGCCGGATGTGTCCGGAACGTCGGGTTGAAATGGGTGTGGGCGACCATCTGCTCGTGGATGTCGAGCAGGAACTCCGGTCCGGCGCCCTCGGGCGGCTCGAACAGTTGCAGACCGGCGACGTGCATGGGATGTTCCCGGGATTCGGCGAGCAGGAACATGGAATCCACGGGCGAGATCAATTGCATGGTTGACCATTCAACCCGCCACGGTGCCCCCGCGCGGACTTTACCCCCATTCGCTCCTGTGATCTTGGCCAAGGCCGGAGCGGGCGGTCCCGAACCCCGGACCGCTACGGGGCGACGAAACGCTCACGGTAGGCGCGGAACCGTTCGGCGATCTCCTCGGGATCCAGACCGAGGGCGGCCATGTCGTAGTCGACACCGCCGTAGCGCCCGCGTGGATGCTCGGTGAGGAAGTCGGCCATGGCTTGTTGCGCGGTACCGTCCAGCGGTTGCCGGGCCAGCCGGTAAATCGCTGCCACGGTGCCCTTTTCGTCGGCCATGAAGTCCTCGAACCGGATGTCGACGGACCGGTCGGCGGGCAGCACGTCGCGATCCCGCAAACACCCGTTGAGCAGGTTGTCGGTGCGGTCGAGCCAGCGGGCGGCCAGTTTCCCGACGTCGGGTTCGTCCACCGCCATCCGCGCCGAGTAGCAGATCATCGTGATCATGGACCGGACCACCTCGACCGGGTCGCGGTGGGTCACGACGAACGTCGCGTCACCGAAGGTGTCCAGCAGTGCGGGGAACTGCTCGAGGTGCTGCGGCGATTTGAGCACCCACCGCTTGCCCCCGCGCAGCCACTGCATGGCCGCCAGGCTGCGTTTGAGGTAGCGGTAGGACGGCCGCTGATCGTGGGCGCGGTAGTGCGCCGCGAACCCCGGTAGGTGGTAGGTGGTTTCGAACAGCATGCCGGAGATGTCGTTGGCCAGCAGCTGGATTTCCTCGTGCGCGTGGTCGACGGTCATCTCGTGCATCCGTTTGAATTCCGGCATCACCGTGTCGATCAGCCCGACCCCGGCCGCGCACCGCTCACGGCGGGGTCCCGGGTCGCCGGGCTCGCCCGTCGGGAACGGTTCCAGGCTCTCCCAGTAGGGCAGGTGCCGCAGCCCGGGATCGGCGGCCAGCAGGTTGTGCAGATGCGTGGTGCCGGTGCGCGGCAGGCCGCAGATGACGATCGGTGCGACGATCTGTTCGTCGAGGATCTCCGGGTGCTCGCCGATGAGCGCCTCCAGACGCAGCCGGTTGACCAGGTTGCCGACGAGTTGCTCGAAGACCACCCCGGTGCCGGTGTCACCGAGTCCAGCCTCGGTGCGCAGACTTTCGCACAGCACGTCCAGGCGTTCGGCGAAGTCGTCGTCGCCGAAGTCGTCGAGACCGGTGCGGGCCACCGCCGCCTCCCGCAGCGCCTGCGGCGTCAGTGTCAGGGTGGCGCCGTAGCCGGCCAGTCCCTCCCGTATGGCGCGGGCATCCTCGGAGTAGACCGGTGCCGACAGGTCGGTGAAGGTGATCGACGGCGGCCGGGTGCTCACCGGCTGACCTCGGCGATGTCAACGACCCGGCACAGCGGCCGATCCGGCGTGCGCTCGGGCAGGAACCAGCGCAGCCACATCAGGCCCTGGCTGCGTCCGGCCGTCGACACCCAGTTGGGGTGTCCCGGATCCGTCTCGGCGATGACGATCCGCCAGGACCCGTCGTCGTTGTAGTCGACGGTGGCGCCGTTGATGGTGACCCGCTCGTGGGTGTAGTCGTAGGTGTGCAGGAACGGGTTCCACAGGCACAGATTCCAGAACACGCACGGCGGCGAGGTCCCGTCGATCACCAGGGCCTGCCCGGGTTCCAGCCGGTAGCTGCCCATCGAGTAGGCGGCGTCGCCGGCCGCCCAGCCGTAGGTCACCGACGGCACCGGGTAGGGGTCGCAGAGTTCGTTGGTCGTGTCGACCCGCACCGGCAGCATCGAGAGTTGTTCGTGCAGCCAGGTTTTCGCCGAGCGGAACCGCCGGGCCAGGTCTTCGCGATCGTCGTGGCGGCGCGCGGGCGGGTCGATGGTTTCGATCCGCCACTCCGGGCGACGGCCGCCCACCGGGTCGGTCAGGTAGTCGCGGGTGAGCATGAACTCGGCGTCGGGGGCGGTCTGCAGGCGGGGCCCGGGGCCGGGCGCGGGTCCGATGGTGAACTCGAAGTTGCCGTCGTCGTCGAAGGTGAGGTCCCGGTCGTTGATGGTGCCGACGATGCGGGTGGAGTAGTGGCCGCCGCCGGGGCCGCCGTAGACGGTCATCGACAGGTAGATCGCGTCGCCGCGGTTGCCGCGCACCACGTAGCTGCGCTGGGGATCGACGGGGGCCAGCCGGTAGAACGCGTCGGAGTTGTCACCGCCCCATTTCAGATACGGGCTGATGACGTCGACCAGGATCGGTTTGTCCTTGTCGCCCCAGACGTAGGCGTCGACGGCCACCCGCAACAGGCTCAAGGCCAGGCGGTAGCCGTCGAGGATGTCGGCCTCGGCCAGGGGCGGTTGGGCTTCGGTGAAGCGGGTCTCGGCCGCGCGGACCTCGTCGAGCAGCTCGGCGAAGGCCGTGGAGAGGTCGGGGGCCGGTTCGGGGGTGGATGCGCCTGCGGTCACGCCTCATAACGTTACTTTTAGTAGCGTAATTACGGGGCGGTTTTCCGGGTGCCCCCTCGCGCCTCAGCCGGCGACCCGGTCGCCCTGCAGGTAGCGCAGGACCGCGGCGACCCGGCGGTTGGTCGCATCGTCGGGCGGCAGGCCGAACTTGGTGAAGATGCTGTTGATGTTGGCCTCGACGGTGCGGGCGCTGAGCGTCAGTTCGGTGGCGATCGCGCCGTTGGAGCGGCCCTGCGCCATGAGGGAGAGCACCTCGGACTCCCGCGGCGTCAACTCGCCCGGGCCGCTGCGCTGCCGTCGGCCCAGTAGCCCCTCGACCACCTCGGGGTCGATCACCGTCCCGCCCTCGGCGACCGACCGCACATCGGCGACGAACGTGGCGAGGTCACTGACCCGGTCCTTGAGCAGGTATCCGACGCCCGACGGCGTGTCCTGCAGCAACCGCATGGCGTGGACGACGTCGACATGCGCCGACAGCAGGAGCACACCGGTGCCCGGGTGGTCCCGGCGGATCTGCAGCGCGGCCTCGATGCCCTCGGTGGTGCACGTCGGCGGCATCCGGATGTCGGTCACCACCACCTCCGGGCGGTGCTCGGCCACCAGTTCCAGCAGAGCCGGGGCATCGGCGGCAGACCCCACGATCGTGAGCCCGGCGTCGGCGAGCACTCGGGCGACGCCCTCCCGGAACAGCGCCGAGTCGTCGGCCAGAACCGCGCGCATCACATCTCCATCTCCCCCGACCACCGATCATGGTGCGCGAACCGGATTACCGTACTACCACGGTAGTGCCGCAGGCGTCGCCTCCGTAGCTTTTGGATAACGGATTTCGACGCAGGGAGGCGGTTGCAATGCCGGTCGTGATTGAAGAGGAACTGACCCAACGGGGTTCAGGGCGAGGGGTTCTCGAAACCAGCAGCCTGGTGGTCGACGCGGTGGCGGGCGCACGTCGTGGAATCGGCATCACCGCGCTCGCCGCGCAGACCGGGCTGCCCAAATCCACCGTGCACCGGATCGCCGGGCAGTTGACCGAGTCCGGCCTGCTGGAGCGGGTGGGCCAGCGGTATTTCATCGGAGCGACGGTCGGGAGATGGGGACGCAGTCACCGGCCCGCGCGGGAACTGCACCAGGTGGCGATGCTTCCGTCGATCCGGCTGGGCCAGCTGTCCCGGGGGCTCGTCGGCCTGGTGATCGTCTCCGGTGAGACACCCGAGACGGTGCTGACGTACTCGACCGATGCGCTGCCCGTCAGCGTCGACCTGACCACCGACGCGTGGCGGGCCACCGCGGTGGGCCGGGTACTGGGTTTCGGACCCGGCGGGCCGGTGCGCCACGACATCGGCCCGGCGCTGGTTACCGAGGAGTGCGAGTCGGTGCCCGGTGTCAGCTGTGTCGCCGGCGAGCTGACACTGCCCGGCCTGGGTTGCCCGGCCGCGTTGTGCACCTTGTTCTTTCGGCCGACGCTTCCGGCCGCGGCACCCGGGCAGCTGGTCTCGGCGATGCGGGCGGTGGAACGGAACTGGCGGATGGCCCTGGAAGATGTGGGCTGAATCGACAGCCCCGGAGCGGGATAGACGTCCGAGGGTCAGGGACAGGTGGCGGTGATATCGACCGGGACCTTCTCGATCTTCACATTGCTCACGATGATCCGCTGCGCGGTCGCGGTGACGTGGTAGGTCTTGCCGTCCTTGGTCACCGACGCTCCGCTCATCGGCGATCCGAGCAGGTAATCCTCGGCGTGGACCTGGATTTCGGTCACCGTGGGGTTGTCGAAGCTGCCGAGTTTCACGACGGCGGTGGGTACCCGGGTACCGATCGTGATGGTGGGGATGTTGTCGACCCCGTCGCAGCTGACCGGTCCGGAGATGTGCTGATCGACCCCGTCGACGAGGACGCTACCGGTGGACTCGGCGGTGGCCGACGGGCTTTCGGCCGCGGCACCCATCGTCGACTCCCCGCTCACCGGGTCGGTGGCCGTCGTCTCACCGTGTGAGCAACCGGCAACCGCCGCGACGATAATGCCCGTCAGGGCGATGGTCACTGCACGATGCTGCACAGCACTCCCCGCCCTCGGTCAGCCGGGTGCAAATTTGGCGGTGGCGGAGGGATTTGAACCCTCGGACGGGGGTTACCCGTCACACGCTTTCGAGGCGTGCTCCTTAGGCCGC
>Ga0209023_10003244_pt1 | contig 19564 bp, 17 predicted proteins | sample LakOneMetagenome_FD_187468 | JGI IMG/M metagenome (GOLD analysis project Ga0209023, IMG submission 187468) | Freshwater and sediment microbial communities from Lake Erie, Canada (SPAdes) (version 2) | ecosystem: Environmental > Aquatic > Freshwater > Lentic | place: Lake Erie, Canada...
CCGGAAGGGGAGTGGATACCGTGGGGTGGACGCGGGAGCAGATGGCGGCGCGGGCCGCGGCGGAGCTGTCGGACGGGTCCTATGTGAACCTCGGGATCGGGTTGCCGACCCTGGTGCCCAACTATGTTGGCGACGACGTGGAGCTGGTGCTTCAGAGCGAGAACGGGATCCTCGGTGTCGGGGCCTATCCCGTCGACGGTGAGGAGGACCCCGACCTGATCAACGCCGGCAAGGAGACCGTGACCGTACGGCGTGGGGCGTCGTTCTTCGACTCGGCGACCTCGTTCGGGATGATCCGGGGCGGCAAGATCGACGCCGCGATCCTGGGGGCGATGCAGGTCTCGGCGACCGGTGACATCGCGAACTGGATGATCCCGGGCAAGATGGTCAAGGGGATGGGTGGTGCGATGGACCTGGTCCATGGTGCCAAGAAGGTGATCGTGCTGATGGAGCACGTCGCCAGGGACGGGTCCTACAAGATCGTCAACGAGTGCTCGCTGCCCTACACCGGCCGCGGCGTGGTCCAGCGGATCATCACCGACCTCGGCGTCCTCGACATCGCTCCTGAGGGTCTCAGGCTCCGTGAGCTCGCCCCCGGAGTGACCGAGGACGAGATCCGCGACAAGACCGAAGCACGCGTCGGTTAACAGACCACTTAGTCCCAAATCGGAGAGGCGTGGACATGACAGCCAGGATCGTGGTCATCGGTGGGGCAGGTGAAGTCGGCCGTTGGGTCGTCGAGGACCTGGCAAGACAGCCAGAGATCGACGAGGTCGTCATCGCTGAGGTTGCCCTCGAGGCCGCTGAGACGCTGGCAGCCCGGCTGGGGTCGAAGGTGCGTGTGGTGAGCGCTGATGGGCCGAGCCGCTCAGCCCTCATGGAGGAGCTCAAGACTGCTGCCCTTGTAGTGAACTGCACGAGTCACGTCTTCTTCGACGAGATTTTCGAGTTGGCGTTAGCGGCGCAGGTCAACTACGCGGATCTCATCTCCGAACCGTCCGATCAGCAGCGACGTGCGGCTGAGGAGGCCGGCATCCTCGCTGTCTCTGGCCTGGGGATAAGCCCTGGGGTCACCCAGGTTCTGGTGCGGCAGGCTGTGGACGACTTCGACCAGGTTGACGAGGTACACGTCAACGGTGTCTCGTGGCGCACCATCGCGCCATCCAAAGGTGGACTTGAGACCGTCTTGTGGGAGCTGTCGGAGCACACGCCCACTCGTCAGTATTTCCAGGACGGGCGTTTCCGTCACGCCGGATACCAGGAAGGGTCGCGATGGGTCGAGTTCCCGGAGCCGGTCGGACGGCACCGGGTCTACTACGTCCCTCACCCGGAGACGACGTCTCTGGTGAGAAGTTTCCCAGAGATCAAGTTCTGCGCCACCCGAGTGAGCTGGCGAGACGAGATTATGGACGACGTGCGGGTCCTCAATAGGTATGGGCTTCTCGACGACTCCCCGGTCGCGGGAGGGGTTGGGCTCACGATCCGAGAGGCAGTGCGGGACCGCATCTGGGAAGTCGTGGGCGGGCAGCGCGATGACCGCGGGTGGGCGCTCATGTGTACCGTCGATATCATCGGCATCCTGGATGGCCGGTCCGTCCTGCGTACCTACAGCACCAGCCACCCGGCGTGGGGTCATGACACCACCGGCCGTGTGACCGGCGTCTGTGCTGCTGTGGGCGCTCAGCTTCTCGCCTGCGAGCCTCCCGATGCGGTCGGCTGGATCGCCCCAGAGCTCGTATTCGACCCGGGCAGCTTCTTGAGAGTCCTGGAGTCACGCCAATGCATCGGGATCACCCGGTCAGACCAGGACTTTGGGGGGCAGCAGCTACATCGCCCGCTTGGAAATTGACGCACCGCGCCCGCTGTTCTTGGCCGAAGGGATCCACGTCAGTCGCGACTGGAACAGCCGAGCCAACGTCATACGTCCGGGACTTGCGTCGATGGCGGCGCCACGGCTGGCCACTACTCGGCCCGACCGAGCGTGTGAGTCGGTCCCATCTAGGCTCCGGTGCGCGCTGGATCCCCTCGCTGCGGCTCATCGAGCCGAAGCATCCCTTTGACCAGATACCAGTAGTGGTCGGCGACCTCCTCAGGAGTTAGACCACCGTCGGGGTGGTACCAGGTAGTGACGCGATCGCACATGTTGATGACCGCGAACGCGGTCACTCTAGGGTCCAGCTGACGGTTGGCGGCCACCGCTTCCACGCGGCTCCGCACAAGCTTGTAGTAGGCCCGCTGAACGGCCAGCAGCAGGTCGTGGTCTGCCTGGGGCAGGAACTCGCCCAGCGACTCACTGTTCAAGAGGAGGTCGTTGGCCCGGGTGATGCTGAGGTGCTGCAGCTGGTACAGCACGTGGCGACGGACCGTCTCCTCGAGCTTGTCGAGCGGCTTGCTCGCGTCCCTCTCGGCTGTTGCGTAGGTCAAGAAGTCGAGAAGCGCCCGGATCATGGCCTCGGAGAGAATCGCCTCCTTTGAGGAGAAGTGGCTGTAGATGCCGGGTGCCTTGATTCCGACGGCCGAGGCCAAGTCGCGCATCGTCAACGCCTCAAACCCGCGAGCTGCGAAGAGCTCGATGGCTGCGTCCAGGATCTTCCGTCGGGTGCCGGCTCGATCGATGGGGGCCGCGCCGTTGCCCGAGTCCTTGTTGTCCAGGCGGGCAATCAGTTGTGCCAGCACTTCCTCAGGCGCGGTCGGTGCCTCGGTGACACTCACTGGAACCGCCTTTCGTCCCATCACTGAACAGAGCGAAGCTCGAGTCGACTGGCTCCTTGGCACTATAACGACTGTTCGTTCAGCGTCCTCCCGCCGTAGGTCCCCTTGACATGATGGACCACCTCGCCGATGCTTAACAAGCATTCGTTAAGTAGGAGAGTCATGGTCCGCATCGCAGTTGTAGGCCTCGGTCAGATGGGCCTCAGTGCCCTTCGGATCCTGCATGCTCAGCGCCCCGATGCTGAGTTCGTCGCTGTTGACCGCTCCGCGCACGCCGTCGAAGTGGCTAGTCGGCTCGGCGACAACGTGGGGGGTTGGGTCACCGACGTGGCGACCGAGCCTCTTGACCTTGCCGAAATCGACATCGTCCTCAATCTTGCTGGGCCGTTCTTCGCCGGCTCCGATGCTGTGGCACGCGCGGCCTTGCGTGCGGGATCGACGTACGTGGACATCGGTGACGACGTCGAAGCGACCGAGACGATCCTTGCTCTCGATGGCCAGGCGCGGAGAGCAGGGGTGGCCCTGGTGACGGGTGCCGGGCTGTCACCGGGGGTCTCCAACTGGATGGCCGCCCGACTGCTCGATCATCATCCTGATGCGGATGGCGTTCAGATTGCCTGGGCGACTCACGAGAGCGATCCCGGTGGCTTGGCGCCCTTGCGGCACATGCTGCACATGGCGGTGAATCCGTGTCCGGTCTTCGTGGACGGGGTCTGGCGGCAAAGCCCAGGCTTCGTGCCCAGCACGGGGGCGACCTTCCAGTTTCCCCAACCTCTTGGTGAAGTGGAGGCGTTCGATACCGCGCATCCTGAGCCAATCACCTTGGCGCGCCACTACCCGCGCCTTCGCAACGCCGGATGCAAGGGGGCCCTGCTCCCACAATGGGCCAATAGCGCCTTCTCTACGCTCGGGCGCATCGGGTTCGGCTACAGCGACGTTCCCGTCGAGGTGAACGGCGTGACGATCGAGCCAGCTGAGTTCCTGTGGCGGCTCATGTGGGCGCGTTACAACCGCAAGGAGGCGCGGGAACGCACGGCCACCACATCCGTGCTCGTCCAAGCACTTCAGGGCCAGCACGTGCTGGAGACCTTGGCAATCATCGACGACGCTGTGATGGCGCGAGGCACTGGCCTTGGCGCGGCAGTGGCTGTCCTTGCTGCCCTCGACCTGCGCCCCGAATCGGGGGCCTGGGGCGCCGAGGCGTTGCCGTGGCAGACGACCCTCCCACTCTTCGTGAAGCTGGCCGAGGAGAACCACGGCTTCCCAGCCGGTCTGGTCGATCCCGCCTCCTCGAATCCGGACGCGGCCCGACCTACCAAAGCGGCGACAGGAGCTCAGTCGTGAGCCTCACCACGGAACTGACCCCGATCATTGGCGGTAAGCCCTACCGTGTGGGCGCTCCTCTGACTGTCGTGGAGCCGGCCACCGGTGAGCACCTTGGCGAGGTCCCCGACGTCGGAGCCACAGGAGTAGCCGCAGCCGTCGCCTCCGCTCGGGCGGCGCTGCCCGCGTGGGCGGCAATGACTCCGAAGGACCGGGCCACCGCCCTGCTCGGGGTCGCGGATGTACTCGAGCAGCACGCGGATCACTTCGCCGAGCTGGAGGCTCGCGATGTGGGCAAGCCGCTGTCAGCGGCTCGTGCTGAGATGCTTTCGGCCGCTGACAAGTATCGCTTCTTCGCTGGGTCCGCTCGTAGCATGACCGCTGCGCAAGCGGGGGAGTACAAGCCTGGGACCACGAGCCTGGTCCGCAGAGAGCCACTTGGAGTCGTGGCCGCGCTCGCGCCATGGAACTACCCGATGGGCCTGACCAGCTGGAAGATCGGCCCGGCACTGGCGGCTGGCAACACTGTTGTCCTCAAGCCGGCTCTGGACAGCTCCCTGACCGCGTTGCTCTTGGCCGAACTTACGGTAGATGTTCTGCCAACCGGCGTTCTCAACGTCATCACCGGCGACGGGCCCACGACGGGAGCGGCCCTCGCTACCCATCCGGGCGTCGACATGGTCTCGCTCACCGGAGGCACCGGCACCGGAAGACGGATCATGGAGCTCGCCTCCACCACCCTGAAAAAGGTCCATCTCGAACTGGGTGGCAAGGCGCCGGTTCTGATCTACGACGACGCCGACCTAGACCTCGTCGCTCAGGTGCTTCGGGGCGCGGTCTACCGCAATAGCGGCCAGGACTGCACTGCCGCAACCCGGGTCTACACGTCGCCGTCACGTCGTGACGACGTTGTCGACATGCTGGTCGCCATCGCCTCTGACATCAAGGTCGGCAACGGCTTCCTCGACCCGTCGGTCGAGATGGGCCCGGTCGTTTCGTTCGCGCACCGGGAACGAGTCGAAGGGTTCGTCCGCCGCGCGGTCGCCAAGGGTGCGCGGGCAGCCGCGGGCTTCTCCAGGCCCCACATGGATGGCGCCTACGTCTCGCCCACGGTGGTGGTCGATGTAGACCAATCGGACGAGATCGTGCAGGAGGAGATCTTCGGGCCAGTCGTCGCCGTAAGCACGTTCGATGACCATGAGGACGCGATCGCCAAAGCGAACGACGTGGCCTACGGGCTGGCGGCATCGGTGTGGACCAAGGACATCGACCGCGCCTTGGACGCGGCACGCCGTATCCAGGCCGGCACCGTGTGGATCAATGACCATGGACCCACGGCCGCCGAGATGCCGTTCGGGGGCTACAAGCAGTCTGGAGTCGGTCGCGACCTGTCGCTTCATGCCATTGAGGACCACTCCCAGCTCAAGCACGTGGCCATCACCCACAGGAGCTTCGTATGACCGGTAGCTCGGCGCACTCTCTCAGGATCCAGCATGACGGAGACATCGCCGGCGATGTCCTGGCGCAGGCCGCCGCCTTCTTGGAACGGCACGCATCCGGCTACGTGAGCGGGAACGTGCATCTGTCGCGCCTCACGGGCGGAGCCAGCAACGTGAACCTCAGGGTGGCCTGTGAGTCCGGGCAGTTCGCCCTCCGCCTTTGTGACCCCGACGGGGTGCGATGGGGTGTCGACCGTCGTGCAGCGATCCAGGCTCAGCGGGACGCTGCTGCCCAGGGTCTCGCGCCCGCGATCCTCGCGGCGGAACTTCCCAGCGGGCACTACCTTTCGGAGTTTGTCGAAGGCACCCAGCTGACGCCCGAGTTACTTCAGGAAGAGGGCTACCTGCGTCTGGTGGCCGCCACCTGGCGGCGACTCAACGCCAGCACGACCACCTCGCGGGACTTCTCGCCATTCGACGATGCCCGCACGTTCATTGAATACGCTGCGGCCGACGACGCCCCGCGGCCTCCGCGACTCGACGAGATGTTCGCTGCACTCCTTCGGATCGAAGCACTCTTCGACAACCGACTAGCTCCGCGCGGGTTTTGTCACAGCGACTCCGTACCCCAGAACTACCTGCAGTCAGCGGAGGGCCTGAAGATGGTCGACTTCGACTACGCCGGAACCGGGTGGACGGCCTTCGAACTCGGATCGCTTTGCTGTCAAGCAGAGCTAGACGACCGGCAGACGGCCATTCTGCTGCGGGCGTATGACCCCGCCGCCGACGACGGACAACGCGCCCGCGTGGAGCTCATGCGTTTCGTTGCCGGCATCAGGGAGGCGACCTGGGCCCTGATGGCCCAGCCGTACCTGGGTCACAAGACCACCCCCTTGGACGGGTGGACCTACGAGGGGCACGCCAAGCGCAACATCGGTCAGGCCTGCCTGGTTATCGACTCGGGTGCGTTCGAGTCCTACCTCTCGGCTGCTCGGCGCGTCCGCCCCGGAGCACTGTGTTGAGTAGCGGCTCCGCGGCGAGCGACGACAAGACTCCGGCTCTCCCCAGGCTGGTGGTAGAGGCCAAGACGCTCCCAGCGGTGCTTGCCGCCTGGGCACGACTCGCTCCGGACCAGGTAGCGCTCGTCCATGGCGGCCACCGCCTGACCTACGGCGAACTAGCTGACCGTGTGTGGCGTTTTGCCGGCCAGCTGGCCTCGCGAGGCATCGTCAGGGGTGACCGCGCTGTGCTGGTTGGTGACAACAGCATCTCGTGGGTCGTGGCCTACCTAGGTGCACTCCGACTGGGTGCCGTCCTCTCTCCTGCCAACGTGCGGCTGAACCCCCAGCAGTTCGCGGCTCAGGCGGACCTTCTCGATGCCGCCGTGGTCATGGCCGATTCCGCACACCTCGAACTCGCGGCCGCATCCTCCCGACCGGTCATGAGCCTCGATTCCGACGAAGGTGGCGTACCGCCGGCGGCCGAGCCGCCGTGGCCGACGCCCATCGACGACGCCTTGGTCAGTTTCACCTCCGGCACGACAGGTTCGCCTAAAGGAGCGGTGCTCACGCACGACGCGCTCTTGCGCGGATCCCTGGTCTGGCAGGAGTACCTCGGCACCGGGCCAGACGACAGCACCTTGGTGCTGGTGCCCCTGTTCCACAACACCGGTTTCGTCGATCAACTCGGTCACATGCTTGTTGCCGGAGGCGCCACCCACCTCCTCGGCCGATACAGCACCGCTGAAGCCGTGGATGAATTGCGGGCCCGCTCGGTGACCTTCATCACGGCCGTGCCCAGCATTCTGCGGCTACTCACGGTCGCTGAGGATGCCGAGGCCGCCTACGGCCAGGCGCGGATCGTCGAGTTTGGCGGCAGCCCGATGCCGAGTGCCTGGACCGAGGAACTACGAACCCGGTGGCCCCACCTCCGCCTGATCCACGGCTACGGGCTGAGCGAGTTCACATCCGTAGTGACATTCCTGCCGCCCGAACTCATCGGAACCTGCCCTGAGTCTGTCGGCTACCCCGTTCCTGGGGTCGAGTTGATGATCGCCGACTCCGACGGCCGTCTCGCCGATGCAAGGGTGTCGGGGGAGATCTGGGTTCGAGGTGCTACGCGGATGGACAGATATTGGGCCAACCCCGAGCTCACTGCCGCCAAGTTCGCCGGCCCTTGGCTGCGCACCGGTGACCTGGGCTACCTCGATGAGGCCGGACTGCTCTGGCTGAATGGCCGGGTCGACGACGCTATCAACCGCGGCGGGGAGAAGGTCCTCCCCGCCTACGTAGAGTCCCGGGTCGCCGAGCTGCCGGAAGTGGCCGAGGCATGCGTCTTCGGCTTCGCCGACCCGATTCTTCAGCAGCGAGTCGGAGTCGCCATTCAACTGCGACCGGGTATCCGGCTGAACCACCGAAGGGCACTCAACCTCCTCCGCGCTGCCCTGCCTGACTATGCAGTGCCCGAGCAGTGGGTCGTCTACGACGAACTCCCGCGTACCGCCTCCGGCAAGACCGACCGTCGTGCGGTAGCGCGCGACTTCGAACAGAAAGCGACCTGACATGCGAACCTACGACGTGATCGTGATCGGAGCTGGAGGGGCACAGGCCCAGGCCATGCTCGCCGCAGGCGCCCGTGGTGCAGATGTCTCTGGGTGGCTCGCCGTCGACCGAGCTTGGCGTCCAGGCGTCGAACAAGCCACCCGACAGCTCGGCATTCAGACGTTGACCACCGACCCCATGGCCGACCCCGTCGCATTGCGCGATCTCTTAGCCTCCACGCGCGTTGTCGCGAACCTGGCCGGCCCCTACTACCGCACCGGCGCGACTGTCCTGGATGCGGCCATCGAGGCTCGCACCGACTACCTCGACATCTGCGACGACGCCGACGTCACCATTCCGATGCTAGGCCGTGCGGATTCCGCCGCAGCCGCCGGCGTCACGGCGCTGGTCGGCATGGGCTCTTCTCCGGGGACTACCAATGTGCTCATCCGGGCTGCTGTCGACTACCTCGGTCCAGTCGAGCATGTCGAGATTAGCTGGACCGTGGACGTGTCCGACCTCACTGATGCCGCCATCAGGCACTTCTGGCACTGCTTCAATCTCGTCGAGGCTGATGGCACCAGCTATCCGGTCCCCAGTTGGGACGACCTCGAGTCACGCGACGTGGACTTCCCAGGGACCGTCGGCCGCCAATCCGTGGTCCGGCTGGCCCATCCCGAACCCATCACCGCGCCGAGGTTCCTACCGGTCAAACACGCCGTCAACTACGGCGCGATTACTCCTCTGGAGGCCATGCGCGTCGCCTGGGGTCTGGCCTACGCCGTCGACCCGACGCGTGCCGTGACGAATTCTCAGCGCACTGACGACGCCGTTCGCGTGTTCTCGGCCTACCGCGACACTCGTCCCGAGGGGCCGCGGATCGGCAGCGGGCTGCAAATCGACGTCCACACCAACGGCAACGGACTGCGGTTCTCATCAGGTGCCGTCACTCCGATGGAAGACGCCACCGGGGTCCCAGCAGCAGCTGGTCTGCTCATCCTGACCGAAGGCGGCGTACGTGAGACCGGGGTCGTCACCCCCGAGTGCCTTTCCCCGGCAGCGTTCTTCGCCGCTCTGCGCCGAGTCTCCCTGGGCGGTGGCGGGCTCGAGCTGCACCGCTTGGTGGACGGTGAGCCCGCCGACCGGGTCCGAATCCGCGATCTCATCGCACGGCCGGCACGCTAGGAGCTTCGATCATGTCCGAACTCACCGATCACGTCGCCCTCGTCACCGGCGGCGGACGTGGCTTGGGTCTCGCCATTGCTCACTCGCTTGCCAGCCAGGGGGCGCACGTGGCTCTTGCCGGCCGGAACTCGGAGGCGTTGGCGGCGGCAGCCGACCAGCTGCGCGGGCACGGCACCGACATCCTCACGGTATCGGCCGACGTCGCGAAGCCGGACGAAGTCGACGGCCTGATCGACAAGGTCGTGCACTGGCGAGGTCGACTCGACATCGTGGTGAACAATGCTGGCATCGCCGACGAGGCAGCTCTGGCAGACATCACCCTGGCGAATTGGGACCACGTTCTTCGTGTCAACCTCACCGCTCCCTTCCTCATAACTCAGCGCGCGGCTACGGCCATGATCAATGGCGGCTCGATCGTCAACATCGCCAGCGTGGATGCCTACGCTGCGGACGGGCCCTTCGCGAGTTATGCCGTCGCCAAAGCGGGCATCATCGCGCTGACGAAGTGTGCCGCCACAGAACTCGCTCCTCTCCAGGTGCGCGTCAACTCCGTGAGCCCCGGCTGGGCGCTGACGGACATGGCTGTCGAGTCCACCAGCCCCGCGATGCTGCATCACATGAAGACGGACTTCGCACGAGTCCCCATGCGTCGCCTGGTCACACCTGAAGAGGTTGCTGCCGCGGTGTGCTTCCTCGCGTCACCGAGCGCCTCTGGAATCACTGGAGCCGACCTCCTCGTCGACGGCGGCACTCTGGCCACCCTCCACATCCTCGAAACTCTGCCTGCGGGGGAGTCATCATGACCGGGACGCGCATCGCCGTCATCGGAGGCGGCGTGGCCGGGTGCGGTGCGGCTCGCCGCGCCGCCCAGTTGGGCGCGGACGTCGTCCTACTGGAGCAGGACTATCCCGGATCAGGATCGTCGGGGCGCAGTGCGGGTGTCTACAACATCCAGACGATCGACCCCCTAGACGTCGAGATCCGAATCCGTGCGAGAGAGTTGTTCTTCCAGCTCGAGCGCGACCGGGATCTCCACCTGCATCGCATTGGCAACGTCCGTGTCGCGACCGCCCCCGATCAGATGTCCCGCCTCGCCGACGTTGTCGCCCTCCAGCGCACGCTCGGCGCCGATGACTCCCAACTGCTTGATCGCTCCGATCTTCAAGCGTTGGTGCCCGACCTCGACACGGCCGATCTGGCGGGTGGACTCTTCGGGCCCAACGATGGTCATCTCGACGGGCAGATGCTTTGCACCGCACTAGTGGCCGATGCAGTAGCCGCAGGCGCACGGGTGCAGAACAAGTCCCGCGTCCTCACCCATCGCGTCACAGCCGAAGGAGCCCATGAACTCACCACGAGTAAGGGAACGGTCGTAGCCGACGCAGTGATCAACGCTTCTGGCGCCTGGGCGCGCAAGACCGCCGAGACCCTCGGCTACCACCTGAACCTCCTGCCACAGCTGCATGAGGTCATCCAGGTGCGGCTGCCTCGCGACTTGGGTTACATCGTCCCTATGGTCAACCTGTACATGCCTGGTCAAGATGGAGAGGCCTTGTACTTCCGGCAAGACGGACCCGACTCCCTCATAGCAGGCATGCACACCTACGGCCTCGTGGAGGGGATCGAGGTCGCCGACCCGGACAACTACTCGGCCAAGGTCAGCGAGGACTACCTCATTGAGGTGGCCGAAGCGCTCACCGCGCGATTCCACGTGAATGGTCTCGGCTTCAAGCCTGGATGGACGGGGCTCTACCCGATTAGCCCAGACGGCAAGTTCATCCTGGGCCCCGAGGCCCATGACCCCAGTGTCGTCACCTGCTCGGGACTTGGCGGAGTCGGTGTGACCATGGGGTCGATCGCCGGGTCAATCGCGGCGGAGTGGATCATCGAAGGTAGGCCCACCACCATCCCCGGTGCCGACGTCCTACGCCCTGACCGACCTGCACTCACCGGCGGAAGCGAGGTTGCGGGATGACTGTCCTGCTGACCAACGACGACGGATACCAGTCCCCCGGGTTGGCGGCTGCACGCGACGCACTGCTCAGCGCCGGCCTACGAGTCGTCGTCGTGGCCCCTGATGGACCCCGCAGCGGGGGCTCTCGGGCCGCCACTTTCCGCAAGCCAGTCCGTATCGACCAGGTCGGGGGAAACGAGGACAACCCGATCTATGCCTGTGACGGTACGCCGGTCGACTGTATCCGGGTGGCCCTGATGTCGGATCTCGTCCTCGACGCCCAGGTCGTCATCTCCGGCATTAACGAAGGAGCAAACCTTGGGGACGACACGACGTACTCCAGCACGGCGGGCGCAGCGATCGAAGGCGCGCTCTTGGGGGTAGGCAGCATCGCTGTGTCCCAGCAGTCCGCTGACAAGCGCTTCCGACTCGTCGACCTCGAGGGCTACGACTGGGAGTGGTCGGCGCGGATCACTGCCCTCTTGGCGGCACGGGCCGTTGCCGATCCGATCGTTGCGCGGACGGTGGTCAACGTGAACGTTCCAGGTACGCCTCCAACCTCGCCCAGCCAGGTGACCCGGCTTGGACGACGGGCCTACCGCCGCGGCGGACTGGAGATGACGCACAGCGACCATGGACACGGCTTCTACTCCTTCCACGTCAACGAAGACTTCGACCCCCCTGTGCATGAGGAACCGGGCACCGACTTCTTTGCTCTCGCGAACGGTGCCGTCTCCCTCACCCCGCTGTCGTTGGCCTGGGGGGACAAGGAGGCGACCGACAGTGTGCGCGCGTGGGCGGCGGCCGCTTCTCGGGCAGTCGACACTGAACTGGGGATGGCCGATGACTAATCAGGTGCGTCGCGTGGCTGTGGTCACTGGTGCTGGTGGTGCGCTCGGCAGCGCGATCGGTGAAGCTCTCATGGGAGCGGGGTACCACGTGGCAGCTATGGACCGCTCTCGGGTCGCTCTTGAGGCCGTCGGGCAGGTCTGGGGGGAACGCGGGCATTCAGCCTTTCACCTGGCCGTAGCCGATCAGACAGTCCGTCAAGAGGTGGACGAGGCCGTGGGGGAGGCCTGCGCGAAAGGACAACTGGCTGGCGTGGTTGCCAACGCCGGCTACGCAAAGTTCGGTGGATTCCTCGACATGCCGCCGCAGGTCTGGCAACGCCACGTCGATATCAACCTGACCGGCACGTTCCACGTCTGCCAGGCAGCGGCGCAGCACATGGCGGGTCAGCGGACAGGCGGGTGGATGACCGTCACCTCTTCCAACCTGGCGATGAGCCACGCCGATCAGGTCGGCGCCTACTGCACGACCAAGGCTGCGCTGCTTCATATGGTCCGCACCGCAGCAGCGGAGCTCGGTGTTCACCAGATCCGCGTCAACGCGATCCTGCCCGGAGTGATTGACACCGCGATGACGACGGGCATGCTCGAGGCGCCTGGGGTCCGTTCGGGCCTCCTGGCCAAGACACCCCTGGGCCGACTCGGTAGGCCGGGCGACGTAGCTGGGCTCGCGCTGTTCTTAGCCTCGGAGCAGGCATCGTGGATCACCGGCGCGTCCATCCTCGTGGACGGTGGCCAGTCGATCTACGGCCAGCCCGCCTGGACGGCCCAGGACCGCCGTGTCCCTCATGAGCCGGCATGGATAAGCGGCTACCCGGCTGATTCTGGCGCCGCTTGGGTGGATGACTTCACCGTCTTGCACGAGAACGCCTGATCGGCCCCACAGCGGGCGGTGCAGCCTCCGTCGACCAAGAGGGACCTTTCGGTGATGAAGCTCGCGTCGTCGCTGTCAAGAGAGGGGGCGGGCGGCCGCGACGTCTTCAAGCTCGGCCACGCTGGCCAGAGGGCGCTGTTTCGGGATGGTCGGGTCAGCTTGGAGGTCAGCGCGACGTGTGGGTGTGTTCACGAAGCCATCCGCACAGTATTTGCGCGGATGTTGCTTCGGGGCCACGAAGCTTGTGAGGCGATGCCAGCCTTGTGCGGACCGCACGGGGGCGGCCGTGGTCGGCTTTATCGGCCTTGGTCACATCGAACGGGGAACGAACCTGGCGTGTTCGGCGACCGACGCTCGATGGAACCGAACGTCGCATCCCCGAGCTCGAGGTGCTTCCTGGTGTTCTTGTCTTTGGCTGGCGTAGAACTCGACGGCGATGACCCGCGCTCCCGCCGAAGCGAACCCAGGGCTGGCCGCAGCACCGATGCCAGAGGCTGCGCCGGAAATCACCACCACGATCTCTGCGAATCCACTCACGCGCACTTTCCTTGAATGAACGTTAAAGTAGTGTTGCTGCGCGAGCGGTGCTTGTCAAGGGCGAGGCCAGACGCGCCGGTGATGACGCTCGTCTGCCGCGGGGGCGCAGCAGCTGCTCGGTCAGGCAAGCGCCGTCGACGTTGTTTGCCATCCCGAGACCCGCTCGTTGTCCGGTGGGAGGCAATGTGGCCCACTTGCGGCGGCGCGCAGCTAGGCCGCCCTGGCCTCGCTTGGGATTCATCCGACCGTCGGGATCCGCCGACAGCAACCCCAAAACGGGCAGTGCTCTTGACAGCGGATGTGAGGGGGCGCACACTCTGGCCATTAACGAACGCTCGTTAAGGCGTCTCGGAACAATACCCTCGAAGGGAGACCTGACCCATATGGCACAGGACGAACAAGTGGTCGCCCACGCGGCGGAGTCGCCGGCGCACGACGGTGAGATCCCCCAAGGCCTTCGCGGTCACATGGGAGTTTTCGACATCGTCTTCACGGTGCTCGCCTTCAACGCACCGATGTCGGTGTTTGTCGGCTTCATCACGGTGATCATCGGCTACGGCAACGGTCTTGGCACGCCCGTGACCTATCTGGGTGCGGGCCTGCTGATGATGCTGTTCGGCGTGGGGTTCACCGCGATGAGCCGATACCTGCCGAACCCGGGTGCGTTCTACTCCTACATCACCGCTGGCTTGGGACGCCCGCTTGGCCTGGGAGCAGCGTTCGTGGCGCTGGTCTCCTACGTGTTCATCCTCATCGGCGGCTATGCGTTCGGTGGTCTGTCGTTCCAAGTGCTTGTCCGCGACACCTTCCACGGCCCGGATATCCCCTGGTATGTCTACACCGCGTCCGTGATGCTCATCGTCGGCGTGCTCGGGTTCTTCCGCATCGCGCTGTCAGCCCGCATCTTGACCGTCTTCATGTGCGGTGAGGTCATGATGATGATTGCCTACGACGTCGCGGTGTTGTTCAAGGGTGGCGCCGAGGGAATCAAGTTCGACTCTTTCGCGCCGTCGGCCATCACCTCAGGGTCCGTCGGCTTGGCCGCGCTCTTCGGCATCGTGTGCTTCTCTGGGTTCGAGGCGACCGCCATCTTCCGCGAAGAAGCCCGCGACCCCGAGCGCACCGTGCCCCGTGCAACGTACGTGGCCATCCTCGTGCTGGCGGGTCTCTACTTCGCGACCAGCTTCCTGATGATCATCGGCATCGGAGTTGACAAGGTCGTCGGACTTTCGGCAGCTGACCCGACGGGCACGGCCCTGGGGACCGCCCTGGTCTACCTCGGGCGAATGGGTACGGACGTCATCACAGTTCTGCTTGTGACCAGCATCTTCGCGGCGAACCTGGCCACCCACAACGTGACAACGCGCTACATCTACTCGCTGAGCGTTGACCGCATCTTCCCGAAGGCGCTCAGTCGCGTGCACCACACCGAGGTCTCCCCACACCGTGCCTCAATTACGACCACGGTGCTGAGCCTGCTCGCACTCGGCGCATGCGTTCTATTCAAGGGGGACGCCACGACGCTGTATGCCGTACTCGTGGGCATCGGTGGATACTCCCTGATCATGCTGCTGCTGCTAACCAGTTTCGGTGTGATCGGCTACTTCCGCCGGCATCCAGAGCTCGAGGTGCACTTCTGGAAGTCGGTGGTGGCGCCGGTGGGAGCCATCGGCGGCCTCATCATCGCGTTGTACCTCGCGACGAAGAACGTTGCAGTGATGATTGGTGGGAATCAGGGCCTTGCCAACTTCTTGGTCGGTCTGTTCCTCGGCCTGCTGGTGCTGGGCATTGTTGTTGCGTTCGTCCTCAGGCGCACCCACCCCGACGTGTATCGGAAGATCGGCCGCCAGGACATCTAGCCAAGCGAGCGAGTCACCAGGGGACGCGCGCGACCAGTCTGGTCGCGCGCGTCTTCGCCTGTGCGATGTGACAGCGGCCCTGAACCAGGCGTGGGCAATGCGCTGGCGCATCGGGTCTTCCCGTGCGCACCCAAGTCGTGATCGTCGTCGGGGCGTCGCTGGATGCAGCGCCGCCTACCCCCTGGCCCCGCCGAGGACGGACGTCTTGCTCACGACCTCAATCAAGGACTCTCACCGACTCGCGCAAACACGCCCAGCCAGCTAGTAGCGCTACCAGTCCGCTTTGGACTCAAGCGGCGGCGACGTCGTCCTCATCCTACTGGAGCGACAGTGGATCCTCGAGGTACAACGGCGGCTGACTGCGTCTCTGCGTGTGGGTCAAAGGGTCTGCCCTCGAGTAGGTCGATCAGAGAACGAGCTGCCATGGCGCCTGTCTCGCGCCTGGAGTGGGTGACGGTCGACAGTGAGTGGCGCGTGGTGAGGACGCCTGGGTCGTCGCCGCTACCGAGAACTGAGACGTCCTCCGGGACGCGCAGCCCGACGGCGCCGACCATCGCCATCACCTTCGAGGCCCACTCGTCGGCGGACGAGAAGAACGCCGTCGGGGCGTTGGCATCGGCCAGGATCCTCGCAACTGCCACCGGCCCATCCGCCGATCCGACGTCGACGACGTGAGCGCTTGAGACGGGGGTGCCGTAGGCCGACATAGCGCGGCGAAACCCTTGCTCACGCAGTCGTGCGCGCCGCCCTCGTGACGAATCAGTGGCGACTGCGACATGTCGGTGGCCGAGGCCCAGGAGGTACTCGGCGGCGAGCGCACCGAGGTGGGCGTCGTCGATGGCGACGGTGGGGATGCTGCAGTGGACGTCGGGATCCACCATGATCACAGGGCGGTCCCCACAATTGATCGGACCAGTCGGCTCCAGGATCAGGGCGCCATCTATGAGGGAGCCGAGGCGCGTCAGCGACCGCATCTCCCAACCGTGCGCGCTACTCACGCTCTTGCCATCGAACACCAGCATGTCGTAGTTGGTCCGCGAGAGCGTCGATGAGATGCCGGTGAGCAGCGAGGCGTCGATCTCTTGGAGCTCCCTGGCCAGCACACCGATGACATGGGTCTGGCTTCCGTGCAGGCTGCGCGCGCCTAGGCTTGCGTCGAAACCCAGAAGTCCGATGGCCTCTCGAACCCGCTCGGTAGTCTGACCTGAGATGCCGTCGCGGCCGTTGACCACTTTCGAGACAGTTGAGATGGAGACGCCCGCAGCCTTGGCGACGTCGGCCATCCGGGCTCGTCCTACGTGCACGGCCTCGTGCATCAGGCGCCGCCGGCCTGGGGAGTTCCCCGGTCTATGGAGCCGACTGTGTTCGCACGGCTCCCCGAGTGTGACTCGCGTTCGAGGAGTCGGGAGCTTGGCGCCCAAAGCCGCGGTGACTGGCCGGACCGGGTTGATTCCGCCGTCGCGTGCTGTGCCGGAGATCTTGAGCCCCGGGCCCGGGGCCCGGTGATCTTGGGTCGCCGGATCGGGCCTGCTGACGCTGCTGCCGCCTCGGGTCCCACGACAGCGCAGGGATCGTTCATGTGTACCTCTCGCAGCCAGGGAGCGTCGGCGCCGACTTGACTCCTGAGCCTGGATATCAACGAAAGCGGTGGGTGAAGTGCCCTGATTTGGGACAGGCTGCGATCGCGGGGTCGGCGCTCTTCGGCAGGCGGGTCAGAACCTGGTCACCGTGAGGTCCAGCAACCCCAGGCGACGGGCCCTACGGCACCGCGCCGTCGGATGGTGATGCAGCGTTCGTCTCGACGAGCTCCCGCGGCCACGTCAGGAGTACGTACGCCAACGCCAGGAGGCATACCTCCAGGAGGAGGAGAGCGGCCGCGTACGCCGGCGTGGTCACGGCCCGCGAGGGGAGGTTGGAGGGCGAAATGTGACCGACGAACGGTGTGACCAACCCGGCAGTTACAAACGACACGCCAGCCCCGATGATTACCGCCCGGCGCTGCCAGCCGCCGATGGTCGGAAGACCAATGAAAAGCAGCACGACGACGAAAGCGCCCAGCCACCAAAGGGAGCTCGACATCCCCAGACCCTCTGTCAGGGGTCCCGCTTGGCTGTACGCGGTGCCTGACGGGCACCGCCCGTCGACGAGTCCTGCCTGGTCAGGTCGGCCGTCGATCACCGCCAACGACTCGGCAACGGTTACAGCGGCGAGAACCTGTGCAGCCAAACGGGCACCCCCGGGGCGGCGTTCCCAGCGGAAGGCCATCGCTATCGCCTCCCGAAGGACGGCAGGCTGGAGCGACGACCTGCCACTGCCCACGAAGCGGAATCAGTCGGTGCGCCCGCGGCTAGAATCCGCAAGTGCCTGCAGCTGACCGACGATCCATGAGCGTGCCGACGCTCGTGGATGTGGCGCGGGTGGCGGGTGTCTCCAGGTCGACGGTTTCGCGCGTGGTCAACGACGACCCGTCGGTCAGTGAAGAGACTCGTGCCCGGGTGAGAACAGCCATCGATTCGCTGAGATACCGTCCCAACCTGTCCGCGCGGTCGTTGGTCTCTCGACAGCCGGCCGCACTGGGGGTTCTCGTCGGAGGAGTGACTGGCTTTGGTCCCCAGTGCGATCTCAACATGATTCAGTCCGCGGCCCGGGCCGCGGGGCGTCGAGTCTTCACGCAAGTGGCCGACGACCTGAGCGAGCATGCCATCTCGCATGCTCTCGATGCGCTCCTCGAACTGCGCGTGGACGCCATCATCTCGCTGGTTCCTCAGGCCGCCCTGGTCGACCAGAGCCAGTTGAAGGACCTGGGCGTCCCGTTGGTCGGCGTCGAGGTCGACGCTGATGTCCTTCCGCTCACCGTGGGAGTGGACAACGAGCTGGGCGCCCGTCTGGCCACCACGCATCTGCTCGATCTCGGTCATGCCGTCGTGGTTCACCTGGCCGGCCCCAAGGGATGGAACGAGAGCGAGTCGCGGATCCGAGGCTGGCGTACGGCGCTCGATGCGCGTGGGCTCGAGGCACCGAGCGTATTTCGCGCCTCGGCGTGGACCGCCGAAGCGGGCTATCGAGCGGGCCAGGAGATCGCCGGGCTTGGTGGCGTGACCGCCGTGTTCTGTGCGAACGACCATCTGGCCCTCGGCCTGTTGTCCGCGCTGCGGGATCGAGACCTGTTGGTGCCGGGTGACGTCAGCGTGGTGGGGTTCGACGATGTCGCGGAAGCCGCCCACTTCACTCCTCCCTTGACTACCGTTCGCCAGGACTTCCATGAGCTGGCACGTCGTGCCGTCGCGACCGCCGAGGTTGCGTTGAGCGGTGGCGCGATGGAATCCGGCATGGTGGCGCCCCGGTTGGTCGCACGCCGTTCCACGGCCCCTGCTCGCGGCTGAACCCGGCACCGCGAGGGGTGCTGGGCCACGTCCAGTGCCTGCCTACCAGGTCGAAACCCCGCGCCAGTGCCCCGGAATGGGACACTCCTGTGCACCCCGCCAGCACCATGCTCTGGGCATGGTGGATGCTGAGGACCTCGTAGACCCGGTCCAAACCACGCCTTGGCCAGCTGGGGACATCACGGTGGCCGACCTCCTTGCGGTCCCCCACCTGGCCCTGGAACTGGTGGCCGGTAGCGAGGGGGTCGGTCGTCGGGTCAGCTGGAGCCACGTCTGTGAGCTCGTGGATCCAGGGCCCTGGCTTGATGGTGGTGAGCTGCTCATCGCCAACGGTTTCGGGATCCCGTCGTCACCCGAGGAGCAGGTGAGCTACCTCGAACGACTCATCCACTACCGGGTGGCGGCGCTGGCGCTGGGAGGCCGCGCGCCGGAACTGTCCACCGAGATGCTTGAGCGCGCCGATGCGCGATCGTTCCCGGTCATCCGCGTTCCTCGCGAGATCCCCTTCCTGTCTCTGTCGCATATGGTTGCCGGCGCCAACGTCAGCTCGACCAACCATCGCCTGCTGCGGGACCTCCAACTGTTTGACGCACTGCGGCTGCGTGGCGGCCGCAGAGCGTCGACCGTCGAGCTCATGAGTGAACTCCAGAAGATCTCCGGTTACCGCCTCGCGGTTCTCACACCGGCGCGGGTACCCCTCCTCCCGGCGTGGCCATGGGTGCCGGACACCCAGTGGCTCGTGCCCAACGCGCAGAGCTCAGATGACATCGTCACGGTTGACGGCGGCTACGCCATTCCCATTTCCATCGACGACCGCATCGCGGCCTACCTGATCGGCATCCTCGACAACGCCCATCAGGCGGCCGGCCTCGCCCACCTGCGACGGATCGGGGTCATCGTCTCCCTGGAG
>Ga0209023_10003245_pt1 | contig 19563 bp, 15 predicted proteins | sample LakOneMetagenome_FD_187468 | JGI IMG/M metagenome (GOLD analysis project Ga0209023, IMG submission 187468) | Freshwater and sediment microbial communities from Lake Erie, Canada (SPAdes) (version 2) | ecosystem: Environmental > Aquatic > Freshwater > Lentic | place: Lake Erie, Canada...
TGCCTTCAAATAATTCGCAGCCGCCTTCAACCCCGTCTCCCACGCGCCATGCGTAGTCGAGAAGAAATTCTCCGAACACGCCTCGCCCGCAAAGAACAGCCGCCCATCAACTGGCGCCGCCAACTTCTTACGATCCCCTACATGCCCCGGAAGCGCTGACGAATATCCACCGCGGGCGAACGGATCGGAATACCAGGCAGTCGTGCGCAGAAAGCGTAGATGCTTGTTGGAATCCGCGCCAAGCATCGCCGCGATCTGCCGGCGCGCTTCGGCCTCCGCCGCAGCCGCCCCGCCCTTCTCGAGATCGCGTGCGAAAGCGCCGCCGAAAAATCCCGACAGCATTCTCCGGCCGCGTGGGAACAGGTCGAAGCTGATCGTCTCAAGGCGATCCGTCGCGCCGTAGAAATGGCCGCGCGGATAGGAGAAATCGCCATCGATCTCGAAGAAAATCTTGTTGGCGACGCCGAGCGGCAGGCCCGCGGCGGCGGCCTGCTTGTCGGGCAGGGCGGGATCGAAACGGATTGTGCCCTCCGCGATCAGCGGCGTCGGCACGCAGACGATGACGGCCTTGGCCTCGATCGTGCCGCGCTGCGTTTCAAGCTTTGCCACCTTGCCCGAATGATCGATGCGCGACACTGCACAATTGAAAGCGACAGGCAGCCCTTTTGCAGCCCCCGTAATCATCGCGCCATAGCCTTCGCGTACGGTCCAGTTGACGCGCGTGTCTTCGTAATTGTCGAAATCGATGATCGATATATTTTCGAGCTCGGTGCCGCTGTAGTAGGTCGCGACCGCACGTAGCAGCATCTCCCAGCGGCTGTTTCTCGGCAGCAGTTCGGACGCTGCGCGGTCCTTGCCCGTGGCGGCGGCCTCTTCCACCGCATCGAAGAAATCCTCGAGCGCCTTGCGATATTCGGCATGATCGCGGCTCGGCAATCCGACCGACGCCGGCCCGCTCCAGCCGGGCGTACCCTTGTCGATGGTGAAGCCATGCTGTTCGGCGACTGCCACCAGCACGTTCTTGTCGGCCGAATGCAGCCATTCGCAGCCAAGATCGATCACGTCGCCGGCTGCCGGAATGGTATGCGCGCGCCCGCCGACCCGATCGCGCGCCTCGATCATGAGAGCGGATACGCCGGCCTGTTTCAGGCGCGTGGCGGCAGCAATGCCGGCCGAGCCTGCGCCGACGATCGCGACGTCGATGGAAGAGGGAAGAGAGGTCATTGCGTGAGTCTACGCCAAAAGCAGGCGAACGCGCGATGCGGCTTTTTGTTCAGCGGGCCGTCAGCCGACCCGCTATCCCTCACCACTTCGGCGGCGTCGAATCGTAGGGGTGGTACTGGTAGAGCCAGCTCTCGCTCAAAATCCTGTCGCCGTCCGACAGGTAGAGCCTGAGCTCCACCGGCTCCTGTCCCTCCGCCGTCAGATCGAACTGCGCGCGCCAATGGCCCGGCACATCATCGGGCACGGCCTCGGTAAACACATACGAGAACGTGCCGCGCGAGGCCCAGAGTTCGGCCTTCGGCTTCACGCCCTTGGGCAGGTTGGCGAGCGGGCCGCCCAGAAACTCCACCATGAACTTGCGCACGCCCTTGGGACGCGTCTGGCCGGGCACGCCGCCATTGCCGAGCCGCGTCGCCACGCAACGCGCGAGATCGCTCGGATAGGGCTCTTCCGCCTTCCAGTGCAGCCTGTAGGCAAGGTCGATCACCTGCCCCGGCCGCGTCGGCTCGGCCGGCACCCACATGGCGACGATATTGTCGTGGATCTCGTCGTCGGTCGGAATCTCGACAAGATGCACCGCGCCCTTGCCCCAGTTTCCCTTGGGCTCCACCCAGACCGAGGGGCGGCGGTCGTAATTCACGCCGTCGAGATAATGATCGAAAACGCGGTCGCGCTGCAGCAGGCCGAAGCCCTTCGGATTGGTGTCGCCGAAGGCGGACGCCATCACGCGCGGCGCATTGTTCAGCGGCCGCCAGATGTGCTCGCCCGTGCCGGTCCACATGGCCAGGCCATCGGAATCGTGAATCTCCGGCCTCCAGTCGAAACCGTCGCCCTTGCGCGTCTCGGAAAACCAGTACATCGACGTCAGCGGCGCGATGCCGAAACGGATGTAATCCTTGCGCAAATGCAGCTGGCACTCGATGTCCATCATGACGGCCTTGTCGCGCGTCATCACGAATTTGTAGGCGCCGACAATGCCCGGCCCTTCGAGCAGCGCATGCAGCGTGACGCTGGCGCCCTCCTCGGGCCCGACCCAGAATTTCGTGAAATCCGGAAATTCCTCTTCGCGCCCGACTTGCCATGTGTCGAGCGCGATGCCGCGCGCCGACAGGCCGTACTGGCGCAATTCGCCGATCGCGCGGAAGTAGGATGCGCCGAGGAACGCCACCCAGTCGTTGGTGCGCCAATCGAGCGGCCCATTCTTGGGCTCCTGCAGCTTGAAGCCGGCAAAGCCCGCGCCCTTGGCGAGCTTGCGCGCCGGCGAGTCGGCCGGCATCTCGAAATAGGATTGATCGTAGAGGATCTCGCGCGCCTGCCCGCCTTCGACCAGATGGAACTGGATCGCCTTGCGGAAGAACTTGCCGAGATGGAAGAAGGTCAGCGGGCTCTGCTGCGGCCCGGTCGCATAGATCGCCGAACTCGTGTCGTAGCGGATCTTGCCCCATTCCTCGTAATTGAGCGCGTCCATGATCTCTGGCGAAGGCTGCGACGGCGGCTTGTAGGCGACCTTCGCGGCGGCTGCGGCTTCCGCCTTCAGCGCGTCGAACGAGAAAGGCTTGGCCGGGCCGAACTTCAGCTCCGCGGCGGCAGCCGGCGCCAGCGGCAGGGCAGCGGCGAGGCTCGCTGCGCCTGCGGCGCCCAGCACCTTGCGGCGGTCGATCTCGTTGCTCATGGCCTTCCCCGAATCATCACGGCGCGCAACGGCGCTCTCTTCGAAAGCTAGCCGCGCGCGCCGCGCTGTTCAAATTAACGTCTCTTCAGGTCCAGCCGGCAGATCAGCTGATGCCGAGCGCGGACATGTAAAGGTCGAGAATCTCTTCCTCTTCCTTGCGCTTCTGATGGTCCTGCCGACGGATCGAGACGATCTTGCGCATGATCTTGACGTCGTAGCCCGTGCCCTTGGCCTCGGAATAGACGTCCTTGATATCCTCCGCCAGCGCGCGCTTTTCCTCTTCGAGCCGCTCGATGCGCTCGATGAAGGCCTTGAGATGGCCGGAGTCGATGGAATTGGTGCTCATGGACTGCCTCGGTACGGAAACGGCCGCGACCCTTGCGACGGCGCCGGGGCAAGGTCAAGGCGCCGGCGGCCCCTGTCCCCGCTTTCCTCTGCCCACGGCCCTCCGTTGCGCCCCGGCCGCTTTTCCCCTAGGCGGAAGCGCAAAAGGGAGAAACGCATGATCGAGGCGGTTATCTGGGATTTCGGCGGTGTCATCACCACGAGCCCGTTCGAGGCTTTCGCGCGCTTCGAGCAGGAGCGCGGCCTGCCGAAGGATTTCATCCGCACGATCAACGCGACGAACCATCTCGAAAACGCTTGGGCGAAATTCGAGCGCGCGGAAGTCACCCACGCGGAATTCGATGAATTGTTTAAGGCGGAAGCCATCGCCGCTGGCCACGAGGTGCGCGGCGCGGACGTGCTGCCGCTCCTGGCCGGCCTGCCTCGGCCCGAAATGGTCGAGGCCCTGGGCCGCATTCACGCGCGGATGAAGACCGGCTGCATCACCAACAATCTGCCGGCGAAGGAATCCGGCGCCATGGCCGGCATGTACAAGGCGGACATCATGAAGATGTTCAACCATGTGATCGAAAGCGCCAAGATCGGCCTGCGCAAGCCCGACCCGAAAATCTATCGGCTGATGATCGAGGCGCTCGACGTCGATCCCAACAAATGCGTCTACCTCGACGATCTCGGGGTGAACCTGAAGCCTGCACGCGACATGGGCATGAAGACGATCAAGGTGATGGAGCCCGGTCCGGCGCTGGATCAGCTGGAGGGATATGTGGGCTTCGCGCTGCGCTGAAAGAACAGAAACCTTCACATCTCCAAGAGAATTCGTTCGTAAGGTTCGGCGCCCTTCCCTCACCGCTTGCGGGGAGGGTGTCGCCGCAGGCGACGGGTGGAGTCCGCCGGGCATTGGCGACGCTGCTGACCATGCCCCGCAAGCCCCACCCGCAGTGCTGCACATTGCGACCTCCCCACGAGTGGGGAGGTAGAACCGATCACGACGTCCAGTAGGTGCAATGCGCCTCATCGCGAGGTTTTGGGGATAGGATGCGCGGGCCCGCACGCCGCATCCAGTTCCCTCTTGTCCGCCACCCACGCGACGATCGACACAATCGACAAAACCCCGAGCGCCAGAAAACACGCGGGATAGCCATAGGCTTGCGCGATCCAGCCGCCGACGACAGGCGACAGCGCCGCGCCCACGCCCTGCGCGGTGAGCGCCGCGCCTTGCCCGACGTTGATGCGGCCCGTGCCATCGAGCAGCCGCGCCACCAGCCCCGGCACGGCCACGCTCTGCAAGCCCGCGCCGACGCCATCGAGAATTTGCACCGGAAAGACGCCCCAATAGTCGATGGCGTTCGCTGCAATGTAGCCGCGCAGCGGCAAGGCGAGAAAAGATACAAGCAGGATAGTCCAGTACCCGGTGCGCTCCGCCGCCCACATGGCGGCGAGCGAGGCGACCACCATCGTCGCCTGCGCAACGATGATGGTGAGCGCGACGAAGCCCGCAGGATCGCCCTTGCCGGCGCCGACGACAGCCATGCCGAACAGGGGCAGCATCGCCGCGTTGCCGAGATGGAAGGCGAGCAGCGCAATCCCGAGCGTCAGCAACGGGCGGCAGGTCAGCAGAACCGAAAGCCCACTCGCCGCCGCATTCGTATCTTCACCCTGCAACCCGCGCGCCGCCGCATTGTCGATCGCGCGCGCCGGGATCAGCAGCGCAGTTCCGATCGAGAGAACGCCGAAGGCCGCCGCCAACGCGAAAATCGCGACAAAGCCATATCGATAGCCGAGCCAACCAGACAGCGCTGCGCCCGCAACATTGCCTGCATGGTTGAACGCCTGGTTCAACCCGTTCTGCCGCGCAAAGCCGCGCTGATGTACTATGCCCAGCGTCATGCCGACGAGCGCCGGACCTAGCACAGCGGCCGACAACGCTGTCACGGCCTGCGAGAAGGCGACCATCCAGAAAGATTGCGAAAGCAGCACCAGCGCAGACGCCGCGCATGTCGCAATGCCGGCGACGACGATCAGCATCCGCTTGTCGGAACTCGAATCGACCACCGCGCCTGCAGGCGCCGTCGCCAGCAGTCCCGCCACGCCGCCGATCGTCAGCGCTGTGCCGATCAGCCCGCTTTCCCAGCCGTGCGCCTGCAGGAACACACCGAGAAACGGGCCGACGCCAGCTTGGAAATCGGCCATGAAGAAGTTGAGCGCCAGCAGCGCCCAGATGGCGCGGCGCGTCTCCACCGATCAGCGCGCGGGCTTGATGTGGCGGATGGCGCCGTCGAGTTCGACATGGATTTCATACGCGCGGCCGTTGCGCCTGGCCTGCACTTCCCAATGCTTCGGCCGCCGCTCGGGCTCGCCCGCGACGTCGTAACCTTCGTCCATCACGGCGCGCTTCGCGATGTCAGGCGAAGCGTCGTCATGCTTGGGACCATGTTTCGGCGGCCAGTCGATCTTGTGCGTCTTGCCGCCGACCTTGAGCGAGTGAACCTTGACCTCGCTCGGCTTCTTTTCGCCCTTCGCCTCGACGCGATCGCCTTCGGACAGGTCGAACTTCTCCGCCCCTTTCGGACCAATGTCGATCAGCGTCTTGCCGCTGTCCGTCTTGATCGCGAAGCGATGCTTGAACGCGCCCCAGACAACGCCGCTGACGCTGACTTCTTTCGGCATGACCGTCTCTCCGTCGCGATGACGGACAGACCCGAGCGTCGCCGTACGCAGGCCGACAACGTGCGCCCTGCGGTCTGGTTCCAGCCGATCAGAATAGCTGAACGAGGATCATCACAAGGCCGATGATAGAGACGACCCATGCGCCAGTGCGCAGCCACGGCACGCCAGCAATGTAGATGCCTGCATAGGCGAGGCGCGCCCAGAAGAACAGCTGCGCGCCGAGCGCGGTCGTGGCGTTCGTCTTGCCGGCGACCTGCGCAACCAGCACCAGCGCCGCGAACAGGACGATGTTCTCCAGCATGTTGCGATGGGCGCGCGAGGCGCGGCCCGCCCAGCCTTCGAGCGCCGGCATATTTTCGCGATTGCCCGCGAGCGGCGGCAGCCCAATCTGCATTTGTGCGCCAAGCGCGGCGACCACCATCTGGACGAGCGTGAGCACGACCGACCAGACGAGCAACTTCATTTCAATCGACATGGGTCTCTCCGCCGCACGCGCATTGCTGGATTGCGCTTGCCCGGCAGATTGCGCGTTTGCACTCGGCTTGTCGACCTTGCGAGACCAGGCTCAGGTCCGCGTCCGATGCATCTCGATGCGATGGACCGCGGGGTCGCCAAGGATCGGCTTCAGTTCGCGTGCCAGCCGCTCGGCCCATTCCGCCTGGCCGGTTTCGTCGGCGATCAGATCCTGCCGCAATTCCACCAGCGCATGCGGCAGGCCGCGCGCCGTGCCGAGGTCGTACATCGTGTCGCCGGCCAGCGCGCCGTCGTAAGGCTCGTTGTCGCCAACGACGAGATCGCGCTCGCCCTGCAGCCCGGCGATCAGCGGCTTGGCCAGGCGCGGATCGCAATCCCAGAGCAGCGCGACATGCCAGGGCCGCTCGACGCCCTTCCACACCGGTGTGAACGAATGGATCGACACGATCGACGGAACCTTGCCGCTGGCGCTCATGCGATCGATCTCGCCGGCGGCTGCGTCGCGATAGGCCTGCCAATATTTCACACGGCGCGTCTCGACCTCTGCCGCATCGATCCGCGCATTGCCCGGGATCAGCGCGCCATCGGAAATCCGCATCACCAACGTCGGGTCGTCCGCGCCGCGGTTGGGATCGATCAGGAGGCGCGAGAAGCAGGAGAGCACAGCCGGCGCATTCAGCAATTGCGCCAGCCGCCGCGTCACGCCTGCAGCGCCAATATCGTAGGCGATGTGCCGCGCAAAAGCCTCCGGCGGCAGGCCGAGCGAGCCATATTCGGGCGGCAGCGCGTTGGAGGCGTGGTCGCACAGGATCAGGACGCCCGCATCGGCAGGGCCTTCGATTCGCTCCACGGGCTGAAAATCGGACATCAACGCCAAGTGCCGCAGGACGGCGCCCGTTTCAAGTCGCTTCGCGCCTCACGCATCACGTGCGTAAACCTCGAGCCGCGCGGAAACGAGCGCCAGGATGGCGTCGCGCGTGGCGTCGCGAGAACCTTTCAGCCAGGACGCCGCCAGCGGCAGCCGGCCGGCGCCGGCCTCCTTCAGCGGTATGAACCGCACGCCCGCCACTTTCATGCGCGCGGTCCAGCGCGGCGTGATCGCGGCGCCGAGCCCCGCCGCGACGAGATTGACGATGGTCTGCTTCTCGTCCGCCACCTGCGCGATGCGCGGCGCGAGCCCAGCGCCATGGAACAGCTTGACGGTCAGGTCGTGGCTGTGCGGCCGCGAGCGGCGATCGGGCACGATCAGCGGCTCATCGGCAATGTCGGCCAGGCGCAAGGACTTGCGCTGCGCCAGCCGGTGTTTCTGCCCGACCGCCACCACCGCGCTTTCGGCGAACAGGTTTTGAAAGGCGAGCCGGCTGTCGGCCCGCTCGGGCGGGCGCACGAAGGCGAGATCGAGGGCGCCGGACAGGATTTTCGGCAGCAGCCGGATCGTCTTGTCCTCGTGCAGTTGAACCCCGATCTCCGGGTGGGCGCGCGAAAGGTCCTGCAGGAGCTGCGGCATCAGCCCCGCCGCCGCGCTGTCGATGGCGCCAATCCGGAATTTGCGCGCCCCAGCCTGGTGGGGCCGATTGCGGAAGCCCTGCTCGATCGCGTCGGCCTGCGCCAGCAGCGCGCGCGCCTGTTGCAGCAGGATCGCGCCATCGTCGCTCAGAGATACCGAACGCGTCGTGCGCAGGAAGAGCTGCGCGCCGAGTTCCTCCTCGAGCAGCTTGATATGACGTCCGAGCGCGGACGGCAGCATCTGCAGCCGCTGCGCCGCGCGGCCGAAATGCAATTCGTCCGCCGCCGTCACGAAACAGCGCAGCTGGTGCAGGTCCATCCGCTTCTCCCCGGCCGGGATTATATCATTTTTTTGTATAAACTAGAGCCGATTGAGTTGACCCCCTCCCTCCCGCACCGTCCATGCACGGCGCTCTGCGCCCACAAGCAAGAAATTTGCGGGAGAGAACAATGGGAGACGACCTCCAGACGCGCACCATGCGCCGCGTATCGTGGCGCATCGTGCCCTTCATCATGCTGCTCTATTTCATCGCGTTCATCGACCGCGTGAACATCGGCTTCGCGTCGCTGACGATGAACAAGGACCTGGGCTTCACGGCCTCGGTCTTCGGCTTCGGCGCCGGCATTTTCTTCTGGGGCTACTTCCTGTTCGAAGTGCCCTCCAACATCATCCTCGACAAGGTGGGCGCGCGCATCTGGATCGCGCGCGTGATGATCACCTGGGGCATAGTGTCGGCGGCCATGGCCTTCGTGCAGGGCCAGACGAGCTTCTACATCCTGCGCTTTCTGCTGGGCGCGGCCGAAGCCGGCTTCTTCCCCGGCATCATCCTCTATCTCTCCTACTGGTTCCCGGCCCGCCAGCGCGCCGCCGCAACGTCGCTCTTCATGGCGGCCGCGCCATTGTCGACCGTGCTCGGCTCGCCGCTCTCGTCCGCCTTGCTGGAGATGAATGGCATATGGGGCCTCAAGGGGTGGCAATGGCTGTTCATCATCGAGGCGATTCCGGCCGTCATCCTCGGCTTCGTCGTGCTCGCCTACATGACCGACAAGCCCGAGCAGGCGAAATGGTTGAAGGACGATGAGCGCGCGTGGCTGTCCGAGACGATGAACGCCGAGCGCGCCGCCAAGGCGGCGACCTCCGGCCATTCGATCTGGAAGGGGCTCGCCGACCCCCGCGTGATCGCGCTGGCGCTCGTTTATTTCGGCACGTCGGCAGGCCTCTACACGCTGGGCGTCTGGGCGCCGCAGATCATCAAGGGCGTCGGCATGACGAACATGGCGGTCGGCTTCCTGAACGCCGTGCCGCCGACTGTCGCCGTCATCTGCATGTATCTGTGGTCCTGGCACTCGGACAAGACGAGCGAGCGCACCTGGCATGTTGTCATTCCCTGCCTGCTCGCCGCCATCGGCCTGGCCATCGCGGGCTTGTCGAGCACGGTCGTCGCAGTCGTCGCCGCGCTGGTTCTGGTCAATGTCGGCATCAGCGCCGCCAAGCCGCCGCTCTGGTCCATGCCGACGCTGTTCCTGTCCGGCCCGGCCGCAGCGGCCGGCATCGCGACCATCAATTCCATCGGCAATCTCGGCGGCTTCTTCGGCCCGGCCATGATCGGCTGGATCAAGGATATGACGGGCAGCTTTGCCGGCGGACTCTACTTCGTCGCAGGCCTGCTGGTGTTCTCGGCAATTCTCACCCTCGTCCTCGCCCGCACGGCCTCGCGGCCGGCGGCAGCTGTCGCCGCGCGCTGATCGCGCCCCAATAGAGAGCAAAGACAATGAAGACCTATCGCATCGCAGCCATACCCGGCGACGGAATTGGTTCGGAAGTCGTCGACGCCGGCGTGGAAGTCCTGAAGGCGCTGGCCAGACGCGACGGAAAATTCGCTTTCCAGTTCGACCATTTCGACTGGGGCGGCGAATATTACAAGAAGCATGGCCGCATGATGCCGGAAGACGGCCGCGCGCAGATCAAGGATCACGACGCGATCCTGTTCGGCTCGGCCGGCCATCCCGATATCCCCGATCACATCACGCTCTGGGGCCTGAGGCTCGCCATCTGCCAGCCCTTCGATCAATACGCCAACGTGCGTCCGACCCGTATCCTGCCGGGCATCGTCTCGCCGCTACGCAAGGTCAGCGGCCCGGAACTCGACTGGGTGATCGTGCGTGAAAATTCGGAAGGCGAATATTCCGGCGTCGGCGGCCGCGTACATCAGGGCATGGCGATCGAAGCCGCGACCGACGTATCGATGATGACGCGCGCGGGCGTCAGCCGCATCATCCGCTTCGCCTTCCGCCTGGCGCAGTCGCGGCCGCGCAAGCTGCTCACCGTCGTTACCAAGTCCAACGCGCAGCGTTACGCCATGGTGATGTGGGACGAGGTGGCCGCAGAAGTCGCGAAGGAATTCCCCGACGTGACATGGGACAAGATGATCGTCGACGCCATGACCATGCGCATGGTGCTGAAGCCCGAAACCATCGATACGGTCGTCGCCACCAATTTGCACGCCGACATTCTCTCCGATCTCGCCGCCGCGCTCGCCGGTTCGCTCGGCATCGCGCCGACCGCCAACCTCAATCCCGAGCGGGAGTTCCCGTCGATGTTCGAGCCGATCCACGGTTCGGCCTTCGACATCATGGGCAAGGGCGTCGCCAATCCCGTCGGCACGTTCTGGTCGGCTGTCATGATGCTCGAGCATCTCGGCGAAAAGGACGCTGCGAGCCGCCTCATGAAGGCGATCGAGCGCGTGACCGCGGACCCCAGCCTGCACACGCCCGATCTCGGGGGCACAGCCAACACCCGCAAGGTGACGGATGCAGTGATCGGCGCCATTCGCGCAGAGAATGCGTGACCAAGAACGCAAAACGCGCTGTTGCCTCCCTCCCCTTTATGGGGAGGGCCGGGGTGGTGTTCGAGCCGCCGTGCGGATGATGTAACGCTATCAGGGCGGCTTGAACCCCACCCCCGCCTTCGGCGGACCCTCCCCATAAAGGGGAGGGAGAGCGCGCAGCAGAATTGACATGCAGGGAACCACTCTGTGACCAACGCCACAACCGCCACGCGCGCCATTCTGCGTCACCTGTTCGACGTCGCTGTCGCCGCCGCCCATCCTGCGGGCCTGCTCGCCGCCCATCTCCCGCCGCCGCCAAAGGGCCGCATCATCCTGCTGGGCGCCGGCAAGGCGGCGGGCTCGATGATCGCAGCCGCCGAGGCGCATTATCTCGATGCGCTGGGCCTGCCGAAAGACAAGCTCGCCGGCCTAGGCGTCGCGCGACAGGGCTATGGCTGCGCGACACGCGTCGTGCCTGTGCTGGAAGCGGGCCACCCCATGCCTGACCAGGCGGGGGTGGACGCTACCGCGCGCATTCTCGAATTCGCGCGCAATGCTGGCCCTGATGATCTCGTCCTCGCGCTTCTGTCCGGCGGCGGGTCGGCCAACTGGATCGCGCCCGCCGGCGCCCTGACGCTTGCGGAGAAACAGGCGATCACCCGCGCGCTGCTGCGCTCGGGCGCGGTCATCGGCGAGATCAATTGCGTGCGCAAGCATCTCTCGCGCATCAAGGGCGGACGCCTTGCGGCGCTCGCAAGCCCCGCGCGCCTCGTCAGCCTCGCCATATCGGATGTGCCGCGCGACGAGCCATCGGCCATCGCCTCCGGCCCGACCGTGCCCGACCCGACAACGCTCGCCGACGCGAAGGCCATCGTCGCCAAATACAGGATCGATCTCCCCGCAAGCGCCAAGGCCCTGCTCGACGATCCCGCCATGGAAACGCCGAAGCCCGGCGATCCGCTCTTCGCCGACGCGCCGTTCACAATTTTTGCCCGGCCTGCAGGTTCCCTTGCCGCCGCTGCACAAGCTGCCCGGTCTGCGGACTACGAGCCGGTTTCGCTCGGCGCGGACGTCGAGGGCGAGGCGCGCGAGGTCGCCGCTGCTCACGCCGCGTTGGCCAAAAAGCTGATGGCCGAAGGCCGCCGCGCCGCCATCCTGTCCGGCGGCGAACTGACGGTGACCATTGCCGGCCAAGGCCGCGGCGGTCCCAATCAGGAATATGCGCTGGCGCTCGCGCTCGCGCTCGATGGCGCCAAAGGGATTTCGGCCGTGGCCGGCGATACCGACGGCACGGACGGCGGCGGCGGCGCGGCGAGCGACCCGGCCGGCGCCTTCATCGATCCAACGACCCTCGCCCGCGCCCGCGCGGCCGGGCTCGACCCCGCCGCTAGGCTGGCCGACAACGATTCCACCGGCTTCTTCGAGGGGATCGGCGATCTGCTGACGCCCGGCCCCACGCTCACCAACGTCAACGACCTGCGCGCCATCCTCATCGATCCCCAGGCCGCCGCATGAAGCGCCGGCTCGACAATTCAGGCAAATCAAGGGATAAAGCGCCCTCGCCCCGCCGAGCCGCGCAGCGCCGTTTTTGTGTCGGATTCCTGCGTCATGCGTCCTTCGTCCCTAGTCGCCGGACTGATCGAAACGATGATTCGCTTTCTTGGATTGCTGGTTCTGACCGCCGCAGGCCTTGCCGCGACGCCTGCCGCGGCCGACTTCCGCCTGTGCAACAACACGATCAATCGCGTCAGCGTGTCGCTCTCCTATACGGACGGCGACAATTGGGTGAGCGAGGGCTGGTGGAACCTCAAACCCTCCGCCTGCGAGACCTTGGTGCGCGGGCCGCTGGCCGCCGAATTCTACTACGTCTATGCGATGGACGAGAAGGGCGGCGAGTGGAAGGGCAAGGCGTTCATGTGCACGCGGGACCGCGAGTTCAAGATCGACGGCCGCGAGAATTGCTACGCCCGCGGCTTCGACCGCACAGGCTTCTTCGAGGTCGACACGGGCAAGGACGCCCGCAGCTGGACCGTACAGCTGACGGATCCGGGCCAGACACGATAACGCCAGACCCGCTAGCGCCAGACGCGCTGATCCCGCGCACGCTGAAAGACACACCATGAGACGATTGCGCCGTTGCAAAATCCTGGCGACGCTGGGACCGGCTTCCGCTGACAAGGCGACGATATCAGCGCTGCACGACGCCGGCGCGGATGTCTTCCGCATCAACATGAGCCATGCCGATCACGACGGCATGCGCGAGCGCATCGCCATGATCCGCGAGGTCGAGAAGGACAGCGGCCGCCCGATTGGCATTCTTCTCGATCTTCAGGGGCCAAAGCTGCGCATCGGCACGTTTCACGAAGACGCGGTCATGCTCAAGAAGGGCGAGGAATTCACGCTCGACGCCGACCCGACCCCAGGCGGCGTGCATCGCGTGCATTTGCCGCACCCCGAAATTCTTGGCGCGCTTGCCCCCGGTCATGTCGTGCTGATCGACGATGGCAAGGTGCGCCTGCACATCGTGGAGGCGACGCCAACCAGCGCCCGCGCGATCGTCGATGTCGCCGGCAAGATTTCCAACCGCAAGGGCGTGAGCCTGCCCAATACAGAAATCCCGGTTTCGGCCATGACGCCGAAGGACCGCAGCGATCTCGACGCCGGCCTCAATGCGGGCGTCGACTGGGTCGCGATCTCCTTCGTGCAGCGGCCCGAGGACGTCGCCGAAGTGAAGAAGATCGCGCGTGGCCGCGCGCTGGTCATGGCCAAGATCGAAAAACCGCAGGCCATCTCGCGGCTCGACGAGATCATCGATCTCTCCGACGCGCTGATGGTGGCGCGCGGCGATCTCGGTGTTGAAATGCCGCTGGAGAAAGTGCCCGGCCTGCAGAAGCGCATCACCCGCATGACGCGCCGCGCCGGCAAGCCTGTCGTCGTCGCCACGCAGATGCTCGAAAGCATGATCCTGTCGCCGGTGCCGACACGCGCGGAAGTCTCCGACGTCGCCACCGCCGTCTTCGAAGGCGCCGATGCCGTCATGCTGTCGGCTGAAAGCGCGGCTGGCCAGTTTCCGGTCGAAGCGGTCGCCACCATGAACCGCATCGCCGAAGAGGTCGAAACGGATTCGGTCTATCGCCGCGTTATCAACGCGCAGCGTGCCGATGCGCCGGAGCCGAGCGGCGCCGACGCCATCGCCATCGCCGCGCGCGACATGGCCGAAACGCTCGATCTCAAGGCCGTCTGCGCCTGGACGGCGTCAGGCTCAACCGCTTTCCGCATCGCCCGCGAACGTCCGCATCCGCCCATTCTCGCGCTGACCCCCAACCACGACACGGCGCGCCGCCTCGCGCTGGTCTGGGGCGTGCACGCCATCATCACCAAGGACGCGAGCGACATCGACGACATGGCTCGCCGCGCCAGCAAGTTCTCCAACCGCGAGGGCTTTTCGGCCGAAGGCGACCGGATCATCATCGTCGCTGGCGTTCCCTTCGGCACGCCCGGCGCGACCAACATGATCCGCATCGGCTTTTGCGGCGCGGAGAGCTGAGTCTGGAGTTAAGCGCTGCGAGAGATTTGGCCTAGCGTTCGCGGCCCGGCTCTCCAGGGACCACGCCTTTCGCGCTCTTATCTAACGCGTCAACGAGACGCGCACTGGCGCGTCGAACATGACACGCGCCGTCAGAGCGAGCGCGACGATGGCTTCCGCTTTGCGTGAACGTAAAATACGCTGCCGCCATGACCACATCGCTCGACCCCGCCATCGCCCAGATCATTCCGCTGTTGCCGCTTCGCGATCCCGACAGCATGACGCCCCAGAGCGCCCGCGAGTCCCTTCTCGCTTTGGCGCGCTCGCGCCCGCCGTTGCCGCCGGTCGCCGAGGTTAGCGACATCAAAGTCAACGGCGTGGCCGGTCCGCTTGCAGCGCGCGTTTATCGCACCGGCGCGACGCCCGCCTCCACTGTGTTGTTCTTTCACGGCGGCGGCTGGGTCGCGGGCGATCTGGAAACGCATGAACGCCAGGCGCAGTCGCTGGCGATGGCGACCGGCGCGGTGGTCGTGTCCGTCGACTATCGCCGCCCGCCAGAAGCGCCGTTCCCGGCGGCTTTCGAGGATTGTTTCGCCGCGCTGAAAGACGTCGCCGCGCGCATTGCGGAATTCGGCGGCGACGCGAAACGCATCGGCGTCGCCGGCGACAGCGCGGGCGGCAATCTGTCCGCCGTCTGCGCCATCGCCGCGCGCGACGCAGGCCTGAAACTCGCCGGGCAATTGCTCGCCTATCCCGTGACCGACGTCATGGGCCTCTACACCGATGCAAGCGAGAACGCGCGCTATCCCTCGCGGCAGGAAAACGCCTCGGGCTATTTTCTCTCGCGCGCGGTCATGGTCTGGTTTTCAAACCACTACCTCGGAGCCGGCGCTAAGGGCGACGATTGGCGCGTCTCGCCGCTGCGCACGAAAAATCTCGCGGGCGTCGCGCCAGCGATCGTGTGCACGGCCTTCTTCGATCCCCTGCGCGACGAAGGCCAGGCCTATGCGGATGCGCTCGAAGCCGCTGGCGTCGAGACGAAACGCCATCACGGCCTCGGATTGATTCACGGCTATTTCGGCTTGGGCGAAGCCTCCGCAATGGCCAAGGCAGAAGCGCAGCGTGCATGGGCCGATTTCAAAATACTGCTCGATCGCGGCGTGTAACGACGAGCGTCAGCTCGCGCGCCGCCGCCCTTCCGCCAGCCACGCAGCGACAAACGCCGCCAGCAACACCGCGAGCCCCGCAAGCCCCAGCGCCAGCGGCGAAACACCGACGCCGCGGACCACATGCGACTCTGTCCGCCGCACGCCGATCCAGTCGGCGCCGCCCGCGGTCGAACCCGGCCCGACGGATGCCACGCGCGGCAGCGTGAGCGCGCCGGATGCATCGCGCCCCTCATCGGCTGCAATGCGCCGGATCGTGCCGCCGCTTTGGCCTGCGATCTCGCGCAACTTGTCTTGCGTCGAGATCACGTCCTGGAACTCGCGCGAGTTGGCAGGGCCGACATTCACCAACGCCGTCAGATCGCCTTCGGTCAGCTTGTAGAGCCCAAGCTCCTTCGCCTGGAATGTTCCCCGTGCAAGACCGGCCTCCATAGGCGCCAGTGTCACCTGGTCCGTCGCGCCCGAAGGCGCGGTAACGACGACCGGCTCGATACGGTCCTTCAGCGTCTGCCGCTCGATCTTCAGCTGCTTGCCGATGGCGCTCGCGCGCAGGATCTCCTCCTCGAGGTCCGGCTCCTTCATCAGCCAATGCGCAAGCCGCCGCAGGATTTCCAGATAGGGCCCGCCGCCTTCATAGCCGCGCGCCCACAGCCACATCTGGTCAGTCAACAGTTGCGCGACACGCCCCTTGCCTTCGCGCGACAGCACCAGCAGGGGGCGGTCGTTGGCGCCGGTCAGCACGCTCTGCCCGCGCGTCGCCGTCACATTCACCTGCCGGAACCAGTCGGCCCAGCGCGGCGGCTCGACATCTGCGCCCGGCAGCCCGCGCGTGACCGGATGTTTCTTGCCCGCCTCCGAAACCCGCGCGCGGAACGCGCGCTCGACGAGATCGCCGGTCGGCTTGGCCGGCGCGATGCGCCCGAGCGGCGAAAAGTAGATTCCTTCGGAGGTCGCAAAATCGGGTCCCGCCGCGATCAGCATCGCGCCGCCCTCGTTCACGTAGCGCACGATATTGTCGAGATAGACCGACGGCAGAACGCTCTGGTTCGAATAGCGGTCGAAGATGATGAGATCGAAATCCTTGATCTTGCGCCCGAAGAGGTCAGCGGTCGGAAAGGCGATCAGCGACAGCTCGTTGATCGGCGTGCCATCCTGCTTTTCCGGCGGGCGCAGGATGGTGAAGTGCACCAGTTCGACATTGGCGTCGGAGCGCAAGAGATTGCGCCACATGCGTTCGCCATTGTGCGGCTCGCCGGAGACGAGCAGCACCTTCAGCTTGTCGCGCACGCCGTCGACCGTGACGACGGCCTTGTTGTTGATGTCGGTGAGTTCGCCGGGAACGGTTTCCACCTCCAGCTCGACGACATTCGGGCCGCCATGTTCGATCACGACAGGGATCTGCAGCGTCTCGCCCGGCGCGCCGCGAATGCGCGCAATCTCCGCGCCGTCGCGCCGCACCCGCAGTGCGACCGGCGCCCGCGCGCCGCCGACGTCGATCACGCGCGCTTCCAGCGTCAGCGTCTTGCCGACAATGCCGAAGCGCGGGGCCTCGACAAGTTCGATCCGCCGGTCGCGCTCGCCCTCATGGCCAGTCACCAGCACATGCAGGGGCGCCTTGAAGCCAAGCTTCGCCAGAGTCTCGGGTGCATCATGCACGACGCCGTCGGTTACCATCACGACCGCGCCAAGACGTTCGGAGGGGACATCGGCAAGGCCGGCGTTCAACGCGGAAAAAAGTTTCGTGCCGTCGGCCTCCGCCTCGCTGCGCCCGCTTTCGATCACGCGCAGGTCAACATTGCCAAGCCCGTTGAGACGCTTCTCGAGTTCGGCGCGCGCGGCGGCGATCTGCTTCGGCCGCTCCGCAATCGACTGGCTGCCACTGGCGTCCAGCACCAGCGCGACCGTGTCCTTCAGCGGTTCGCGGTCCTCGCGCACGAAAGAGGGATCGCCCAGCGCGAGCAGCATGAGCGCAAGACCGAGCGCGCGCAGCCACGCGCCAGGCCGCCGCGCATAGATAGCCAGTGCGACGACGAGCGCGCCGGCTAGGCCGAGCGCAATCAGAAGCCAGGGCGCGACGAGCGGCGTGAAGGCGAGGGAATATTGGCTCATGCGCTCAATGCCCCAAGCGGTTCAAGAGATCGCGCACATGCACCTGGTCGGCCTTGTAGTTGCCGGTCAGCGTGTACATCACGAGATTGACGCCGCCGCGCAAGGCCATCTCGCGCTGGCGCGGACCGCCGGGCGTCAGCGGATAGAGCGGTTCGCCGTAGCGGTCGCCGGCCCATCCCGCCGCAAGGTCGTTCGACACGATCACGATCGGCGACACGCTGTCGCCAGAGCGCGCAGGCCGCGCCTCGCCATCGGCGGGTTCCGTCGGCAGCGCCTCGATCCATGTCTGGCCGTTGGCCGTGCGGCCGACGAAGGAATCGAGCAGATAGAACGTCTTCGTCACGACATGGTCGCGCGGCACGAGTTCGAGTTCGGGCACGTCGACGCCTTCGAGCAACTTGCGCAACCATTCGCCTTCCGGCGTCGCCGATCCCGCCCGAGCCGTCAGCGCATCGCGCGTGTCGAACACGATCGTACCGCCTTGCTTCATATAAGCGGCGATCTTTTGGGCGACCTGGGCGGAAGGTTGCGGCCGCGATGCGACGATCGGCCAGTAGATCAGCGGATAGAAGGCGAGTTCGTCGCGGCCGGGATCGACGCCCACGGGATCGCCGGGCGAAAGCGCCGTGCGCTGCGCCAGCGTCTCCCTGAGCGAGGCGAGGCCTGCGCGGCTGATCTCGTCGACGCGCGCATCGCCTGTCGCGACATAGGCGAGCCGGGTCGATAGCGCAGCATCGATGTCGCGCTTGGTCGCAGCCTTGGGCTGCGGTTTTTGTTGCCCCTGAGCTTGAGCGACTGCAACAAGACGCGGAGCATTGTCGTTAACCGCCGACGCAAGCAGCGCGAAGAAAAGCAGCGCGGCCGTCGCGCGACGCGGCGCAAAGCGCGGCAGCCCGCCAGACAGCCAGAGCGACGCCAGCGCATCGGCGACGAGCAGCAGAAAGGCAGCCGCCATCAATGGAGCACGCAGGTCGATTGCACGCGCCTGTTCGATCTCGACTTTTCGCGCAGCGATGCTGGAGAAGTCGGCTGCAGCGAGTTTCGCTTCCGGCTCCAATGCATTTACCGCCACCGCCGCATCGGACGGCCCGTAGAAACCCGGCGGATGTTCAAGCGTCGCTGCGCCCTGGAAATCGGCGGCGATGGCGCGCGCTGTCGCCGGGGGCGCGATGAAAGCGCCAAAACCATCGAGCGTACGCTGCGGCGCGAGCGTTTCGATCTTCGCGCGGCTTTCGCTTGCGACGATGTCCTGCTCGGCCGGCGCCACCTTGGCGCTCGAGCCGGCAAGCGTTGCAACCTTGCGGAGCATTTCCGGAAACAGGCCGGAGATCGGCAGGTTCGACCATGTCGTGTCTGCCGTGATGTGGAAGAGCACGAGCAATCCCTTGCCGCGCTTTTCCGCCGTCACGAGCGGCGTCTGGTCGGCGAGCTGCGCCCATGTGCGCGCGGCAAGGCCGGGCTCGGGCTCCGCCAGAACCTGACGCGACACCGTGACGTCGGCAGGAATGTTCAGGCCGAAGAACGGGCTCCTAGCGTCGAAGGCGCTGAGCTTCTTCGGCGTCTCCCACGACAGCGCGCCGCCGAGCACACGGCCCGTGCGGCGCAGCCGCACCGGCGTCAGATCGTCGTTCGCGCCGGCCAATCGCGTGCCGGCGAAGCGCACGACCGCGCCACCGTTCTCGATGAACTTCGCGAGCTTGTCATGCGTCTCGCCGGGACCGATCGCCATGTCGGAAATCACGAGCATGTCGACGCCATCGTCGAGCAGCGCGCCGATTGGATCGGTGGCGCCGGGCCGCGCCTGACGCACATCGGCATAGGGGCCGAGCGCGCGCGAAACGTAATAATTTGGCGCGAGCAGGGGCTGCGCGACATCCGCGCTCGCGCCGCTGACGAGACCGACGCGACGTCGCTTCCAGCGCTCGTCGAGCAGCGCGACGGCGCCGGCCGAACGTTCCCCGCGAATTTCCAGACGTGCGACTTCGTTACGCAATTCCACCGGCAGGACGATCTTTGCTTCCGCCTCGTCGCTGGCGCCGAAGGCAA
>Ga0209023_10003246_pt1 | contig 19562 bp, 18 predicted proteins | sample LakOneMetagenome_FD_187468 | JGI IMG/M metagenome (GOLD analysis project Ga0209023, IMG submission 187468) | Freshwater and sediment microbial communities from Lake Erie, Canada (SPAdes) (version 2) | ecosystem: Environmental > Aquatic > Freshwater > Lentic | place: Lake Erie, Canada...
AAGCGGCTTCGGGGAAGACCCCGTTGTGAGTGGATTCTGCGGCATTCGCGTCACGCGGAGGGCACCGGCAGATTGCCCATGGCCGACGCTTCCGAGACACACGACAACCACTGCGAGCGTGGCAGCAGCGAAGAGGCGCGCCAGGCGGCGCGGGCTCGATCGCGACACCGTCCGATCTGTCTTGCCAGGCGCTGTGCAGGTCGAGGATGGCATAGCCGACGCGACCAGAGAGGTTAGCCTTTTCTGCCCGCGAACCAGTCGAAGGCGTCGGTGACGACTTCGAGCGGCGCTCCGTGGCCGCCGTCGTACTCGCGGTAGGTGATGTCGTACTGTTCGTTCTTCAGTTGCTCGGCGAACTTGCGTCCCGTGCGGTCGATCGGCATCTGCTCATCGCGCGTGCCGTGCGCAAGAAACACCCTGGGCTTTCCCTGGCGCCGGAAGGTGGCCAACATGCCAGCCGAGAACACCATGAGGTGGTTGAACGTGTCGCCATACGCCAGGCCCATGTTCAGCGCGTAGTTGGCACCGTCGGACACGCCGCCCATCGCCACTCGCGAGTGGTCGATCGTCAGCACTTGCGCGACCCAGCGGTACGCCATGCCGATGAAACGCGAGTCTGTGTCGAATCCGGGAATGTCCTGCCCCCACGTGAGGTCGCGCGATTCAGGCGCCAGCACGATGACGCCGAACTGCTCGGCCAGCGGAAAGGTGTACCGCACCGCTTCGGCGGTGCTCCTGAAGCCGTGCAGCATCACCAGAATTGGCATGGGCACGCCCTTCTTGTACGAAGCCGGCACATAAATCGTCCCGTCCCGCTCATCGTCGGCGATCCCGAGTCTCGACTTGCCGATCGGGATGTCGTCGCCGGCTGTGGGTACAGGTGCCTGCGACGGAAGCTGTCCGTAAGCACGCGACGAACCCGCAAGTCCAACGACGCCGGCAGCGCCAAGCGAAAGAAAGGTTCGTCGATTCATGGACACTCTCTGCAGTGACGGATTGACGCACACGCGGCTAGCGGCGCCGCCACGACGCTCAATTGTGCGTCAGGAACGGCCCTCGCGCGCAGTGAACTCGCGCGCTCCGCGGTGACAACGATTACGGCTCGCCGCGCCACGCCGCGCCTTCTGCGTAGCGGCAATATTCCCGGAAGCCGACGCGCTCGTATACGCGTCGCGCCACGTCATTGGTCGCAACGATGTTGAGCACACACGTCGTGATGCTGCGAGCGTGAAGTTCGCCGCACACGGCGCGCGTCACGGACGCTGCCAATCCGCGGCCGCGACAATCCGACCGCGTGTGGACGTTGCCGAGCGCTGCGACGCGAGCGGTCTCGGATACCACGTGTGTGCCGGCCACGGCAACGATGGCACCGGCATCGCGCACGCCGTAGTACACACCGTTCCGCAGCTGTAAGGGCAGGAAGAACGCCGGTGGCTCCTCTGCGTAGAGCGCGCGCAGTGCTTCGAGATCGTCCAGACCGAGGCGCTCCACCGGAGGACGCGATGGGAGCGACGCCTCGTCTGGCGCCGCGTTCAGCACCATGCGCACCATCTCGCGCTGCTCGAATTTGGGGAAGTGCGTCAACAGCACACGCGCCTGGTCGGGCGACATGTTGAGGTATGCGCTCTGTGTGTGCGCGCGAACCTCGGTCTCTCCGAGCGCATCGTCACACTCATCGATGTCGCCGTGGCACACGACGATGGGCGGCGAATAGGCACCGTAGACCAGCACCACCCCGGTGCCAGAGACAGGACCAAACCAGCGGGCGTGCTCCAACATCGGCGGGTCGAGGTCGGCCAGCGAGAACGCCGCCCACGTGCGGTCGCGTTCGAGGCGAGCGCGAATCTCCGCGCGGTCGGTGAGCACTGGCATGGTGTGGACGTGGTCGGCGCGCGGTCAGCCGCGGGCCGCAGCAATCAGGGCACGTTCGCGGTCGGGCGTCAGCGCCGCCGTGAACGGACGCGCGCGCAGCCACTCACGGGTATCGCGAATCGTGTCGTCGGCAGCCGACTGCCTGAAACCAGCGGCGAGTGCCCTCGACGCGTCCACATGCATGATGCTGCTGAACTCGGTTCCGTCTTCGACGAAGAGCGGACACTCAGTGAACGTCACGTTCTGCTCTCGAATGACGGCCGCCGGAATCCACACGGGGGCGTGCACACCGAGCGCCTGCATGAACGACGCCCACGTCATGCGTGGCCCGGCCATGTTGAAGGTGCCCGTGATGTCACCCTCGATGATGTCTCGCGTGAACCGCGCGATATCACGCGCATCGACGACCTGCACGTGATCGGTGCCGTTGCCGGGCGCCGCCACGTCACCGTCCTGCAGCGTGCGCTGCACCCAGTAGGTGTGGCGGCCAGTCGGATCGAAGGGTCCTGCAACAATCTGCGGTCGAAGAATCGTGGCGCGAGCTTCGAACACGTCGCGGACAATGCGCTCGCACGTCACCTTCAGCGGACCATAATTCTCGTTGGTCACCTCGACCTCCGCTTCATTGGCTTCAGGAAGCAGCGGATCGGTCTCGACGATCGGACCACGACCAGCAGTCCGCGCGTACACGCTGACGGTGCTCACGAAGACGTACCGGCGAACGCGCGTGCCCAGTGCGTCGGTGCTGGCCCGCACCTGCAGCGGGGTGTAGCCGCTGACGTCGATGCACACATCCCAGGTGCGATCCGCCAGCGCGGACAAACCCGACGCACCCTCACTGCGGTCGCCACGCAGGCGCTCTATCGAGGCGTCCAGTTCGTCTGGCGAGCGGCCGCGGGTCAGCACGCTCACGCGGTGACCCGAGGCCATCAGCGCCTCGACGATGTGACGGCCGATGAAACGAGTGCCGCCAAGGACGAGCACGGTCATCGAAGTGGCAGACACGGCAGCAGACCTCAGTTACTGCGGCCGCTTGAACAGACCGCCGTAGACGGCCTTTCCGAGAATGTGTCCCTGGATCGCCTTCATCACGTTCGCACGTGTCTCGAAGGCATCACTGGTCGGCTGCACATCGACCTTCGCGTCCAGCGCGTAGACCTCGAACATGTAGTGATGCGGCGGACCGTTGGCCGGCGCGCCAGGACCGCGATACATCGTGCCTGTCGCGGAAATCTGGAAGCTGCCGTCCGGAAGCTGCGACCCCTTCGGTACACCTTCGGGCAGGCCAGTGGACGTGGCAGGAATGTTCCACACGACCCAGTGCGCCTGGTCGTCGCTGGTCTTGTTGCGGACCACTTCCATGTCGTGCATGTTGAGCACGAAACTCTGTGTACCCGCCGGCACGTTCGCCCACGTGATGGCCGGTGACAAGCCTTCGCCCGTCGCCACACCGGGAGCCGCCTGCGTGAACTTGACGGGAATAGCTCCGCCGTCCGCAAACCCGGCAACCGTCATGGTCATTGGCGCGGCCGCCGCGGGCGCCGCTCCGCGCTGTTGCGCCAGAAGCGGCGTGGTGAGCGCGAAGGCCAGACTGGCCGCCGCCACGAAACGCAGTGCTCGAAGCATCCTGTCCTCCTGAATCTGAAGCGCGGGCATGTCCGCGCAGCGGACATTGTCACGGAGGAGCAGGTCTGCCTGCAAACACAGCACGACGTTGGGGCACCCAAAAGCCGCGCCTCACGACTGCGGCGCGGCGCACATGGGGCGTGCGGCGTCCACGATGCAGGGCGGCACCGGACTCCGGTAAGCTTCAAAGTGATGTCCTCCGAGCAGCCAGTCCTCGCGACCGGGGTCGATGAACGCGACCTCGAGACCACGCCCGCGGTGACGTTCGAACACGTCTCGTTCGCCTACGACGACCACGTGGTGTTGCGAGACGTGAGCTTTACGGTGCCTCGCGGCAGCATGCGCATCCTGCTCGGCGCAAGCGGCGCCGGCAAGTCGGTCGTGCTGAAGCTGATTCTCGGCCTGATGAAACCCGACAGCGGCGCCATCACGGTGAACGGCGAGCGCGTCGACCAGCTGCCCGAATCAGAACTGCGGCGTCTGCGCACCGACATCGGCATGCTCTTCCAGGAGAGTGCGCTGTTCGATTCGCTGACGGTGGCCGAGAACGTCGGCTATCGGTTGTATGAAGAGTCTGATGCGCCCCTCGACGAGGTTCGGCAGCGCGTCGAGGAAGTGCTCGGTTTCATTGGCCTCAGCGATCACATCGACAAGATGCCGTCGGAACTCTCGGGCGGCCAGCGCCGACGTGTCGCCATTGCCCGCGCGATGGCGTCCAAGCCTGGTCTGCTGCTGTTCGACGACCCGACCACCGGCCTCGACCCCATCACGGCCGCGTCGGTGAACGACGAAGTCGTGAAGCTGCGCGATCTCGAACACGTCACGTCGATCCTTGTGACGCACCAGATCCGCGACGCCCAGTACGTGTCAACGCACGAGGCCACTCGCACGGCAGAAGGACAGGTGGAGATTCTCGCCAATGAGGGCGTGGAGCACGCGCGCTTCCTCGTGCTGCACGAAGGGACGATCTACTTCGAAGGCAGCATGAACGAACTGCTGGCGTCTCCGGACCCCTACCTGCGCGAGTTCCTGTTCATGACGCTGCCGCCCTGGTGAGCTCGCGCCACCGACACTGACCTCGTCGTCAGCGCGCCATGATGGCGGCCAGCGACGCGATGCCGTCCCAGAGATTGCCAAGCCGCAGGTTCTCGTTGTCCGCGTGCTGGTTGTCGTCGTAGTTGGCGAGTGAGACGCCAACGGTCGGCACATGGAAGGCGTCGATGAACGGCGCGGCAGGCACGCCGCCACCGAGCGTGCGCACTCGCACCGGGTCGGTCCCCCACTGACGCCGCAACGCATCAGCCACAAACCCTACCACTGGAGTGGCCGGCTCCGTCCGCCACGCGCCACTGCCGCCACTGCTCACTCTCGCGATGACCTTCGCGACGCGCGGATGGCTGGCCAGTGTCGCGATGTCTGGTTCGGCGTTGACGATGAAGTAGCCCTGAGCGCGGATGTGCGCGATGACGCGTTCGGCCATCTTCGCCGGTGAGTTCTCTTTCACGAGGCGCAGGGCGATATCTGCCGTGGCACTCGCGGCAATCACCCCTCCCACTTCTCCACCCTTCATCGTGTGGACGCTGAACGCCGGAAGGTTCAGACCTTCCTGCAGCGACCCGGCAGCACCGTCAGTCGAACCGACGCCGTACGCTTGTTTCATTGCCGACGTGTTGTCGGGAACTGCCCGCATGATTGCCAGGTCATCCCCCGAAAACGCCGGCACATCGTCGTAGAAGCCAGCGATGGCGACGCGGCCGGATGGTTCGACCATGGACGACAGCAGCTGCGACAGGCGGACGTTGGCGTCGGGCATCCAGTTGCCGTAGTTGCCGCTGTGCATGCCGCTCTTCGCTGTGTAGACCGTCACTTCGACGCCGGCGCCGCCACGCGCGCCGTAGTAGATCGTCGGCTTGCCGCTCGCGTGCTGTGGTCCATCGAGAATGATGAGAACGTCCGAACGAAGACGGTCCGGATGCGCCTTGATGACGGTCTCGAGCGCGCGTCCACCGCCCTCCTCTTCACCGTGCAGAATCACCTTGATGTTGTGTGTCGGTGTCGGACCGAGGGCGTCGAGCGCAGAGACAAACGCCTGAATCGGTCCCTTGTCGTCACCCGCTGATCGCGCGTAGACGCGCCAGCCGTCGGGAAACTCGGTGCGGCCGGCGAGATCTGCGACGAGCTGCCCACCGTCTTCGATGGTTCCGGTCCGCACGACTGGCGTGAACGGATCGGGTTGCTTCCATCCACGCGCGTCGACCTGCTGACCATCGAAGTGGATGTAGAAGAGGATTGTCTTCGTCGCGCCTGGCGACACGCGCTCACCGAACACCATGGGCGTTGTCGGCGTATCCCAGATCTCGGGCTTCAGGCCGCGACGCTCCAGCATCTGCCGGAGCAACTCCGCATTGCGCTTGATGTTCGGAACATCCGAGCGGACGTTGGGAATTGAGACGAGCGGCAGGAACTCGCGCAGGATGTCCGCCTGATGCGCGCGCACGTACGCCTTGACGTCGGCAGATTGCGCCGCCGCAGGTGCGGCAAGGCCCACGGCAAGCAGAGCGGCGACGATCACACGCGGCATGAGCTGATTCCTCTGAGTGCACAGTCGCCCGATTCAGGGCGCTGAAGATGGGCGTCACCCGAGCATCGGGAGCGTCGCAGGAATGCTAGCCGAAGCCGCGCACGTGTGCACTCGCGAGGCAGGAGTTCGCAGGACCGGCCGGCGAAAATCCGGCATCGACGCACGCGGGTGCGTGTGTGGTCTGCTCCCCGTCACCGAACCGTGGGGCTGGGACTGAATGACTGCGTTACTTCGACGGTGCCCGACACGTGAAGTTCTCGGCGGCATCTGTGCTGCCGTTTCCACCGTAAACCGCCACATTGGGGTACGCGCACAGCGGACGCGTGCGTGTGACCACGCCTTTCGACACGTGAGAGGCAGCCAACGTGTCTGGCATCTTGCCGTGTTCGACCCACTCCTCGAGTGCGGTCACCGCATCGAAGGTATCGGCGCCCGGCCCGCCAGAACAGTGCAGCATGCCCGGCACCATGAACAGACGCATGAAGTCTGGCGATGCGCTCTCGGGCGCCCCCGTCTGCCGGCGCCAGGTCGACGCCGCCGCGTCGTAGTAGTTGACGGTGTTCTGCGGCGAGGTCGACGGGTCGTTCCAGCCGTGATACAGCAGCAGCTTCCCTCCTCGTTTGCGCAGGCCGGACAGGTCAGGATCAAACGCGTTCATGATCGATCCGAGCTTGCGATCGGCGAGGGCCACGTCCCGGTCGTAGTCGAACGTGCGGAAGTCCCAGTCGGGATTCTCGAAGAGCATGAACTTCATGACGCCGTCAGCCTGCTCCCAGTGGCTGCCGCTCATCGGACCCTTGCCAGTCGAGTATGTCGCCCATCCACCCGCCGCCTCCGCACCACGCATGTACGGCGGATAGATCTGCTGACCACGACTGTCGCGCGCACCCGTCCAGACGTTGTTGACTGCAGTCGCCTGCTTCGGCGTCAGGCAAGTTGCCGCGTCCTGCCCGGCACGACAGGTCAAGCTGCGCGCGTCGAACGAGCAACGGCGCGGGTCGTCGAGGACGCCGTCCTTCACACCGTCCGAGGCGTCGCACGCGGCGTTCACGGCGTTCTCGATGAGCGGAAGCTTGCTGGCCGGCACGTAGCTTTCAGGATCTTTGTTGAGCGCCAGCACGACCCACAGATGCCCGCCGGTCTCGAAGTGCGTCCAGTTCGCCGCAGGTGCGCCGGCAATGAGGCCGTCGTAGTCGTCGGGGAAGCGCTGCGCCTCCATGAGGCCCTGGCGTCCGCCGGTCGAACACCCGACGTAGTAGGAACGTTCAGCCGAGCGAGCGTACCCGCTGCGCACCACAGCCTTCGCATGCTCCGTGGTGATGTGCAGCCCGCGATACCCGAAGTCCGCCACCAGCTCCGGATGCCCGAGCGCCCACCGCGCATCGCGACCATTCGTTGTCGCGTGTCCGGTGTCGGTGCTGGCCACGGCGTATCCGCGTCTCAGCGCGGTAGCCATCGCGTCGTAACTGATCGCGCCGGCATTCGCGCCGTTGCCAACACCCTGAAACTTCCCGTTCCAGCTCGCGGTTGGCAGCCACACCTCGAACCTGACGGCGGGCGCACTCGTGGCCGCGACGCGACAGAAGGACGGCAGTTTCTCGAGCGCTCGACCACCGGACGGTGTGAACGTTGGGCCCGGCACCAGCTCGGCGCGCGTGACGGTGGTGTCAGGAAGCGCCAGGGCTGCGAGGCGTTCGCAGGCAGCTGGCGACAGCGTCGCTGATGACTGCGCGGCAGCGGGCAGGTCTTGCGCGAGGGCAGACATCACCACGGCGCCGACCAGCGCGCATCCCAGGCCCTGCATGTGTCGCGTCATGCGCGTCATTCTGGACCGCGGTCCTGCCCATCGCAACAGCTATCCCGCGCCTGCCGCAGATGGTGATCCGGGCTCAGGCGAAACGCGGCAGCAGACGGACCGCGTTGTCACGACCGACTGCCTGAAGATCGGACGGGTTCAGGAACGCGATCTCGCCGAGCGCCGCTCTGACCGATGCACTGCTTCCGCCCGGAGGAAAGTCCGTTCCAAACACAATCTGTGAGCTGGGCACCCACTGCGTCAGTGCCGCCAGCGCGCCGCGATTGGCCGCACCGGCCACGTCGAAGTGAAAGCGTCGGAAGGCCGCGATGAACCCGTCGGGCAGCGCCTCGCGAGCGCCAGCGGACGCACCGTCTATGCGCCCGGCGAGAAACGGCGCCGAACCACCTGCATGCGACCAGATGAAACGGATGTCGGGATACCGCGTCGCGTCACCGTTGAAGGCCACGCCAATGATCGCGCGAGTTGTGTCGGTGCCGTACTCGATGGTGCCCGGCCCGATTCCGGCCGCGTATCCCAGATTGCGGCAGCAGTCCGCCGCAGTTGGATGCACCGTGACGAGCGCCTTGCGCCGATTGAGCTCGGCCATCACCGGGCGGAACGCAGGAGCACCAAGCCATATGTCGCCGTAGCTCGTATAGAGGCCGATGCCGTCGACCTTCAACGTGTCGTAGGCGTACTCGATCTCTTTCAGCGCGGCATCGACATCCGGCAACGGCAGGGCGGCAAACACGCCGAAACGCGACGCGTGGTCGCGGATCAACGTGGCACCGTAATCGTTGCACGCCCGCGCCAGCCGACGAGTCTGCGCCGCGTCTCCAAACCACAGACCAGGGTTGGTGATCGACACGACGGCCGCCGCCACACCGCCGCGGTCCATGTCTTCGAGTGATTGTTCGACGGTCCAGCGGGTGTTGGCCGGCTGAAGGAGCGGACGCCCGCGCACCTCGGTCACCCAGGCTGGCGGTGCGAAGTGATGATGCAGATCGATCCAGCGGCGTGCGGGAGAGGCAGGCTGTTGAAGGCCGGCGGTCCATGCGGTGCGAACCGCTGTCGTCGCCAGGGCTGCGGCCAGGAACGTCCGACGGTCGACCTTCGCCATGCATCCCTCCTGCGTCAGGCTGCTCGCCTGCGCGACGAGCGTCCGTAGCCTACTCGAAACACCAGCCGCGTGTGATCTCGCGTCCATCGCGACGCAACGTCACCTCGCCGACCGTGCCCATGGCTGGCATCTCACGCAGCGACGCGCACTGGAGTTGGAACACGGAGTACTCGTTCGCGTTGTCGTTGAAAATCCACGCGCGCGATTCGCACCCGGGCGCAAGGCCAGGCACGGGAGACGGATGTGCGACGGTCACCATCGGCGGCTCGGACGTCGAGCCACCTCGCCACAGGCGGAAATCTGCGCTGCCGCTCCCGTCAGCGGTGACGCGAAGCGCCTGCCCACCGACGCGGCACGCCAGCAGCACCTTACCCTTCGGCGGCTTCTGCGCGGCGTCGGCACCGCCATTCACCTCGACGATGAGAAAGTCGGCGTCGCGGCAGGAGGCATCGCGACACTTTCCGGTGAACCACAGCTCACCAAGGCCGACCATGATGCCCCTGGTGTCTACGAAGAGCTCGTTGAAGAGTTGTTTGCCGACGGCGCGCCGGACAGGGATGGTGAAGATCTCGTCGTATCGCGCCTCGCAGGCGGCCGCGTCTGCGACCGTGCCGCCAGGCTGACGCAGTGGATACGCCACCATGGCGCAGACGGCCTGATGGTTGTTGGTGCCAAACGCCCTGCGCATCGAGTCGTAGAACGTGCTGACCACATCCGCCTTGAGGCCGACGCGCTCCAGCTGCGTCTCGAGTGGCTGGTCTTGCGCGACACCGGGACGAACGCTGAGTACCACGGCTGCAGCGAGCACACCCACACGCCAGGTCCGACGGGTCATTGGGCTCCACTCCACGATGCGAACGCTCTCCAACACGCGCAAGGCGCACGCGGCCCTGCCTGGTGCCGCACGATGGGCGACTGGGCGTCATGCGCCGTCCAGCGCGCGCAGACGCTATCGCTTCTTCGCCGGCGCCTTCCGCGTCCGCGATTTCGCCTTTGGCTTTGGCTTCGGCTCTTCGTCCTCGGCGGGCTTCAGCACGATGAACGGCTCGGCCTCGAACGTCGAGTGATCGACACTGTCATCAGGCTCGTAGTGATACGAACGCGCCTGCGCCCGCCCCACATCCGGCAGCGTCGTCGAGATGCTGCCCATGCTCTCGCCTTCCTGAAGCGCCAGATGCGCAACGAAACCGGCGCGCGGCACAGACCGCAGTTCCACGCAGGACTCGAGATAGATCTCCGGCACGTCCGACAGCAGCTCTGAGGTTGCCGCCGTCTTGCGGATGAGCGCGTCGAGCTTCTGCAGAGCGGCGTTAGCGTCGGGAGCTTCCGCGACCGCCGTGAAGTAACCATGCCATGCCTGCGCCTTTTTACCGCGCGCCTTGGCATCGAACGAGAACGAGAAGTGACCGAGATAGAGCATCGAACAACCTCAAACATTGCGAATCGACAAATGCGAATCGCTGAAGTGAAACCAAGACGTCATGCTTCGCCAGAGTAGATGGCGACAAATGCTATCGCTGAAGTGAGCCTGGACCATCATGCCTTCGCCAGATGTGCGCCCCGCGTCTTCTACGCGTGGACGCCTGGCGCTTCGTGCCCTGTCCGCGCCACGTACTCGACGTACGAGCCGGGATAGAGATGCGGCTGCGCATCGGTGCCGCTCTCGCCTCCCAGTTCGAGAACACGATTGCTGAGGCCGCGCAGGAACGCCCGGTCGTGCGACACGAACAGCATCGTTCCTTCGAACGTCGACAGCGACTCGAGCAGCATTTCCTTCGTGGCCAGATCGAGGTGATTGGTCGGCTCGTCGAGCACGAGGAAGTTCGGCGGATCGAGCAGCATGCGCGCCATCACGAGACGCGTCTTCTCACCGCCGGACAGCGAGCGGATCTTCTTCTCCGTGTCGTCGCCCGAGAACTGGAAGGCGCCGGCGAGACTGCGCAGCACACCTATCGACTCGAGCGGAAAGTCGCGCTGCAGCTGCTCTTCAATCGTCAGGTCCGGATTGAGCACGTCGAGTGCCTGCTGCGAGAAGTAGCCCATCTTCAGGCTCGCACCGAGCTTGACCTCGCCTTCGTCGGGGGTCAGGGCACCGGCCACCATCTTCAGCAGCGTCGACTTGCCCGCGCCGTTCTTGCCCATGACGCACCAGCGTTCGCCGCGCCGGATGGCCATGTTCAGGTGGTCGTGCACGACGCGGCTGCCGTAGGCTTTCGTCACGCCCTCGAGCGTCGCCACCTGCTCGCCCGACCGTTGCGGCGTGCGGAAGTCGAACTTCACGACGCGGCGCTTCTTCGGCAGCTCGATCTTCTCGATCTTCTCGAGCGCCTTGACGCGGCTCTGCACCTGCGCCGCCTTGGCGGCGTGTGCGGCGAACCGCTCGATGAACCGCTGCTCTTTCGCCAGCATCGCCTGCTGACGCGCGTAAGCGGCCTCGCGATTGGTCTCGCGGATGGCCCGCTCGCGTTCGTAGAAGTCGTAGCTGCCCGAGTAGCTCGTGATTTCGCCGCCGTCGATTTCCGCAATCTTGTTGACGATGCGGTTCATGAAGTCGCGATCGTGCGACGTCATGAGCAGGGCGCCGCTGCGCTGCTTGAGGAACGACTCGAGCCAGATGATGGACTCGATATCCAGATGGTTCGTCGGTTCGTCCATCAGGAGAACTTCGGGCTCGCCGAGCAGGACGCGGGCCATGGCGACGCGCATCTTCCAGCCGCCCGACAGCGCACCCACGTCTCCGTCGATCCGTTCATCCTCGAAACCGAGACCGTGCAGAATCTCGCGCGTCTTGCTCTCGAGCGCGTAGCCACCGAGGTGGTCGTACTCTTCCTGCACCTCGCCGAACCGCTCGAGTACCTTGTCCATCTCGTCGGCACGAGCCGGGTCTTCGAGCGCCTGCTGCAGCTCCTCGAGCTCGTGATGGAGATTGCCGACGCGTCCGCTGCCCGCAATCGCTTCGTCGAGCACCGACCGGCCCGCCATCTCCTCGATGTCCTGCCGGAAGTAGCCAATCGTCAGCTTCTTCGGCACCGAGACGTCGCCTTCGTCGGGCTGCTCTTCCCCGGTGATCATGCGGAACAGCGTGGTCTTGCCAGACCCGTTCGGTCCGACGAGGCCAACCTTCTCGCCAGGGTTCAATTGAAACGCAGCATCGACGAACAGAATCTGTCGGCCGTACTGCTTGCTGACTCCGGAGAACGCAATCATGTGTGGGAGTTCTTCTGGACGTGCGCAGCGACGATGGGCACTCGCTTCCCGGTCGCGTGCTGCGCGTGACTACCTGTTTATTGTCTCACGAGGGTCGCGAGACAGCCCGCCCGGGGCGCTCGGACGGTTCGTCCGGCTGCGGACGCGTCGGGCGGGGAAAGCGAGGGGCACGTAGGAGACAGGCACAGGCCGCCGGCACTTCGCCGAACGGCCTGCCGTGATGCACGTCGAAGTGACGTCAGTTCGCCAGCTTGATCGGCAGTTCCGCACCGAAGAGCATCGTACGGTCGTTGTCGTGCGCGGCCCACTTCAGAAGGGCGCCGACGTCCTTCTTGACCAGACCCTGGAACACCGTCTTGCCGTCAGCAATCACCGTGATGGGCTGCGAGAAATCGAACTGGTCGGGTGACAGCAGCAGCGTGAGCGCCGCAACGCGGCGAGTGACGAGCGTGACCGTATTGCCAGAGCGCGTGAGGTCCACACGACCCGACGGACGCCCGTGGCGGAAGAACGGCACTCGGCTCGCCATCATGGTCGGCTTGTAGGTGCCCTTCACGTCCTGCGGCGCGGTGCCGCGCGTGATGGACAGCGTCAGCGGTGAATTGTCGTCGAGCAGATCGATCAGGTCGAGCGCGTCCATGCCGTTTGGCAGCACGCGTCCGTTGACACGCGAGATGACATCACCAGGCACGAGCCCCAGGTTGTCGGCATTGCTGCCGGTGGTCACCGTGAGGACGCGAGCTGCACTCGTCGTGATCCCGAACGAGCGCTCGGCTGGTCCGAGCTTCTCGTTGATGTCGGGCAGCGACGAGGTTTCCTTCTGACGCGTGTTCAGCGAGTCGATGATCAGCCAGTGCGCGCGACCCGTGTTGTCGCGCAGATCCGTCTCCCACGTGAGCGTGTCGGGAAGCGCCTTGCGCGGGTGTGCCTTCACGAACGCTTCGTAGGTGTCCTTCACCTCGGGCCACCACGCGGTGTTGTGCACGGCCTCCGGCTGCGGCAGATACTGCAGCTCGACGCCGCCAGTCTGCATCTGCTTGATGTAGGGCTCGACGAGCGACGTGGGATAGAGCGGGTCCTTGCCGCCGTTCACGATGAAGAACGGCTTGTTCAGCATGTTCTGCATGAACAGCTCACCGTCAACGCGCATCAACGTATTGCGCAGGACGGGGATGGCACCGTTGAGCGGAAGAAACGCGGCAAACGGCGTCGTGTCGCGCATGGAGAAGTAGTAGGTGGCGGTGCCGCCATCGGACACCCCGGACAGCACCACACGGTTCTCGTCGATGTTGTAGCTGCGTTTCACGTGGTCGACGAGCGCGCGCAGGTTATCGAGCTGCTGATCGGTCCACCACTCGGCTTCGTTCCACGCGGTTGGCAACAGGTAGATCTGTTCGACGCCCGCCAACTGACCGATGCCGTTGCCGCGCGGTGTGGGATCGGGCCGACCGACGCCACCGTGCAGTTGCACGCGCAGCTGATAGGTCTTCGCGGGCGTGTAGGTGTCGGGCACTTCGAGCTGATAGTTGAATGTGAGGTCGCCCAGCTTGTGCGACGCCTTGACGATGCCCTTTGGCACGTCGGCCTTGTAGGTGCGGCCCTTCTTCAGCGCCGCATACGCCTCGTCGAACGTCGCGCCCGCCTTGACCGCCGCATCGGCGGCCTTCGCCGCGGACGCCGGGTCGTCAGCTGAGAGCAATTGCATCACTGCCGCGTCGCTCGCGGGTGACGCCGCCGTCAAGGGCCACCACGGGCTCAGACCTGCCACGAGGCCCAGTGCGATCGTCGCTGCCACCATCGTCCGACCGAACACATGCTTGTTCTGTGCAACCTTCATGGTTCTCTCACTCATCTCGAAGCCACTCGACGGACACGAACGCGTTGTAGTCAGGTTCCATCGACTGGGGGTCGACGGATGCGGCCGCGAGGAGGACGTTTCCCTCTGGCCAATGGACCTCAAGATTACCCGGTTTGATGGGAGCCGTCCGTATTCTTCCAATCAAACTGCCGGACGGACTCGTCAGGCGCACCCGCTGCCCGGATTGCAGCCCCAGCGCCACCTGGTCGACCTCGCTCATCAGCACCGCATCGCGCGCGCTGCCGGTAAGCGGATCGACGTCCCGCTGCACCATTGAATTGAACTGCTTGCCACGGCGGGTCGAGACACGAAACCGTGGGGAACCGTCGTTCCCATCCAGGGGAAGCGCCAAGGCAGGCGAAGCCGTTGCGATGTCGAGCGGTGCAAAATGGGCCTTGCCGTCAGCGGTCGCGAACCGTCCATCTTCGAAGAGCGTCCGTCCGCCCCACTGCACCTGGTCGCCTTTGGCGGTGAACGATTCGATGCCCTCATAGAGCGGCACAGCCCGCGCCAGTTCCTGCCGCACGGCTTCCACGCGTTCGAAGCGAATCTGCGACGCCCTGGCCGGGAACGCTCGCGCCATCGCGTCCGTCATTACCTGCCACTCAGGTCGCGCGTCACCGACGCGGCGTCCTGGAATCTCCGGCGAGAAAATGATGCGTCGTTCCGTGGAGGTCTCCGTGCCGCCACCCGGGCTTTCGTAGCGTGTGGCGGCAGGGAGGATGAGCACGTCACCATCGCCGTCGACGAGCATGGATGACGACACCATGATGTCGTGATGAATACGCAGCTGCGGGCGCCGTAGCGCGTTGGTCGAGTGTGCCGTGTCGCGTGCGGCATGGTCGATCATCTCGGTGGCGGTCCATCCCTGTTTCGGCACCACGGGGAAGCCCCACACGTCCGACCAGCGGGCCGCCGTCGTCGCGTCGAGTGTGGGCACGCATCCGACCTCGGCTCCGCGGTGTAGCTGCACGTCGAGGCGCCAACACCGAGTGCCGCCTTCATGGCGACGGTCGACGCCGCGTGACACAGGCGGGCCGAGTTGTCGACGTGCGGGCTGCCAAGGAAACGCGCTGCTTTCTGCGCGGCGTAGTAGACCTCGTTGGTGATGCCGCGCGACGTCAGGTAGAACGCCGCCCGATGCGGATTCACCGCACGGAGCGATGTTGCGATGCGGTCAAGCGCAGCGTCCCACGACATCGGCGTGAACCCTCGCTCACCGGGGCGCCGCATCATCGGAACAGGCAGGCGGCCAAGCAGTCGGAGCTCGCGAGAGGTCAGTCGCCGCAGACTCGATACGTCAGCGAGAAGAGCGGGATCGAGCGCAGGTGCCGTGTTGAGCCGCATCAGCTCCAGGCGAACCATGCACAGGTGCGCGCCCGGCAGCGTCCAGTCAGTCATGCCGCTGGTGCCGAGAGCGCATCCGTCGCAGACACCGTCCTTGAGAATGCGCCAGGCGAACGGCAGCTGATCGCGGTTCTCCCACGCCGTCCGCGCCATCGTCAGGTAGTGATGCGGTTTCTGGCGACCGAGACCAAAGGGCAGGAACATCGTGCGGACTCAGACCAGCCGTGAGGCGCCGGCGTAGATGTTCAAGCCGCCGTCTCGCACGAATCCAACGAGCGTGATACCGGCCTCGGTCGCGAGAGACACCGCGAGGCTCGACGGCGCAGACACTGCTGCCACAACCGGGATGCCGGCACACCACGCCTTCTGCACGAGCTCGAACGACGTGCGTCCGCTGACCAGCAACACGCGGCGTGAGAGCGGCAGTTCGTCGCGCAGCAGGCTCGCGCCAATCACCTTGTCCACGGCGTTGTGGCGTCCCACGTCTTCTGCGATGCACAGCAACGTGCCGTCTTCGGCGAAGAGCCCTGACGCATGCAGTCCACCGGTTGACTCGAATATCGCCTGGCGACTGCGCAGCTGCTCCGGAAGACCGCACAGCATTGCCGTCGATACCTGCAGATCGCTCGTCAACGGAGCCAGGTCAGCGCGCAGCGAATCAATCGTTGCGCGACCGCAGACACCGCACGCCGACGATGCCATGATGTCGCGCCGGGCGTCGAGCATGGTCAACGCGCGATGTGACGCCGACGCTGACAGCGTCACGAGCACGGTATTGCGGCGGGGATCGTTTTCCGGAATCGTCGTGTCGGCGCAGTGCTCGATGGTGGCGAGATCGTCGGAGTTGCGGATCAGTCGCTCCGACAGCAGGAAGCCGGCGACAAGCGCGCGGTCGTCACCAGGCGTCCGCATCAGAACGGCGAGCGTGCGTCCGTCGACACGGACCTCGAGCGCCGATTCGACCGCGACGACATCGTCAGACGATGAGTGAAGACCGCCACGAACGCGCACGACCTCGACCCGCGCCTCTGCGCTCATACGTGATTGCGTAGACTCAACTCGCGCGGATGCGGGTCCAGATAGGTCTGTCCGAGCAGATATTCGACGTGCAGTCGCCTGACGTGGTGGCGCATCAGCGTCATCGGCACGATGATCGGCACACTCCCCACGCGGTGCTCCTCGATGAGATCGAGCAACTCCTGTCGGGCGCCTTCGTCGAGTGACTTCGAGAAGTAACCGAGCATGTGCTGCAGCACGTTGGCGTGCCGCTTCGGCGTCGCAATGACGCTCAGTGCCTGCATGAAGCGTCGCTGATACTCCTCGACGAGCTGCCCGCGTGGCTTCGACTTGGCCGCGGCGACGAGCTGACCGAGTTCGCGATACGCCGCCGGCGAGTGTGCCATCAGCGTCAGCTTGTGCGCGGTGTGAAACTTCACCAGCTCGCCAACCGTCCATCGACCTTCGAAGAGCGCGCGCAGGCGGCGATAGGCAAAGACACGCTCGACGAAGTTCTCGCGCAGTCGGGGGTCGCCAAGACGCCCTTCCTCTTCGACCGGCAGGTTGGGAAGAGCGGTCATGAGCGCTTCGGCGAAGAGACCGCGACCGCCCTTGTCTGCTGGACCCCCTGGCGTGTAGACCTTCACCCGCTCCATGCCGCAGCTCGGAGAATCCTTCTTCAGGACGAAGCCACACAGGTCGGCGTTCTCGAGGTCGCGAGCCTTGCGGTTCGCGTAGGTGCGGAGCTGTTCGGTCACGTCGGTGCCCTGCTTGTTCAGAACGAGCGCAAGCTTCGACGTCTCGAATCGTTCGCCTCGTTCGCGAACCTGCGGCTCACGCAGCATCAGGCGCATCGACTCACGCGGCGTTCCGAAACCGGCCTCGACCTCGGGACACACCGTCACCCAGTCGACATGCTGGCCAAACGTCTCGACGAGAAACGGATCGCGCTTGTGCCCGGTGTCGAACCGTACGGGTTGACCGACCAGGCAGGCAGAGATTCCAATACGCGGGCGGTCATCTGGCACGTCCTGATTCTACGCGCCAGCTGGCAGGTGCCGACCGATTCACGATTCGCAATTGGCCGGGAGCTTCGTAGAATGGTGGGTCTATGGCCGCCCAATCTTCGTTCGACATCACCTCGCCCATCGATTTCCAGGAAGTGGACAACGCGCTCAACCAGGCGCGCAAGGAAGTTGGCCAACGCTACGACTTCAAGGGTGCCAAGGCCGATATCGACCTCAGCACGAGCGAGAAGACACTGACGCTCGTCACAGACGACGAGATGAAGATGAACGCGTTGTGGGAGGTGGTGCAGACACGTCTGGTGCGCCGCAACGTGTCGGTGAAGAACTTCGAGGTTGGCAAGTCCGAGGCGGCATCGGGCGGCTCCATGAAGCGCGTCATCAAGATTCAGGAAGGTATTCCTGTCGAGGCCGCCAAGGAGATCGTGAAGTACCTGAAGGACCAGAAGGTGAAGAAGGTCCAGGCGTCCATTCAGGGCGATCAGGTGCGCGTCACGTCTCCGTCGAAAGACGACCTGCAAGAAGCCATGCGCGTGCTGCGCGAACACGATTTCGGGGTCGCACTCCAGTTCGGCAACTACCGCTGATCTCGCGTGACGTGGCTGGCTGACGTCGTCCACGCGTCGGTCGGAATCGAGGTCGTGTGACGTTCTACTTGACGCTCGTCGGCGGCCTCTTCGTCGCGTGGTTCATCCTCGTGGTGCTCTTCGCACCGCACATTCCCTATCACGTCGAGCGTCCGCTCGACGCCACGAGCGAACACTTCGTTCGCGTGCTCGAGTCCGCCTGCCTGGTCACGCTCGAGGACGGCAACCGTCTCGAGGTGTTCACCGACGGTCCGCAGTTCTATCCCGCCATGCTCGACGCGATCCGGTCAGCGCGGGAAGCCGTCAACATGGAGTGCTACATCTTCCAGAACGGCGTCATCGGCACACAGTTCACCGAGGCGCTGGTCGAGCGCGCGCGAGCCGGCGTGCAGGTCCGCCTGGTGCTCGATGCCATCGGCAGTTTCGGCGCGGTGCGTCAGGCGACGGCCCGGCTCTGCGAAGCCGGATGTCGTGTCGAACAGTATCAATTCCCGCTCTGGTATCGCCTGCATCGCCTGAACAACCGGACACATCGCGAGTTGCTTGTGGTGGACGGACGCGTGGCGTTCGTCGGCGGCGCGGGCGTGGCCGACTGGTGGTTCAAGGGGCACCGTCGCGAGGCAATGTGGCGCGACATGATGGTGCGCGTCGAGGGTCCGGTTGTCGCGCAGATTCAGGGCGTCGCGGCAGAGAACTGGCTGGAGTGCTGCGGCGAAATTCAAACAGGCCCGGAAGTGTACAAGGCGCCTGAACCGTCGGGTTCCGTTTCCGCGTTTGCACTGCGGAGTTCTCCGTCGGACCGCGCGACGGCCTCTCGCGTGTTGTTCCAGACCATCGTCGAAAGTGCGAGCACCCGGTGCCGCATCAGCACGCCGTACTTCCTTCCCGACCAGGCGTTTCGGCAGGCACTGGTGCGGACCGCCTCACGGGGCGTCGACGTCTCGGTGGTGGTGCCGGGTCCGAAGACCGATCAGAAACTGGTTCGCCTGGCGAGCCGGCGTTTGTACGGCGATCTGCTCAAGGCTGGCGTCCGCATCTTCGAATATCGGCCAGGCATGATTCACGTGAAGATGCTCGTCGTCGACGATTTGTGGTGTGTCGTCGGCACGACCAACATCGACAACCGCTCGTTCGAGCACAACGACGAAGTGAATCTCGTCGCCCGCGACGAGGCAACGGCCAGGCGACTCTCCGACGACAACGAGCGCGACATCGCGGCCAGTCGCGAGATCACGTTGAAGGCGTGGAAGCGGCGTCCGCTCTTCGAGAAACTGATTGGGTCGGTGGTGTGGCTGCTCGAACGGCAGCAATGAAGCGGGCGTGAAATAGAAAAAACGTGGAAACTCAAGCCGCCGGGTGCCTGGTGCGCCTAGGAGGAGCGCTTCTCCGGCTGCCTGAGTTCCACTTTCTGGCCCTATATAAAGCAAGGCAAATGCCAGTCGATTCTGGCTGTAAGTTATTGAAAATCAAGATTACTAGTAATGGTCGAGCCGGAAGAATTCGCAGCGGCGGGGAAAAACTCACGGCTGGGTAGGCGGGTGGGTC
>Ga0209023_10003247_pt1 | contig 19559 bp, 12 predicted proteins | sample LakOneMetagenome_FD_187468 | JGI IMG/M metagenome (GOLD analysis project Ga0209023, IMG submission 187468) | Freshwater and sediment microbial communities from Lake Erie, Canada (SPAdes) (version 2) | ecosystem: Environmental > Aquatic > Freshwater > Lentic | place: Lake Erie, Canada...
TGATCTGGGCCAGTGCGGCCTCGCGGTCGCCGGCCACCACGACGTCGTAGGCGTCGAGGCTCCAGCGCAGCTGTTTCTGCACCCCGGGATCGTCTTCGATGATCAAGAGTTTCGGTTTGGTCTGGCTCACGTTCTTCCTCGATTCAGGCGGCGCGCGGGGCGTGCTGCGGGCCCCCGTCCGCCGGTACTTCGCGTTGGTGGAGCGGCAGCAGCACGCGGAAGGTGGTGCCCGCGCCGGGCGTGCTGCTCACCTCCAGGCTGCCGCCCAGTTCATTGATGTATTCACGGCTCTCGAACACGCCGATGCCCATGCCTGCCGACTTGGTCGAGTCGAAAGGCTTGAACAGGCGCTCGCGGATGAATTCCTCGCTCATGCCTTCGCCGGTATCGAGGATCTCGATCACGCCGCGCGTGCCCTCGCGCAGCAGGCGGATGGTCACGCTGCCGGTGCGCGGGGTGGCCTCGATCGCGTTCTGGATCAGGTGTCCGACCACGCGCTCGAGGCGTTCGCGGTCGGCCAGCACGCGCAGCGACACGTCGCCGACTTCCAGCCTTGGGCGCGGCTCGAAAGCGGCTTTCAGCGACACGGCCTGCGTCACCACCTGGTCCAGCGCCAGCGCCAGCGGCTGCTCGGCGTTTTCGCTGCGGCTCAGCTTCTGCAGCATGATCTTCATCTTCTGCACCGAGTAGTCGACCGTCTCGAGCATGTCGGCCTGGAATTCGGGATTGTCCTTGTGTTTCGCCGCATTCGCATTCATCAGCGACAGCTGCAGCACCAGGTTCTTCAGGTCGTGCACCAAGAAGGTCGACATCCGGTTGAAGGATTCGAACTGGCGCGCCACCATCAGGGCGTTGGCGGCGTCCTGCTGGGCCAGCTGGCTGGCGGCCTGGCTGCCCGCGATCTCGAGCACGTCGATCACTTCCCAGTTCAGCTTGACCGGGCTGCGCGGATTCTGCAGCAGCACGAAGCCGAACAGGCGCGCATGCAGGATCAGCGGTACCACCAGCCAGGCGCGCGGATAGCCGGCCAGCCACTCCGGCAGCACCAGGGTGTCGTACTTGTCGGGGCTGTGCGCGTATTCGTGCAGGTCGACCACCCATTGGCTGGCCTCGAGGAACTGGCAGAAGGGCGAGTCGGCGGGCTCGGATGCCGACAGGGTCGGCCCCTGCCAGTTCGCGACCGGCTCGAAGCGCCCGCCTTCGGTGCGCTGCCACAGCGCGCCGCCGGGGCTTTCGACCAGCGCGGCGACCGCCTCGATGGCGCGTTCGCCCAGGTCCGGCCCGGGCTTGGACAGGGTACGCGTGAAACGCATCCACTCTTCGCGGTAGTCGTAGTTGTAGCGGTAGAAGTGCTTGCTGATGAAGACCTTCAGGCGCGCCCGGAAGCTGCCGGAAAACAGCACCCCGGCCAGCAGCATCAGGGCGCCGAACAGGAAGGTCACCTGCATCACCGTGCCCCAGCTGCCGCCGAAGTAGCGCAGGTAGTAGCCGGCCGAGCCCATCGCCAGCAGGTAGATCGCGGAACCGAACAGGGTGGCCGAATGGAACATCGCGCGGCGCGACACCGACAGCGGCGAAGACCACAGCTTGCTGCGGCCCAGCGAGACCGCGACCAGGGGCACGGTCAGGGCGTTGATCAGGCCGCGCGCGGCCCAGATGTCGGCGTCGATGCTGCGGAACAGCAGCGTGTGGCTGTACAGGAAGAAGTCGTAGGCGAACATGGCGCCGATGCCGAGGCAGGCGAATTTCACGGCCCAGCGCTCGTGCAGGGTGCGGTTGCGGTACACGTGCTCGACCAGCAGCATGCCCGACACCGCCATGGCGACCCGGATCGCGATCGGCATGGCGCCCGAATACTCGATATGGGCCAGGCTCCAGTAGCCGCCGAGCGCGGCCGCCAGGCAGGCGATGTAGACCAGCGCGCCCATCACCAGCACCGGCTGCAGGCGCATCGGCAGGCGGCTGCTCGGGTCGGTGAAGTGGCCGCGCAACACCAGCAGGAAGGCCGACCAGGCGGCGTTGCGCAGCAGTTCGGTGCTGTCGGCCAGGGACGACCACATGCTGCCGTAGGCCGCTTCCCATGCCAGCGCCGCACCCCACAGCACGCTGGCAAGGCAGGCCAGGCCGAGGGCGACGTCGTGGCGGCGCCGCTGGCGCACCGCGAGCGGCGCGCCGAGCACGAGGAAACAGGCGGATACCAGCGCGTAGCTGTAGGCCGCGATACTGGTCAGGGAGACATCCATGAAGTCGACGATGGCGGCGCGGGCGGGTAGATGATGACGGGTGGCGGTGGCGCGCCCGGCGGCGCGGCCACCGGGCGCGGGCGGCTCAGCGTCCGCTGCGGAACAGCACGACCTTGAGCGTGTTGATCAGGATGAGCACGTCCAGGAACAGGCTGTTGTTCTTCACGTAGTACAGGTCGTACTGGAGCTTTTGCAGCGCGTCCTCGGCCGACGAACCGTAGCCGTAGCGGACCTGGGCCCAGCCGGTGATGCCCGGCTTGACGCTGTGGCGCACATTGTAATACGGGACCACTTCGATCAGCTGCTCGACGAAGTAGGGACGCTCCGGACGCGGGCCGACGAAGGACATCTCGCCCTTGAACACGTTCAGGATCTGGGGCAGCTCGTCGATGCGGGTCTTGCGCATGAAGTTGCCGAAGCGCGTGACGCGTGGGTCGTTCTGGGCGGCCCACTGCGGCTTGCCGGCTTTCTCGGCGTCGACGCGCATGCTGCGGAACTTGTGCACGAAGAAGGTCTTGCCATCCTTGCCGACCCGCTCCTGCGAATAGAACACCGGGCCACGGTCTTCCATCTTGACCAGCAGGGCCGCCAGCAGCATCAGCGGGAAGGTCATGAGCAGGATCAGGGTGCTGCACACCAGGTCGAAGGTGCGCTTCATGAAGGTGCGGACAAAACTCTGGTCGAAGCCGCCGCCGAACACCAGCCAGGAGGGCTGCAGCGAATCGACACGGATCTGGCAGGTCTCGCGCTCGAAGAAGGTGGCGGCGTCGGTGACGCGGATGCCCTGCAGCTTGCAGTCGAGGAGTTCCTTGATCGGGAAGCCGCCGCGGCGGTTCTGCACCGAGACCACGATCTCGGACACGTTGTACTGGCGCGCCAGCGAGACCAGGGAATCGCCGTCGCGCACCTTCAGCAGGTTCGACTCGGGCACGCACAGTTCCTCGCTTGCGCTCGGGATGAAGCCGGCGATGTCGTAGCGGTGGTAGTTCGAATGCTTCTGCGCCAGCTCGCTGCATTCCTTGGCCAGCGGGCCGCCGCCGAGGAACATGATGCGCGACTGCAGGAAGCGCGCTTCCGAGGACTTGAAGAAGGCCATGCGCGCCAGGAAAATGCCGAAGCCGGCCAGCGCGAAGACCAGGGCCATGGTACCGCGGCCGAAAGACAGTTCCGGCGCCATGTAGAACACCAGCGCCAGGATCGCGAAGCCCATCAGGAAGGACGGCATCAGCTTCATGAAGAAGGGATGGCGCAGGCCTTCGTCGAAGTCGAGCTGGTACATGCCCATCGCGCTCATGCTGAAGATGATCGCCACGGTGAAGGCGACCGCCGACGTGAAGAAGTGGTCCAGATGGGCAGCGGTTGCCGCGTCGCCGAATTCGAGCATGCGCACCGCCGCGCCGATGTAGGCCGCCCCCAGCAGCACCATCACTTCGACGAACAGCAGCAGAAAGACGATCTTGGATACGTAGTGGTTAGAGATCCTGAACACGGTAGCCCCCCGATTTTTATTGCTTATTTGTTTGTGCACTGGTGTCGCTCGATGGCGCGAGCTGCGCTACGTACCACGCCATCGCTTGTTGCAGGCCGTCGTCGATGCGGTGCGTGGGCTGGTAGCCCAGCAGCGCCACGGCCTTCGAGATATCGGCCTGCGAGTGGCGCACGTCGCCGCGGCGGAAGTCCACGTACTGCGGCTGGTGCGTTTCGAGGTGCGGGAAGCGCGGCAGCAGCAGCGCGCGCATCATCCCGTACAGTCCATTCAGGCTGGTGCGTTCGTTGACCGCGACATTGAACACCTGGTTGACGGCTTCCACCGGCGCAAAGGCCGACAGCAGGTTGGCCTGCACCACGTTGTCGATGTAGCAGAAGTCGCGGCTGGTCTCGCCGTCGCCGTTGATGCGCAGCGCTTCGTTGCGGATCAGCGCCGCCACCCACTGCGGGATCACGGCGGCGTAGGCGCCGTTCGGATCCTGGCGCGGGCCGAACACATTGAAGTAGCGCAGGCCGATCGACTCCATGCCATAGGTGCGTCCGAACACGTTTGCATACAGCTCGTTCACGTACTTGGTCACCGCGTAGGGCGAAAGCGGATTGCCGATGCGGTCCTCGACCTTGGGCAGGTCCGGATGGTCGCCATAGGTCGAGCTCGAGGCGGCGTAGACGAAACGCTTCACCTTCGCATCGCGTGCGGCGACCAGCATGTTGAGGAAGCCCGTGACGTTGGTGGCGTTGGTGGTCAGGGGATCGTCGATCGAGCGCGAGACCGAACCCAGCGCGGCCTGGTGCAGCACGAAATCCACACCCGTGCACGCACGCGCGCAATCCGCCTCATTGCGGATGTCGGCTTCGATGAAAGCGAAACGTGCCCAGGCATCCTCGCCGACGGCCGCGCCCACCATGTCGAGATTGTGGCGGTGCCCGGTCGCGAAGTTGTCCAGGCCGGTGACCTGCTGGCCGAGCCGCAAGAGGGCTTCGACCAGGTTCGAACCGATGAATCCGGCCGCACCGGTCACGAGCCAGTGGTAGCGTTGCTGCAGCAGGTGTTGCTGGACGTCTTGGAACTTATTCACTTTCGAACGCTTTCTCGGTCACGCCGGAGCGAAGCCGGCGTCGACGCGGCACATGCGCGCCGCGCTTGGTGCAGGGCTGGACGGGATTACAGGCGCCAGACGCAATAGCCGGCTTCCAGCAGGGCCTTTGGATCGAACTGCGATTTCACGTCGACGAAGCAGCCGTTCTCGTTGAGCTTGGACTGGAAGTCCGCCAGCGACAGCGCCAGCACTTCCTTGTGCGGCACGGCGACCACCAGGGCGTCCGCCTTCGGGAGACTGTCCCAGCTCTCCAGCTTGATGCCGTATTCGTGCTGCGCTTCCTCGGCGTCGGCCTGCGGGTCGTACACGTGCACGTCGCAGCCATACGAGACCAGTTCGTGGACGATGTCGGCCACTTTCGAGTTGCGCAGATCGGGGCAGTTTTCCTTGAAGGTCAGGCCGATCACGTTGACCTTCGAACCCTTGACGTGGAAACCCGAGGAGATCATCGACTTGACGGTCTTCTCGGCCACGAACTTGGCCATGCCGTCGTTGATGCGGCGGCCCGCCAGGATCACCTGCGGGTGGTAGCCGACCATCTCGGCCTTGTGGGTCAGGTAGTACGGGTCCACGCCGATGCAGTGGCCGCCGACCAGGCCCGGACGGAAGGGCAGGAAGTTCCACTTGGTGCCCGCGGCTTTCAGCACCTCGAGGGTGTCGATGCCGATCTTGTCGAAGATGATCGCCAGTTCGTTCATCAGCGCGATGTTCAGGTCGCGCTGGGTGTTCTCGATGACCTTCGCGGCCTCGGCCACCTTGATGCTCGACGCGCGATAGACGCCGGCGGTGATCACCGATTCATACAGCTTGGCGATGCGGTCGAGCGATTCCTCGTCGTCGCCGGAGACCACTTTCAGGATGGTGGTCAGGGTGTGTTCCTTGTCGCCCGGGTTGATGCGCTCCGGCGAGAAGCCGACGTGGAAATCTTCCTTCCACTTCAGGCCCGACTTCTCTTCCAGGATCGGGATGCAGACTTCTTCGGTGGCGCCCGGGTAGACGGTCGATTCGTACACGACGATGGCGCCCTTCTTCATGTGCGCGCCGACCGAGCGGCTGGCGCCGATCAGCGGGGTGAAATCGGGGTTGTGGGCGATGTCGACCGGGGTTGGCACGGCGACCACGATATAGTCGGCCTCGGCCAGCAGGGCCGGGTCGGTGGTGACTTCGAGGTGGCGCGCTTCTTTCAGCTGCTCGCCCGAGACTTCGCCGGTCGGATCCACGAAGCGCTTGTAGTTTTCGATCTTGGCGCTCGACAGATCGAAGCCGATCGTGCGCCCCTTTTTGCCAAACTCTACTGCCAGAGGCAAACCGACATAACCCAGGCCGACTACCGCAACGACTTCATTCGCATTCATTATAGGATTCCGTCAAAGAATTGATTTTTGCAATTATGCTAACTTTCAGTGTAGCATGAATGCATAAGCGCACTCAACTTCACCGCGAAAATTTGTTTGGAAGTAACAACAAAGCAGGCAGAATGATAGCTAATTGACATGACTTCCTCATGACTGTTGCAATCTTGCTCATCCGTACCAGCTTTGCCATCTTAGCATTTTCCGCAATACAAGTTCCAAGAAAGCACGAATCGTGCGGCCCATTACGATAGCAATCAAGTAATGAATGTTGTATCTTGTAAAGCTTCGAAAGCGAGGCGTTTTCAGGGATTCACTACCCCCGCCGCACATAGGCAATAGGATCCAATGTGATCCCGGCAGTCGCCTGGAAAGGCAATCGACTACCTTCCACATGAGGATTTGATACTAGGTGTCGGTAGCACGGCCGCATGCTGTGCAAGGGTGCCAGTGGCTGCGTAGCGCATCCGCGCGAGCTGAAACGCGAGGCGGCTTAAGATGAGGTAACTATCGGAGTGGCGCGGCTGGCGGGGATCGAACCCACGACCCTTGGCTTCGGAGGCCAATACTCTATCCACTGAGCTACAGCCGCGTAGGGAAGAAAGTGATGCAAAGGATACAGTCTTTCGCCTGGCACGTCCATGGGCAAACTCTTGCCTAATCTGAATTTCGTTACACCACGGCAGCTTTCTACTATAATCAGCCGTTTGACGGCATTTGCAAAAAAAGCATGTGATCGCAAAGGCCGGTAGTGGCAGGTTTTTTTAATAGAATTAAGGAAATCATGAGCGACGCACACAACGAACACCAATCCCTGATCCGCACCCCCAAGCAGCTCGTTGCAGCCGTTACAGGGTTCTTCCTGGTAATCGTCATCGGCATCATCCTGCTCGTGATTTTCGCTACCAATGACCGCCTGCTCGGGGCCGGCACCAACAGCCAGAGCGCCGAAGCCGTCCAGTCGCGCGTACGTCCAGTGGCCGAAGAAGGATTCACCCTGGTCGACGCCAACGCACCGAAAGTCCTGCAAGCCGGCAATGCCGTTTACGCAGCCGTCTGCGCCGCCTGCCACGACAGCGGCGCCGTCAGCGCGCCGAAGCTGGGTGACACGAGTGCCTGGGGTGCGCGCCTGAGCCAGGGTTACGATACCCTGGTCAAGCACGCGATCGAAGGCATCCGCGCCATGCCGGCCAAGGGCGGCAATCCGGACCTGGACAACATCGAAGTCGCTCGTGCCGTGGTTTACATGACCAACAAGAGCGGCGCATCGTTCAAGGAGCCTGCCGCTCCTGCCCCGGCCGCAGCTCCCGCTGCGGCGAACGCCGGCACCGAGGCCGCTGCGCCTGCAGCGGCTGCTCCGGCAGCTCCTGTGGCTGCGCCTGCCACGGCTCCAGCCCCAGCAGCCGCTCCAGCAGTCGCTTCCGCCGACGCCGGCAAGACCCTGTATAACAGCGCATGCGTCGCTTGCCACGGCGCCGGCATTGCCGGTGCGCCGAAGGTCGGCGACAAGGCAGCCTGGGCCTCGCGCATTGCCCAGGGCAACGCGACCCTGTACGAACACGCCATCAAGGGCTTCCAGGGCAAGGCTGGCGTGATGCCGCCGAAGGGTGGCTCCACTGCCCCGGATGCCGACGTCAAGGCTGCCGTCGACTATATGGTTCTTGCCTCCAAGTAGTTTTCACACAAACGAAAAGCCCGTCGACCTTGGCGGGCTTTTTCATGCCTAGTGTCAAAAAAGCAGCGAAAGTAAATACGAAAACGATTGCTACCAAATAATATTTGTTAAAAGCTGGGTAATGTTGCGTTGCATTTGGGCGAAATTTTGAACTAAATTTGCGTACAAATTGAGATTCCTCTGGGAATCTATTTTTCCTTGACGTAACCTTTAGGTCTGACAGGCGCATTCCTGGCGTCCACACTCCTGAAGAGATCCTCTCATATGAAACTCCCGATGCAATCCCTGACGATGCGCACCGCCTGCACCGTCATGTTCGGCGCAGCCCTGGCTGCCTGCGGCGGCGGCAGCTCGAGCGAGCAGCAAAGCGCAACCCTGTCCTCCGGGGTCGAAAGCGGCCGCACCCTGGCCTCTACTGCCTACGTTCCGCAAAGCCGCGGCACGACAACGCCGCCCCCGACGACCAATACCGGTGAATCTGGCGCCGTTACTGATATGCGTTTCGAAAGCACCTCAAGTGCCGTCCAAACCAATGTGCCGGTAACTTTCGGCCAAATCTTTGCCCCGGGCCACCTGCCCGCCGACGTTTCGCTGGCCGGCCGCCTCGACAGCGGCGCCACTATTCCTCTGCAGCTCGACGTCAAGGCCAAGCACCCCGACGGTTCGGTCCGCCATGCCGTGATCTCGGCCGTGCTTCCTTCGCTGAACGCAGGCGAAGTCCGCACCATGAGTCTCGTTCGCACCACGGCCTCGAGCACTGCTGCACCGGTGGTGTCGGCACTGCTGAATGCCGGCTTTACGACCGCGTTCAATGCCACTATCGGCGGCGTGCGCTATACGGCCTCGGCAGACGAACTGATCAGGAAGGCTGCTCCCGCTACCTGGCTGAACGGCTCCACGGTCAGCGAGTGGGAAGTCTCGTCCCCGCTAAAAACCAGCAGCGGCGCCGAGCATCCGCACCTGAGCGCCCGCTTCGCCGTGCGCTGGTACGACGCGATCAAGAAGGCACGTGTCGACGTCACTATCGAAAACAACTGGGCCTATGAACCATCCCCCCAGAACCTGACCTACGACGCACAAGTTCTCGTTGGCGGCAATGCCGTCTATAGCAAGGCTGCCCTGAAGCACTACCACCACGCGCGCTGGCGCAAGGTCTTCTGGTGGAATGGCACGGCGCCGCAGGTCAATGTCAAGCACAATACTGCCTATCTGATCGCAAGCCGTGTGGTGCCGAATTACGACCAATCGCTGAGCATTCCTGAAAGCTCACTGAGCGACATGAAGAAGAAATGGTCCGCTTCCAATACCGAACCGATGGGAACCGGCCTCACGACCACCTACATGCCACAGACCGGCGGCCGCAATGATATCGGCCTGCTGCCGCAGTGGACTGCCCTTTACCTCCTCAGCATGGATCAGCGCGTGCGTGACGCTACCTTCGGGACTGGTGAATTGGCAGGGAGTTTTTCCTCACATTACCGTGACAAGAAGACTGGTCAACCGATCAGCCTGATCGACTACCCGTACATGACTATTCTGGGCAGACCAGGCGATACCTATAATCCGGTCACGAAGCTCCGTGAGGCATTCCCGACCTGCCCCTCGAGCGAAGCATGCGACACGCCGTACACGCACGACGTCTCGCACCAGCCCAGCCTTGCTTACGTGCCCTACATGCTGACCGGCGATCACTTCTTCCTCGAAGAGCTGCAATTCTGGGGGATGTATAACGTGTTCAGCGCCAACCCGGGCTACCGTGAAAACATCAAGGGCTTGCTGAAACCTGAACAGGTGCGTGGCCAGGCATGGTCGATGCGTACCTTGGCGCAGGCAGCCTTCATCACGCCGGACAGCGATCGACTGAAGCAGCATTTCATTCGCATCCTGGAATCCAATCTGGCGTGGTACAACGCTAACTATACGGACAATCCAGATGCCAACAAGCTTGGGGTGCTCGTCAATGGCTATGCTGTTGTCTATCAAGGCAAGACCGGTGTCGGGCCTTGGCAGGACGACTTCTTTACCTCCGCAATTGGTCACGTTTCCGATCTCGGCTTCAGTGAAGCGAGCCGCCTGCTGAAATGGAAAGTAAAGTTCGCGGTGGATCGGATGGTGGCGCCCGGCGCGTGCTGGATCGACGGTTCGATCTACTCGATGAAGATCCGGGCGTCGGAAACGTCTCCTTTCTTCTCGACAATGGGCGATGCTTATAAAGCCAGCCATGATGATGCCTTCAACACGCTGGCATGCGGCAGCTCGGCAATGGCAAGCTCATTGGGGCTGAAGGTCGGTGAAATGACCGGCTACTCCTCTGGCGTTGCAGGCTACCCATCGAACATGCAGCCGGCGCTGGCATATGGCGCGGAGGTTGGCGGTGCCGCCGGCAAGCAGGCCTGGGAGCAGTTCATGAAGCGTTCGGTCAAGCCGAACTATTCGAGCAGCCCGCAGTTCGCGATCGTCCCGCGCTGATCCTGGAGCCATGAACCGGCCAGGTCTCCGGAAAGGCGCGGCTCCTTAAAGAAGTCTGTAAAACACCCTGCAAGGTTCGCACCTTGCAGGGTGTTTTTTTTGCGCCAGGTCAGTCAGACGTGTAGTGTGGCGCGCGGCGGAAGGAATAGACGAGGGACCGCACCGTACTCTTGGGGTCGGACAGCATGTGCGTCACCGGGTTGGGCTTGGGGCGGCCGGGAACCAGGCCGGCATAGCGCATATAGCTGTTGAAACCCAGCAGTGAGGACTGGTAGCGCAGCAAGGCGATGCGCCTGTCCATGAAACCCTCGATCAAGCGGCGCTGCGCCGGGTCCACGGAAATGCCGAGCGCACCATTCAGGATGGCCGCATAGCCCGCCAGTTTCGCGATCGAGGTATCCGCAGCGGCGCCTGGCTTGGTCAGATTGTCCGGATGGCGGTGTACCAGCGAAACGTCCTGGTCCACGTAGACGAAGTCGCCGCGTTGGGCAAGCCGCAGCCAGAACAGCCAATCCGAACCCATCTTGTAGCCAACCGGCATTCCGCCAACCGCCAGCGCGTCCTCGCGAATGAAACAGGCTGAACAGGTGGCAATCAGACTTGCCCTCAGGAAGGTACTCTTCGCATCGTGCAGCTTGTAGCGGCCCTGTCCGGGAGCGCCAATGGGCTCGGCAATCTTCGTGATGTCGATCTTCGCGCCGAACATCGCGTGGGGAATGCGTTTGACAGGGGTTACCTTGCTTGCATCACCGAATGCCACCACTGCTCCGGGAGACTCGTCCAAGGCGCTGACAAGCAAGGCCAGTGTGTCTGGGAGATGCTCGTCGTCCGAGTCGAGGAAGGATATATAGCGTGTTGTTGCCAGTTCCATGGCGCGATTGCGCGCAGCCGCAACGCCGCCATTTTTTACGAGGCGCTCGATCCGTACCGGAAAACCCGTGCGCTCCCGCCACGCCTCGACCTGCGCGACGGTATCGTCGGTCGAGGCATCGTCAACCACCAGGATTTCCTTAGGAAGAGCTGTTTGATTACGAACGCTGTCCAGTGCGCGCACGATCAGGGCTGACCGATTAAAGGACGGCATGACAACGGTGACGTCCAGCTGGACTTGGTCGATAAAGCTCATATGCTCTTTTCCTGACTGATCTTTGGTGACAACGGCAATGACATTAATCCTTATCTTTTTATTATCCCATAGAAATTTGGCTTGATAAGAAGTTCAGCATGCATGCTGTCTCTGCAATCTTGCTTCGAATTTGTGCACAAATATGTCGCATAAAGGCGGATTTACGTGTCATAGGGCTAGATTTTCCGGTGTGCACTCTTTATTCTAAAAAATGTTTCGTCGAGAAAAATCACCGACACATTTCAAAGGAACAAGCTTGATGCAAACCAAACGCTTCATTACTCCAGCCCTGCTCATCACGTTCGGACTGTACGCTGGCGCTGCGTCTGCTGCGACTCTCAGCGTTGGCGCAGGCAAGACCTACGCCACTCCCTGCAAGGCCTTTGCTGTCGCCGTGACCGGCGACGTCATTGAAATCGCCGGTAATGCCACCTACACGGGCGATGTTTGCGCGATCAAGGCAAGCAACCTGACCATCCGCGGCGTCAACGGTCGCCCGAAGATCGACGCTGCCGGCCGCAATGCGCTCGGCAAGGGTACGTGGGTGGTTTCTGGCAACAACGTCGTTGTCGAGAATGTGGAAATGTATGGCGCCAAAGTGCCGGACCAGAACGGCGCCGCGCTGCGCCTCGAAGGCACCAACTTCACCTTGCGGCGCTCCTTCTTGCACGATAACGAAAACGGCATCTTGACCGGCGCTAACCTGAACAGCACGATCGTGATCGAATACAGCGAGTTCGGTCACAACGGCTACGGCACCGGCTATACCCACAATCTTTACATCGGTAATGTCGGCAAGCTGACCTTCCGATATAACTATTCGCACGACGCCAACGTCGGCCACAACCTGAAGTCACGCGCCCGCGTCAACATGATTGCGTACAACCGTTTCTCCAGCTTGGCAGCGGGTGAGATTGGCAGCACCGCAGCCGGCAAGCCGAGCTACGAGATCGACCTGCCGAACGCAGGCACTTCCTACATCATTGGCAACGTGATCCAGCAGCCGGCCTCGAACAACAATCCGACCCTGGTGGCTTATGGGCTGGAGAGCGCCAGCAATCCTGGCCATAATCTCTATGTCGTCAACAATACCTTTTTAAACGACAACAGCTCGAGTGGGACCTTCGTGCGGGTCGGCTCTGCGGTCACCAAGGGTGCTCTTCTGCAGAACAATATCTTTGGCGGTACTGGTACGCTTACCAACCAGACCAGCGCCGTCGAGAAAACCAACTACCGTGCGCTGGCGCCGGGCTTCGTGAATCGCGCCGCGTGGGACCTGCGTCCTACCGCTGCCGGCCTCGTTGCAAACGCCGGTTCCACGCCTGGCTCCTCCACTTCCGGCGTTTCACTGAAGCCGACCGTGGTCTATACCCACGTCGCTTCCGGTACTACCCGCGTAATGGTAAAGACCATCGATATCGGCGCCTACGAATCGGCACTGTAAGGCAGCAATAAGGTCGTGACGAACGGGGCCGCAGTAGCGGCCCCGTTTGCATTCCGGCTGAAGTGGTCACGCGCTATGTGCATGACAAAGTGAAAACTAGTTCTATTTTGAAACGATGATATAGTCGCTCCTCGTCAATAATCCGGCCAAGCCGGAACCGTCGAGGAGTGTGAAATGGAGTCGATAGAAACAAGCCAGGCCGCCGCCGCGCTGCGTGATGGCCTGCTTGCGCAGCAGGGTTTTCCCGCAGACCTTGCCTTGCTCGACCGCTTCGTACGCGAAGCTTCGGTCTACGGACCGCTCGACGACTACAAGATCTTTTCTCCAGCCTCCCGCGACATCGTCGCCCGCTTGAGCAGCGAACATGGCGAAGCGGCAATGCGCCGCTTTCTGTGCGCCGCGATCGCACATGGTGTCGTCACCAGCCTTGCCGGCCAGCGCTATGCAGGGCTGCCCCAGCGGGTCAAGGACCAGCAACTGCGCCAGTTCGGTCGGATGGTGCTGGACACCGATCCGGAAGCGGACTGGTTGAGCTTCGACAGCGACCTGTTCCGGAAAGAGTTCGGCCTGGCGATCGTGCGCTTGTATGCGGCGGGGGCGCGCCTGATCGATCCCCGCTGCGGGATCCAGCGTTCGCTATTGCTACGCGGCTCGCCCCGTGACTGGCTGCGCTGCGCCTATACCCTGGGAATGGCAGGAGGTTTCCGCCCCTATTTTCAGACCCACATCCATACGTTCATGCTGGATGGCTTTACGGCCGAGGCGACGGCGGAGCTGTATCGATGCTGCGCCGACCTGTACACACTGCATCCTGAAGCGCTCGGAAGCTTTGCCGCAAGCTGGTTCTACGATCCGGCAGTGGTACGGATCAGCCCGCACCTGGCCTACCTCCGCGAAATTCCCGAGTCCGGTGGTGCCCGCATCCTGCTCGTCTCGACGGGACCGGATGCGGTGGGCAACGCCTTGTCCAAGTCGACGACGCGGCGTCGGCTATATGAAGCCGGTGAGTATGTGCCCAAGATCTATATGATTGTCTGGCCAAGGGAAAAGCAGAAAGCCTGGGCCCGCGCCAATCCCGGCTGACTCAGCGCTTCACCAAGCTCACACAGCGCCGCAGGAAATCGGCAAAGCCGCTCATTTCCGCTTCGAATTCGAGGGGGTGGATACTCTCTCCGTCCAGGAAACGCGGTAGGTAATACACGGCTGGGGCGGCAGTGTCCCCGGCCAGGCCCGGAATGCAGGTCGTTGCCGACGCAATGCCTCTATCCGCCAGCACCGCCGCGGCACCCTGGTCGAATGAACCGCTGGGGTAGCAAAAATGGCGCGGCTTCGGCAGGCCGATGTCGGTAATCACCTCATCGCAGCGCTTCAAGTCGGCACGAAAACGCTCGGGGTCGCCGAGTGGATAGACATGCTGGTGGCCATGCAGCTCGATGGCACAGCCCGATGCGGCGGCTTGCCGCACCTCTTCCGGACGCATGTATTCAAAACGGCGGCTGTCCAGCGCGAGCGTCCTGGCATCGACTCCAAGAGCAGCGCCAAAGCGCTCAAGGGCCGAACAGACGGTCGCCCGGCTATCAGCCTGCGGGGCCAGCATCCCAACGAAGGCGCGTGCCAGGTTCTCGCGGGCGGCAACGTCATTGAGGTCATGGGAACCATCGACACCTGGGCCGAATCCGGAAAGCTGGATAGTCTTGCGTGGCGCTTTCCATACCAGATAGCGCGTCGTAACATTGAGTACGGGCCATCCTTCCAGATAATGCTGGGTGCACAGGTAGAGGGTCGACGGGATGCCGCGCTCGGCCAGTACCGGGAGCAGGGAATGCCCGGTCGAATACCAGCCGTCATCGAAGGTAATGACCGTTTCAAGCTGCTTGCGCTGGCCAGCCGGTGTACGCGCCGCCTGGTCCAGGCTGACGAAGCGAAAGCTCTTCCGCACCAGCCAATCCATCCGTTTGCGGAAAGTCTCGGTGGAGCAGAACAGTTTCGGGTTGTAGCCCAGTTCGTCGCCAATACAGCCGCCGTGATAGCACAATATGCGCAGCCGGTGAGCGGTCAAACGGCGTGCAAGTGTGAACATCCCCAACAGGCGAGCGATGTAAAGAACAGCAATCTTTGGCCGAAACAAATGAGACATGGATCAAATAGCAATAAGAAATATTGTCATAGTGCCATAAGTACGCGTGTTCAACCTGTTTGCTCCTATCGTGCACGAGGTAGTCGCCTTATGCTCAATCTGCACGTAGAGCTTCTTTAGCGCCGAGTTCACGAAGCAATACGGGCGCTGCCTGAGTCTTCGACCAATCCCGGGGTTTGCGCAGCTGACGAGCCGCGTAGAGACACAAGGGATGTTTGATAAATACCGTGCGTGCCGCCTGTGGCTGTGCCATCAGCCAGTTATTCACCATTTCCTGCGCCGTAACAGGTAGTAGACGCGGAGGCAAGCGTTTGATGGCCATGTGATCGCGGAACGCCTGGCTCTCGAGCACGCCTTGCGCCTGGCGTAAGCGACGCTTGAAGTAGCCGACAACATTCTTATAGCTCAGCTCGGAAATTCCGTCGACGTCCCAAGTTGCCCCCGGGACCGAGACAACGCTACCACGCGTCCACTTGTTTACGGATGGATCGAGTCGGTAGGTCAGGACCGCGCCCAGCAGTGGATCGGTCCTGTAAATTCCCAGAGGTAAGCGGAACCCTGTTTCGCGCACTCCTTTCATGCTCCGCTCGGTCAGCGCATACAGGTTACCGTGGATGCCACCGCCACTGCGCAACATCTTTTCCTGCATCCCTTTAGCCGAGCGTCCGCTACTGGGAATGCCGCTGGCAGCCATGGCGTTCGGGTGTGCGACCAGATGCCGCTCCATCAATTCGAGCGCGTCGGGCTTGGGGCGGGCGTAGCCGTCAATGAAGAATGTGATATCCGCAGCTTCCCAGATACGATATACATACTCATTCCAGGTATGCGCCTTATCAGGCGCATCAATGTTCCAGATACGCAGCGTGCAACCCTCGGCCGGAATGATGGCTGCCAGTTCGGCAAACTCTTGGGCGAGCGCAGGATTACCGTTGATCAGGACATCGATGGTCGCGCGTTTCCCTGCACATGCAAGGATGGCGGAACGCACGGAACGGGCCAGCAGCGACGACGTTTCACGCGCCGCGAAGATCGCCACGGCCCACACCGGCGGCTTTTTGTATTCCTGCGTCAATCACAGCTCCATTTTCAAAAATTCTTCGATGCTCTCTTGGTTTTGCATTGAAGTCAACAGTTTGACCGAGATGCGAGAAATGAGGAAGGCACTGTATTTGATCACGTGATAAACCTATCTTTCTGCCTGCCTTGCTGCCGGACCCGCTACTTCAGGCAGCGCGCATCCAGTCATCGACATGCTTGAGTGGTAAATCGATCCGCGCACAACCAATCTGGTCCGGCCGCACGTTCAGCTCGATCATCGCGGGGCCTTCGGTACCGATGGCGACGTCGACGCCGGCGACGTTCACATGCGGGAAAGCCTGCAGGGCACGCTTTGCTACCTCTTGGCATTCGTTCCAGTACGGCAGCTGTACGCCGCTGATGCGTCCACCGGTATCCGGATGGATTTCCATCGTCTCCAGCGGATTCTTGGCATTCGCAGCGTGCATCAAGGTGCCGGTGTGTAGATCGATTGGGCAGAAGATGCCGCCGCTGCTGGTATTGTCGACCATACTGCCCTTGCGCCCCACGCGCAGGAAGGCGCCTGCGATGCGGCATTCGCCACGCGCCTGATACAGCCAGATACGCAAAGTGTTCACGGAATTCGGGTGAATTGCCGACAGCACCGGGTGCTGCGGCAAATAGTGCTCGACAATATAGCCTTCGGGATTTTGGTCAATGACGCGCCACCAGTCTTCCAGAGTGGTGACGGTCCCGCTCACCGGATGCACGAACACCGGCCGGTTTTCCACGCTGCCGATCTCGAACGCAAAGAATCCTGCCCCGCCATAGCCCTCGACCAATTTAAAGCAGATCTTCCGGCCTGTCATGTCGCGGCAGAGTTCCTGGAGATCGCTCAGCGTGCGCAGCGGAGCGCCATCGGCGCGCGCGCCACGCTGGGGATGGAGATAACCGATGAATTCGGGAGTCGGCACCCCGACCAGCTGCAGGATCGCCTTTTCGATGACCTTGTGCTGCGAGCTTTTCTGGTAAGGGCGCCTGTTCCACCGGTCGATGAAGGCGTTGTACTCCGTCCTGTTGAAGTGTGCCCATTTGTGCGAGAAAGGGACAGAGCGCCGCCACCACCGTGCCTGCAGATAGTAGCCCGGCCCGATCCTGCGTACCAGGTACAGGGCCGCCATCTCGACCGACTGTCGCCAGAACGGCAGGTAAATCTGCTTGTCCAGGCTCGAACCCATCCGTCCCCAAGCGCGCCGGATATCTTTGATCACTTGCATTGCAGTCCAGTGTCGTATGTCTCAGCGTGGTCGGAAGCGGTGCCTGCGGCCGATGCGCGAGAATGGCCTAGAAAAAGCGCTGCCGGCGGATGCCCTTGCGTTTCTGATGCCATTAGATTAATTGTTTTCAGAGTGCAATGGTAGCATGCGGCAAATGGTTTTTCGTCTTCACGGCGTGTGCAGAGCGGCGGTGCGACAATCGGCCTGCGCTCCCCCAAAGAACAAAGCCCCCCAAGTTTGAACCTTGGGAGGCTTTGCTGGTTTTCCGAAGCTGCATTACCGAAGCTGCAGGCTCGTGACGCAGCTTGGAGATGTACTTACCAGATGATCACGCGATCCTTCGGCGCCAGGTACATCTTGTCGCCCGGCTTGACACCGAAGGCCTCGTAGAAGCCCGGCTGGTTCTTCAGCGTGCCGTTGGCGCGGAACTGCGCCGGCGAGTGCGGGTCGGTCTTGACCTGGTTGATCTGCGCCGGTTCGCGCATCTTCGCGCGCCACACCTGGCCCCAGCCCATGAAGAAGCGCTGGTCGCCGGTGAGGCCATTGATCACCGGGGCCTTCTTGCCCTTCAGGGACAGTTTATAGGCCTTGTAGGCCACCGCCAGGCCCGAGTTGTCGCCGATGTTTTCGCCCAGGGTCAGTTCGCCGTTCACGTTGTAGCCCGGCAGCGGGCTGTAGGAGGCGTATTGCTGGATCAGGACCTTGGTCTTCTCGGCGAAGCGCTTGCCGTCGTCCTCGGTCCACCAGTTGCGCATATTGCCGTCGCCGTCGTACTGCGAGCCCTGGTCGTCGAAGCCGTGGCTGATCTCATGGCCGATCACGGCGCCGATGCCGCCGTAGTTCACGGCGTCGTCCGCGTTCGCGTCGCAGAACGGCGGCTGCAGGATCGCGGCCGGGAACACGATCTCGTTCAGTTCCGGATTGTAGTAGGCATTGACGGTCTGCGGCGTCATACCCCATTCGTCGCGGTCGATCGGCTTGCCCAGCTTGTTCAGCTCACGGTTGTACTCGACTTCGCGCGAACGGATCACGTTGCCGACCAGGTCATCGCGCTTGACGGTGAGCGAGGAATAATCCTTCCACTTGTTCGGGTAGCCGATCTTCGGCGTGAACTTGGCCAGCTTGGCTTGCGCTTCCTTCTTGGTGGCGGGGCTCATCCAGTCGAGGGTGTCGATGGACGACTTGTAGGCCGCCAGCAGGTTCTTCACCAGCACTTCCATGCGCGCCTTGCGCTCGGCCGGGAAGTGCTCCTTCACGTACAGCTTGCCCACCGCATCGCCCAGCGCGCCTTCGACGGTCGACACGCCGCGCTTCCAGCGCGGTTCCAGCTGCGGGGCGCCCGACAGCGTGGTGCCGAAGAAGGCGAAGCGCTGGTCGACGAACGCCTTCGACAGGTAGCCGGCGTAGCCGTTCACGGTGTGCAGGCGCAGGTAGGTCTTCCAGGTTTCGAGCGGCACGCGGTTCAGGACCTCGGCCATGCCCTTCAGGTAGCTCGGCTGGCTGACGATGACGTAGTCCGCCTTGCCGGCGATGCCGGAGGCCTTCAGCCAGGCGTCCCAGGCAAAGCCCGGCGCCACTTCGGCCAGCTTGGCGACTTCCACTTTGTTATAGGTCTTGATCGGGTCGCGGTTCTCGACCTTGGTCCACTGGACCTTGGCCAGCTCGGTTTCCAGGTCGACGACGGCCTTGGCGTTCGCGGCCGCGTTCTGGTCGCCCGACAGGGCCAGCATCTTCTCGACGTGCTGCTGGTACTTGGCGCGGATGTCGGCCAGTTTCGCATCGTCCGCCTTCAGGTAGTAGTCGCGGTCCGGCATGCCCAGGCCGCCCTGGTAGAGATCGGCCACGTACTTGGTCGAGTCCTTGGCGTCCTGGTGGATGTAGAAGCCGAAGGGCGAGTTCACGCCGATCTTGCCCATGTGCGCGAACACGGCCGGCAGCTCCGACTTGTCCTTGATCGCGTCGATCTTCGCCAGCTCGCCCTTCAATGGGGTAATGCCGAGCTGTTCGAGGCGCGCTTCGTCCATGTAGCTGCCGAAGAAGTCGCCGATCAACTGGACTTCCGAACCCGCGGCCGCGCCCTTGGCGGCGGCGGACTTCTCGATGATGGCGCGCAGCTGCGGCTGGGTGTCGTCGTGCAGCTTGTGGAAGGCGCCCCAGCTCGATTTGTCGGCCGGGATCTCGACGGTCTTGAGCCACTTGCCGTTCAGGTGTTCGAAGAAGTCGTCCTGCGC
>Ga0209023_10003248_pt1 | contig 19558 bp, 11 predicted proteins | sample LakOneMetagenome_FD_187468 | JGI IMG/M metagenome (GOLD analysis project Ga0209023, IMG submission 187468) | Freshwater and sediment microbial communities from Lake Erie, Canada (SPAdes) (version 2) | ecosystem: Environmental > Aquatic > Freshwater > Lentic | place: Lake Erie, Canada...
TGGTGCTACAACTGCTCTTGCCGATGCAACACCATTTGGTTCATGGAGCAGCAGCAATACTACTAATGCTACCGTTGTTTCATCAACAGGTGTGGTAAGTGGTCTGGTTGCCGGAACTACTACTATTACATATACATTATCTACAGGTTGTATCATTACAACTCCGGTTACTGTTAATCCTTTACCATCAGCTATTACCGGCACCATGCAGGTATGCGCTGGTTTGACAACCGCATTAACCGATGCAGGTGGCGGTACATGGAGCAGCAGCAATATCACTGCAGCAACAGTTGCAGGTACTGGTGTCGTAAGCGGTCTTAACGCCGGAACTACTACTATTACTTATACATTACCTACTACTTGTACCGCCGTTGCAACGGTTACTGTTAATCCGCTTCCTGCTATCATCAATGGTCCGGCAGCAGTCTGCTCAGGTCTCACAATAACAATGACTGACGCTACACCTACAGGTACATGGAGTGTAAGCAACACTAATACTTCTATTAATTCATCTACAGGGCTGCTTACCGGTCTTGTTGCAGGAACATCTACTGTGACATATACATTACCTACAGGTTGTATCATGACGAAGACGGTTACAGTCAATCCGTTGCCGGGTTCTATTACCGGTACAGCGAATGTATGTGTCGGCCTTACTACAACGCTAAGCAATACAGGTGGTGGTACATGGTCAAGCAGTAACCTCTCTATTGCATCAGTAGGTACAAGCTCTGGTATCGTTAGCGGTTTTGTAGCAGGTACTGCTACAATTACTTATACATTGCCGACCGGCTGTATCAATACTACTGTTCTTACAGTTAATCCATTGCCATCAGCGATTACAGGCACTACGCAGGTATGCGCCGGCCTGACCACAGCATTAACCGATGCAGGTGGTGGTACATGGACGAGCAGTAACACATTTACTTCTGTAGTTCTGGGTACAGGTGTTGTAACAGGTAATGTTGCAGGTACATCTATTATTACTTATACCTTACCTACAGGTTGTATCACTACAACTATTGTAACAGTTAATCCATTACCTTCTGCAATAACCGGCCTCAACAACGTATGCTTCGGCCTTACTACTCCGCTGGCTGATCCAACGCCATTTGGTCTGTGGAGCAGCAGCAATAACAGCGTAGCTACGATCGGTTCCGGTACTGGTCTTGTAAGCGGTCTGCTTGCAGGTACTACAACCATCACTTACCAGCTGGCTACAGGCTGTATCAACACAATGTTGTTTACAGTTAATCCGTTACCTACAGCGATATTGGGTAATGCAGCAGTTTGTGAAGGTCTTTCAACTACGCTCAGCGATGCTGGTGGCGGAACATGGATAAGCAGCAATACAACTGTGGCTACTATCGGTAGCACTACAGGTGTTATGAACGGCCTGGTTGCAGGTAACACTACAATTACTTACACATTACCTACGGGCTGTATCATTACGAGAACAGCTACGGTTAATCCATTACCGGCAGCTATCACAGGCGCTACTACACATGTATGTGCCGGCCTGTCAATACCAATGAGCGATGCAACGCCGTCTGGTACATGGAGTATCAGCAACACTAACGCATCTGTCAACGCAGTATCTGGTGTAGTAACAGGAAATGTTGCAGGTACAGCAACCCTTACTTATACATTGCCTACAAGCTGTATCATGACAACGGTTATAACGGTTGATCCGCTGCCTGCAAATATTACAGGTACTATGAGCGTATGTGCTGGTTTAACTACTACGTTAAGCGATGCCACACCATCAGGTACATGGAGCAGCAGCAATACAGCTATAGCTACAGTAGCAGCTAATGTGGTGACTGGTGTACTTGCAGGTACTGCGACCATCACTTACACATTGCCTACAGGTTGTATCAAGACTGCTGTAGTAACGGTTAATCCGCTACCTGCAGCTATTACGGGTACTACCAATGTGTGCATGGGTTTAACAACTGTGTTGAGCGATGCCACAATTCCGGGTACATGGAGCAGCAGCAATACAGTTGTTGCATCGATAAACAGCGCAAGCGGTTTGGTAAGTGGTAATGTGCCTGGCTCAGCAACCATCACATACACGATCACAACAGGTTGTATCATGACAACGCCTGTAACGGTGAATCCGTTGCCTGCTGTCATAACGGGTATTTATAATGTCTGCGTAGGCTTGACAACTACCCTGAGCGATGCAACACCATCCGGTACATGGAGCAGCAGTAATACAGCTCGTGCAACTATCGGTAGTACAACAGGTGTTGTTACAGGTATTTCTGCAGGTACTGTTACCATCACATATACATTGCCTACAGGCTGTATCAACATATTAATATTCACGGTTAATCCATTGCCTGCCGCAATAACAGGAACTACGAACGTCTGCGCCGGCCTGACAACAATGCTGAGCGACGCAACGCCATCAGGTACATGGAGCAGCAGTGATCCATTCTATGCATCGGTTAACTCATCTACCGGCCTGGTAACAGGAAATGTTGCGGGTACGGTTACGATTACCTACACATTGCCTACAGGTTGTATCATGACAACTTCGGTTCTTGTTAATCCATTGCCGCTTCCTATTATGGGTACGTTGAATGTCTGCGAAGGCCTTACGACAGCGCTGAGCGATGTAAACCCTGGTGGTACATGGAGCAATGACCTTTCTCCGCTTGTTACTCCGCTGACGATAAACACAACTACTGGCCTGGTAACGGCAATTGTAGCTGGCACTAACATAGTTACCTATACATTACCTACAGGCTGTATCATCACAGCAGTTGTAACGGTTGATCCGTTACCTGCGGCTATTACGGGAGCAACTACTCATGTGTGTGAAGGTTTAACGATCACGATGAGCGATGCTACACCATTGGGTACTTGGAGCCTGAGCAATGCGAATGCATCTGTTAATTCATCAACAGGTGTTGTTACAGGAAACACTGCAGGTTCTGCTATACTTACCTACATGCTGCCTACCGGTTGCATTATGACAAGAGCAATAACTGTCGATCCTTTACCAACGGCTATCTCTGGTACACTTAATGTATGCGCAGGTTTGACTACTGCATTGGGCAACGGCTCAGCTGGTGGTATGTGGAGCATAGGTTCTTCAACCATCGCTACAGTTAATGCGACAAGCGGTGTGGTAACAGGCGTAAATGCCGGTACTACTATGGTAACATACACATTGCCTACAGGTTGTATTATGACTGCTGTTGTAACTGTTGATCCGCTGCCTGCAGCTATTACAGGTACTACACAGGTTTGTGCAGGTTTAACTACTGCATTGAGCAACGGTACAATTGGCGGTACCTGGACAATAGGTTCTTCTACCATTGCTACAGTTAATCCAACCACCGGAGTTGTAACCGGTATACTGGCCGGTACTACTATGGTAACATATACATTGCCTACAGGTTGTATTATGACAACTATGGTTACGGTTAACCCGCTTCCATCAGCTATAAGCGGTGTTAAGAATGTTTGCGTGGGTAGTGTTACAATGCTTACAGACGCAGGTGGCGGTTCCTGGACAAGCAGCGACATAAGTATCGCAACAGTTACTGCCGGCGCTGTTACAGGTGTTGACGCAGGTACTGCAACTATTACTTATACATTGCCTACGGGTTGCATCGCAACTTCAGATGTTACGGTTAATCCTGTACCAGATGTGTTCGCAGTCACTGGTGGCGGTACATTCTGTCCATCAGGTCTTGGCGTGCATGTGTTGCTTGCAGGTTCGCAGTTGAATTTCACATACCAGTTATACAACGGTACAACACCGGTGGGCGGCTCGCCAACTATAGGCACTACCTTAGGCCTTGACTTCGGCCCGCAGACAATACCTGGTGTTTACACAGTAGTTGCTACTGATCCTATTACATCTTGCACAAGCGCAATGAGTGCTACGGCAACGGTATCACTTTATCCATTGCCTACTGCTCTTACCGTAAGCGGTGGTGGTAGCTATTGCGCAGGTGATACAGGCGTACATGTAGGTATGACAACAACACAATCATCTGTTAGTTACCAGTTATATCAGGGTAGCACAGCGCATGGTGCCGCAATTATAGGTTCTGGTTCTTCTATCGACTTCGGCCTGGTTACAGTTGCCGATATATACACTGTTAAAGCTACTTCTACATTTGGTTGCAGCACTACAATGCCGGGTACGGCTGTAGTATCCATCAATGCTTTGGTAACGCCATCGGTAAGTGTAGCTTATACGCACTTCGGTGATACAATATGCGCAGGTACTCCGATAACCTTTACCGCAACTTCGGTAAATGGTGGCTTAGCTCCGGCATATACATGGAAGGTGAATGGTGTAGCTAAGGGTACTACAAACACCTACGCATACTCACCAGCTAACGGAGATGTGGTTTCGGCAACTGTGAAGAGCAATGCTGTTTGTCCTTCTCCTGATACAGCAATAGCTTCGGTAACAATGCCTATTACATCTATCGCACATCCATCGGTTGTAGTATCTTCTGATCATGGCGATACAGTCTGCAGCGGCAGCCCGATCACTTACACGGCTACACCTAAGTTTGGTGGCAGTGCACAGGTTATGACATGGGTATTGAATGGTAAAGCAGTTGACTCAGGCAGCAAGTATACTTACATGCCTAAGGATGGTGATATCATCTACAATACATTGTTCAGCAACTACCGTTGCCGCGATACGAACAGGGTATTCAGTAACAATATCATTATGACAGTTGACAGTCCGATCATTCCATCTGTTAATATTACTGCTGATCCTGGTGTAAGCATCCAGTCTGGTACTAAGGTTACATTCACAACCCAGGTAACTGATGGTGGTGATGCACCTGTATATCAGTGGTTCTTGAATACTAAGCCTGTTGTAGGTGCAACCAGCTCTACTTTCACGAAGAGCGATCTGAACAACAAGGATTCGATCAGCGTTATGGTACAACGTACCGACGCATGTGGTAAGGCTACATTCAACGGTGTATTGATACACGTAGGTGGTGTAAGCGTACTTCAGGCAACTGCAGCTAATATCGACATCAATGTAGTACCTAACCCGAACAAGGGTGAGTTTACAGTGAAAGGCACACTTGGCGTAAGCGATGATGTTGCCGTATCAATGGAACTGACCAACATGCTCGGTCAGGTAGTTTACAAGGGCAATGCAGTTGCGAAAGGTGGCAGTCTTGATGAACACATCAGGCTCAACAATACCCTCGCTAACGGTATGTACCTGCTGAATGTTCGCTCAGAAGGTGCTAATAAAGTATTCCACGTTGTTGTAGAACAATAATCGATACAAATGCTAATAAGTAAGGGCCGGTGTAAAACACCGGCCCTTTTCTCTTTGCTACGATCGCACGACTGTTATAAATATGACCGCTATTTTTTCGGACCCCCCGTAATCAAAAAAATCCCCGCACAAGTATATGCCTATGCGGGGATCAGTTCAATTATAATTGCGCTTATTGCAGCACGCCGTCTTCTTTCGCCTTGTATTGCTTCACCTGCTCCAGTGCATCTGGCACTACGTCGCTGGTAATGACAATAAAGCTATCCTTTACTGCATGGGCAAAGGCATAGTCTATGGCTTCTCCTTCTTTTTGTATAACTACTATTTTTTTGTTAGGGTCAATGTTACGTATGCCCTGTGTCATCAGGTCTATTATTTCCTGGTCTGAACGCCCACGCAGATGCTTATCCTGCCGTATGATGATCTCATCGAACACCTGTGCGGCCGCTTCTCCCAGGGATATAATATCCTCATCCCGCCGGTCGCCCACACCGGCTATTATACCCACTTTCACAGAGGCTTCTACAGTCTTCACAAACTTACCTATCGCCAGCAAGCCATGCGTATTATGTGCATAGTCTATCATCACTGAGTAATTCCTGAAATGGAACATATTCATGCGCCCGGGCGTAAGTGCTGGCGATGGTACAAATGTCTGCAGCGCCAGGCGTATATCTTCTGTTTTAAAATCCTGTACATAACAGGCGAGTGTAGCTGCAAGCACATTCGCAATATTGAACTCCGCCATGCCTGAGAAAGTAAGGGGCACATTGGTCACTTTCTCTACTCTTATCTTCCATGTACCTTTCAGTATGGTAATGTATCCATTCTCGTAAATGGCAGCAAGGCCTCCATCCGAACAATGTTTTTTAATGCGTGGGTTATCTTCATGTAGGGAGAAGAACGCGATTTTACATTGCAGGTCCTTATGCATATTATACACCAGGTCATCATCTGCATTGAGTATCGAATAGCCTTTAGGAAAAACTGTTTGAGCTGCGACAGCCTTCACCTTCGCCAGTTTCTCAATGGTATCTATACCTCCTAGCCCCATATGGTCTTCAGCCACATTGGTCACAACGGCCACATCGCAGTTATGGAAGCCGAGTCCAGCTCTTAAAATACCGCCACGTGCACATTCCAGTACTGCATAGTTCACTGTCGGGTCACGGAGTACAAATTCGGCTGATACAGGCCCTGTGCAGTCGCCCTTCATCATCAGTTGGTTTTGTATATACACACCATCGGTAGTGGTATAGCCAACTTTATACCCCATTTGTTTTACTATGTGTGCTATAAGCCGTGTCGTAGTGGTCTTTCCGTTTGTGCCGGAAACAGCTACGATAGGTATACGTGCTGATGATCCAGGAGGATATAACATATCTATAACCGGTTCAGCTACATTGCGTGGCAGCCCTTCGGTAGGGTCCAGGTGCATCCTGAATCCCGGTGCTGCATTCACTTCCAACACAGCGCCTCCATTCTCACCAATAGGTGTAGATAGGTCGCTCGCCATTATGTCTATCCCACAAATATTAAGCCCTATGATACGTGCTATACGCTCGCACATGAACACATTGGTAGGGTGCACAAAGTCAGTTACATCTGTTGCTGTACCACCTGTACTCAGATTAGCAGTAGGTTTCAGCCATAGTTCTTCTTTGTCTTTCAGCACCGTATCCAGCGTATACCCTTTCTTCACGATCATGTCCATAGTAAAGCCATCTATCTTGATAGCCGTCAGTACTTTTTCATGGCCATACCCACGTCGCACGTCGCTGTTCACTATGTCTATCAGTTGCTGTATGGTATTTTCTCCGTCGCCTATTACGGCTGCGGGGGTGCGTAACGCAGCGGCCACAAATTTATAGTTGATCACCAGCACACGGAAGTCTAGTCCGGTGATGAACTTCTCGCAGATCACCGCCCTGCCATATACCTTCGCAGCGAGAAGCCCGGCTACAGCATCTTCCCACGTTTTTATGTTGGTTGTAGCGCCCTTACCATGGTTGCCATTCACCGGCTTGGTAACAATAGGGTAGCCTATCTTATCGATAGCCGCCTTCAGGTCCTCCTCATCGTAGACTATCCGTCCTCGTGGTACAGGTATCTCCGATGCCTCCAGCAGGTTCTTTGTTTCTTCTTTATCACAGGCTATCTCCACCGCAATGCTGCTGGTAGTGCTGGCTATTGTGGCTTGAATGCGGCATTGATTGATGCCATACCCAAGCTGCACAAGCGAGTGCCTGTTCAGCCTTATGTAAGGTATCTTTCTTTTTATTGCTTCATCTACTATCGATCCGGTACTTGGCCCCAAACGTTCATTTTCACGTATCTCTCTCAGGTTTTGTATGTCCGCATCAAGATCATAAGTCGCTCCTTCTATCAGTGCCTCGGCTATTTTTACTGCAGCTTTGGCAGTATATATCCCCGCCTTCGCTTCATGATAAGAGAATACCACATGATACACACCTTCATCTTTTGTGCCGCGTGTCCGCCCGAATCCGGTATCCATGCCTGCAAGCGTTTGCAGTTCCAGGGCTATATGCTCTATCACATGCCCCATCCAGGTTCCCTCTGTTACCCGTTGAAAAAATCCTCCCGGTACACCTTCTGAGCAACGGTGCTCATACAATGATGGCATGAGCGCGGTCAGCCGTTCCAGGAAGCCCGGTATCTTGTCTGTCGGCTTTTGTTCCATATCCTCCAGGTCCAATAGCATCACTATCAGTTTATGCCTGTTCGCAGACCAATAGTTGGGCCCGCTCATCGCTTTTATATCTAGTATTTTCATCCGGGGGCGTATTTTAGCTTATCAAGGTACTAATTTTCGGATTCAAAAACACAAAGGCACATAAATCATAATAAATAGCTCTTTGAACTAAAAGCCTTAATTTTGCTGTTTTATTTTTTACCAAACTGAAGTAACAGGTGACATATCCCCTCGGGCATTTAGTAGCAGTTGGCGGTGCGGAAGACAAAGGAACTGACCTTGAAAAAGGGATCGTAGAAAGAAATCGCCTTAATTTCTTTGAATTAGGTATCCTTAAAAATATTGTAAGCCTTATTGGCGATGGTGCGCCTCGCGTAGAGGTGATCACTACAGCTTCTTCTATTCCCGACGAAGTGTCGCAGAATTATAAAGACGCTTTCGAGAAACTCGGCTGCTTGAACGTAGGACACCTGCGTATACGCAACCGTGAAGATGCCGCCTTGCCCGAGCATATCGAGCGCCTGAGGAAATGCAATTGTATCATGTTTTCGGGTGGTAACCAGCTTCGCCTATCCTCTATTTTCGGGGGCACCGCTTTTCTCGATGTACTGAAGCATCGTTATCAGGAGGAAGATTTCCTAGTGGCAGGCACAAGCGCGGGTGCCATGGCTATGAGCAATACCATGATCTATGAAGGCAACGCAGCAATAGCCAGCCTGAAAGGAGAAGTGAAAATTACTACAGGCCTCGGCCTGCTGCATAATGTAATTATAGATACCCACTTCGATAAGCGTGGTCGCTTTAACCGGCTCGCACAAGGCGTTGCAGCGCAACCGGGCGCTATAGGTATTGGTCTTGGTGAAGATACCGGTATAGTAGTATCAGAGGGCCGTCATCTTACCGCCATTGGCTCAGGTAGCGTGGTTATTATAGATGGTAAGCACATCGAGTACAACAACATCGCCGATATTGATTTTGGTAAACCAATTTCTGTGGAGAACATCATTGTCCACATTATGTCCAAAGGTGATACCTACAACCTCGAAACAAGAAAGTTTGAAGGCGCAGGTATCGTAATCAATGACGAAGACTAGTCCTTATATATTTTTATAGAAGCAGGGGTGTAGCTACTCTTCGACGCACGGTACATACCCTCGCTGTTGAATGGCATCTCTATATTACCATGCTTATCCAGTGCGATCAGTCCTCCCTCTCCGCCTATTTTCACCAGTTTGTCATGCACCACCAGGTCGCATGCCTCTTTTAGTGATAAGCCTTTATATTCCATCAGGCAGGAAATATCATAAGCTACCACGCTGCGTATGAACAGCTCCCCGTGCCCTGTGCAGGATATAGCACAGGTGTTGTTATTGGCATAAGTGCCTGCGCCTATTACCGGGCTGTCGCCCATACGGCCAAATTTTTTGTTTGTCATGCCGCCAGTACTGGTAGCTGCTGCCAGGTTGCCATCCATATCAAGCGCCACAGCTCCCACCGTGCCGAATTTCTTGTCTGAGTGGTGGTCCAGTTGCACTTTATCTTCCTTCAGCGCCTGTTGCCATTGCTGGTAGCGCTGCTCCGTATAAAAATAGGCATCATCCTCTAACGGCAGTTGCTGTAGTTTTGCGAACTGCTCCGCACCCGCACCGCATAGCACTACATGCTCGCTGTGATCCATAATAGCTCTTGCCAGCTTCACCGGGTTTTTCACATGGCTCACACCGCATACTGCCCCTGCTTCCAGCCCTTTGCCAAACATAATGGCTGCATCCATCTCATGGCTTCCTATATTATTGAACACTGCACCCTTACCTGCATTGAACAGAGGAAAGTCTTCCAGCGATGTTACGGCCGCTTCAACAGCATCAAGGCTGCTGCCGCCGTCTTCCAGTATTTTGTATCCCGCCTCCAGTGCTGCTTGCAGACCTGTCTCATACTGCAGTTGCAGCTCCGGTGTCATTGTACTGCGCACTATGGTACCTGCCCCGCCATGTATAGCTATTGCAAAATTGTTCGTCATTTTTCTTCTTGTAGTTGTAAAGGAAAGAATAGTTTTTGATTATTCAATTGGTTTATGCCCCTTGTATTTGATTCGTTTATACAATTTTACCAGCTCATACCAGATCACACATAAACACCCTATGCATATACTGATAACCAATTGACCTGGTTCAAGTCGTTCAAACTGGAAAAAGCTGGCCAATGGTTTTAGATACATGATGAGCCCGGTCAGTAATATTGTTGCACTGATTATGATAGGGACCAGGTTGTTCTTATATTTCATTGTTGCTGCTATAGAATAATAGAAGGAGCGATTGACCAACGTGAGAAAGATATTTGCGGTCACCAACACAGTAAATACCATTGTTCTGGTTATTGTTTCACTATATCCATGGCTTATAGCGTACTGATAAGCTATTAGTGTGCCGGACGCAATTGCCAGACCCTGGATCACACTTGTGGTCAGTTCTTTCCAGTTGAAAAAGGTCTTGGTGAATGGCCTTGGAGGCTGGAGCATCGTGTTGTGTTCCATCGGCTCGTTCTCATAGATGATGGAGCAGGTCGGGCCCATGATCAGTTCGAGGAAGATGATGTGCACAGGCGAGAATATATTGGGGTAAAGCCAACCTAACGCTAATGGTATAAATACCGTCAGTATAATGGGAATGTGTATTGATATGATGTACTGTATTGCTTTTTTTAGATTGTTATATATTTTTCTCCCTGCGGCAACGGCTTCTACCATCTTATGCAGGTCATCCTCTAGTAGTATCAGTGATGCGGCTTGCTTCGCTATTTCCGTTCCTTTCTTCCCCATCGCAATGCCTATATGAGCCGCTTTCAGCGCAGGTCCGTCGTTCACACCATCTCCCGTCATAGCTACTATTTCATTATTGGCTTTTAGCGCGTTTATTATCCGCAGTTTCGCTTCAGGAAACATACGGGTGAATATGTTGGTGTTTATTACCCGCTTATTCAGCTCGACTTCATCCAGTTTCAGCAATTCGTCTCCGTTCACGCTTAGTTCCGCACCCTTGAATCCTATTTGCTTTGCTATTGCATGAGTGGTTGTAGCATTATCTCCGGTTACGATCTTCACTGTAATGCCTGCTGCGTAAAATTGTTCCAGTACGGCCTTTATATTTTTCTTCGGCGGATCATAAAAAGCTACTATTCCCTTGAACTGGAATTTGAAGGTTTGCTGATCCCTGGGAAAATCAGATCCATCATACTTCGCCTCGCCAACCGACAGCAACCTGTATCCTTCCGATGCCATTGCCTGGATGGCATCAGCTATTACTTTTTTATCTGTCGGGCTTATGTCCGCAACATTCATTATCGCCTCGGGAGCGCCTTTAGCTGCTATTATACGAGTACCATCTTCCTGTTCAAAAATGTGGGTCATCATAGGCGGTTTACCTCCCAGCGGATATTCATGCATCATTTTATAGGTCGGTCGCTCATCTGTCTTACTCACAGATAAGTAGGCATTGTGCAGCGCCACCTCCATGGGGTCAAATGGTATTGGCTCGCTGGCCCACATCGCTATGCGTATCAACTCCTGCTCATCACTACTGAGCGTGCTGCCAAAGTCTGTTATTTTTTGCGATACCAGTGTGAAGACCTTAGCCAGGGTCATTTTGTTTTCGGTAATTGTTCCGGTCTTATCTGTGCATATTATTGTTGCGCTGCCCAGTGTTTCCACGGTTTTCATTTGCTTCACTACAATACCCATCTTCATTAGCCGCCATGCGCCAAGTGCCATGAACGTGGTAAATGCAACAGGGATCTCTTCGGGTAAGATACTCATCGCCAATGTCAGGGCTTTCAGCAGGCTATCCAGCAAGTTGGCTGATCGCAAATAGTTCAGCGCCCAGACAATGATAAACACGATCCCGCCGGCAATGACCATTTTCTTTACGAAGTCATTGATCTTTAATTCTAATGGTGTTGCTTCTTCTTTTATATCCTCCAGGCTTTTGCCGATCGCCCCCAATTTGGTCTTATTGCCAATATGGGTGATAGTAGCAACCGCAAGGCCACTAGCAACCGTTGTTCCCTTGTAAATACAATTATCTTCTTTCGATTGATCTTTGAATACAGCAAATGATTCTCCTGTTAGAATGGACTCATTTACTGAGAAGTCGTTAGATTGGACAATGATGCCATCTGCGGCAATAGATCCACCTTCTTCTACCATCAGGTAGTCGCCCACAACAAGCTCTTCATTTCCTATTTCTGCCACAATTCCGTCACGTATCACCCTGGCGCTGGGTTGCGAAAAGGTCTTTAGTGTATTAAGTGCATTTCTGCTTCTGGAGTCCTGGTACAGAGAGATCGTGGATATCAGGACAATCGCGAACACCATGAACATACCGTCACCTGTATTCCCAACAGAAAAATATATGGTGGAAGTTACGAGCAGTAAAAGGATCATTGGCTCTTTGGCTAAGCTCTTTACGGCATCAATGAAGCCGTTTTCCTTTTTATATTTTAGTTGATTTGTTCCAAACTGTGCCCGGGATTCGAGCACCTGTTCTTTGGTTAAGCCTGTCAATTTCGCTTTGTTCTCAGGCATAAGTTGTTGGGATATCCGTTTTTTGGGAACAGCAAAGTTACGATAATGCTACCTGCAGGAGTTGTTTTATAGTGGTCGGTAAGCTGATTTTAGTCATAATCACAATTGTGAAGGAAGCCAGACTTAGCTGGTCTGCGTTTACCCCATTATTTCATACAAAACACAATCTCTAAGCCGGTCATTGTCAATGAGTCGAGGATGCACAAACTCCATCACTTTATTCATCCCGGCCTTTATCATCACTTGTTGGGAACGTATATTCACTTTCGGTGCTGTGGCTACCACGCTCTTCAGCTTCAATTCATCAAAGGCATAGCTTAAACATCTTTTAGCACCCTCAGTAGCATATCCTTTGTTCCATGAAGCCTTACTTAGCCGCCAGCCAATGTCTGTACATGGCGTAAAACTCGATTCAAATGTCGGCTCTGAGATGCCTATGAACCCAATAAATTGCGTCTCGGCAAGTGTATCCACTGCGAAGTAGCAATAACCTTTATCGGTCAGTTGCTGTTGCATAAGTTTTACAAACGCCTCGCTCTCTTCATAGGTTTTAGTTCCCGGGAAAAATTCCATAACATCAGCGTCCGCATTTATTGCCGCCATTTGCGCAATATCAGCCGGTTGCCAGTTCCTGAATCCAAGCCGCTCTGATGTAAATAGATAGTTACTCATAACTGTAATACCTTTAGCTGGTCCCTCCGATCAACGCTACAACACTTTTTGGCCAATGACGTCCGTTCTCGGAATGTTCTTATCAACAATCTTAATGTCCATACTGTCCACCCATACCTGTCCGTCTCCATCCAGTAGAATACCATAAGCCATATTTGCAGCTCCTTCAGGCACATCAAGTACTATATGGTACTTTGTCCAGTCGTTCGTGCCGGTTATTGGTCTCTTGCCCATGTTGTCGAAACCCAGGTTTGGGCTGTTCATAGGGTCTTTCGGGTCTATTCTCAGCCACAGACCTGCCCATCCCTTAATGTCTTTGGACTTTACCCATGCGGTATACTCTACTCTTTTGCCTATGCTTTTTTCGGGTTTCATGCCACTAAGGATCGTTGCAAACTCTTTTGGCTTTAGCGATTTGATCGTGAAAGTATTATGCCCGTTATGTTTTTCGGCAGAGTCAACGTAGACTGTATAGGCATCGTTCTGGCCCCGGCCAATGAATCCGTCAGTTAGCTGAACAGTAAAGTGCGCGTCTTTCGCAGCGGCGGCTGTGGTTTCCTGTTCATTGGTCGTTTCCTCTTTCGGTGCTTCTTCCTTCGGTGCATCGTTAGATTTGCATCCGCCAAGGATCGCACATAAACCTAGGATATAGATCGCTTTCATATGCTAAAAATAATAAAAAATTAGCTGTACGCTTCGAATGTAACCGGTAATAAATAGAAAGTGCCGCTTTATGCGACACTTTCTATTTATTATGTACGTTATAACTTACTTATTCAGTTCTGTTTTTGCCATCCAGTTCATTCCTCACCAGTTTCACCAGGCCCATAAACTCACCGTTTATAGCAGTTTCCAGTGTCTTTTTATCCGTCCAGTCGTATTCCTTTGAGAATACATCCTTACGTCTTTTAGCATTGTTTTCTACAGCAATGTCATTTTCCGGCAGGCAGTTCTTGATCACATCTGCACGTTTTGGAATCGCTGTATCTTCAAGTGTCAGCATTACCTTCACTTTCGGATACATATCGAAGCCAAGTGTAAAATAAACGTCAAAGGGGCCTTTTATAGCTATCCATTGCGGGGTTTGGCGGGAAAACAGGAATGCGTTGCTCGCCGCATCTTTTAGCTTTAGATGCCTCAGCTGCCCTTTGAAACTTTCTATGTCCATGTTCAATATACTTTAGATAATATGTTACGTGCGGAATGAAACAAAAAAAGGGTTCCGATCACTCGAAACCCTTTTCCTTTGCTTGAATGGGGTGTAAGGTAGGCTATTTTCACAAGACTACCCGAATTACGTCAATATGGCTCACAGCTTTAACTGTATTGTAGCATAATAGTTCCGCTTGTCTGCCGGCAATATGCCCGGGCCCGGATATCCATCCGCACGGCGGGTAAAATACTTGGCATCTGTAAGGTTATTGATACCCGTATAAAATGTGAGCATACGCCAGTTGTAGCTGAGGCTCAGGTCCATCACACTGAATGCCGGGATAGCGCCATCTACTGCCGTCGCCGTAAATTCAGTATTTGTTGCATCCGAGTATTGTTTTGCCTGGTAAGAATACTGTAAGGTCGCATTCCATCTTGTGCTTCCGGTAGATATACCGGTACGGAATAGAACAGGTGGTACATTCTCTACCAGTTTATTGGCAATGGCAGTATTTTTAGTATTCACATAGCGGGCATCTATCAGCGACAGATTGGTGTACACATTCAGCTTGTATTTCGATCTGCTGTTCGTTACTGCTTTCAGTATATCACCTTCCAGCAACAACTCCAGCCCCAGGTTTCTGCTGTCAGACACATTTGTACGCAGTCGGTACGTCATTAAATTCGAGTCTTTCGCAAACACCGATCCTATCCGGTCATTGTATTTCAGGTAGAACGTGCTCACGTCCATATACAGCCAGCCGTTCAGGCTTCCTCTGAATCCCAGGTCTGTATTGTAGCCTGTTTCATCTCTCAATGATGGGTCTACACGCGCATTGGCATTTACTACGCGTAGGTCATTGAAATTGATGGAGCGGTAATTCTGGGAGATATTCCCATACAGCTCCAAACCATTATCAAACTTCCACGAGGTACCGATACCAAGTAACGCGAAAGAACGTGGATTTGATTTCTTTTCAAGTATTTTATCAGGAGCAATAAAAATATTCTGCTTGTAGTAGTAGCCGTTCGCTCTCGTATCTATATACTCAAAGCGCATACCCGGTGTGATATTCCAGTGCTTGTTCATCTGAAAAATATTTTCAGCAAATGCAGCATAGTTTACACCCGTGAAGTCGTAATTCGATTTGTCAGGTTCCGGTCCGTTGAATGTAAAATTCGCATCACTGTCACTGCTGCCCGATCCCTGCTTCCTCAGGGTCTGCCCGTGATAGTATCGGGTACCCACAAGTATTGTGCTCAGCTGGTCCTTAACCATTTTGTACTGATGAATGAACCGCAACTCTGATCCTAAGTTATTATACCTGTCCGCCTGGTTGTCCCTGTTACCGCCAGGGTCTGGCCTTTGTATATATTCAAGTATGCCAAGTGCCTGCCTGCCGCCTTGTAGCGTATAGTTTCTCCAGTTTACCCGTGTATGTTCATTGATCGCGTAGTCCAGGCTTAAGTTGATCAGGTTCCAGTCTACTTTGAACCAGTTCCTGGCTCTCACAGATTGTGCCGCGTTTGCTTCGTAATCGGCATCAGCTAATCCGCCAGGCTGTTGTGCCAGGTATTTCATCAGCGTGTACTCACCCGTTACTTTCAGCTTTTTGGTTAAATCGTAAGCAAGATGTGCGTAAGCATTGTGCTGATCATAATGACTGTTCGGTCGCCAGCTATCTCCTTTTTTGTATTGGTAGAAAGCATAGTAGTTCAGCTTACCTTTTGCAACCGTACCTCCGATGCTGTTGAAAGTATTGAAGAATCCCCATGAACCGGCAGACTGCCGGGTCGTGAACTCGATCTTTTTATTCTTTGGTCCTTCCTTCATGATGAAGTTGATCAGCCCGCCAAAGTGCGGCCCGTATTGCAGGCTGGCAGCGCCTCTGGTTATCTCTATCCTTTCTACCGCTTCTGATGATGGGTTGTAATAGCTCTCAGGATAGCCAAGTGCATCGGCGCTGATGTCATATCCATCTTGCCGTATATTGAAGTTGGAAGACCTGTTGGGGCTTAGTCCTCTGCCCCCAATGCCTAGCTGCAATCCACCTCTGTCATATTCCCATATGTTCAGTCCCGGAATGCGCGCATATATCTGGCGGGTATTATTGGTCGCAAGGTTAGCATTGATGTTCTTTAAGTAAATGACCTCCGTCTTTTTACCTGCATTAATAGCAGTGCCTGATACATCCTTCAGCTTTCCCGATACTGATTCATTTTTCCTTCCGGTTACCGTTACATCCTTCAAATCTTTCATCACAGGGTGCAGTAGATCTATATCCAGTTTCACATTCTTCTTTCCGACTTCTATAGATTTTGTGTAGGGATCATAATTAGTCGTCGTAACGGTCACTTCGTAGTTGCCCGCATTCACCTTTGTAAAACGAAAATAACCATTGTCTTCGCTTACCGTTTTATATCCACCCGGCTCTATAGTTACCGTAGCATTACCCGCAGGCTCATTGCCTATCCGCACAGTTCCACTGATCGTATATTGCTGCGCATAGCCTGTAGCGCACAATAAACACCATATAATAGTAAGTGCCGTTTTCTTTATGCTCATTCTGCTCTTTTATAAGGTAACACCCAATTATAATGTCCCCAACTCAGTCTTTCTGCAGCCAGGTTCACGGTAGAGTCTATAAAAGGCCGGGATCGTTCGCCGTTTAAAGAAACATAGACCTCTGCATAGACCTCTGGCTTTTGCCAGCCTTTTTGTTCAAACTGGTCGCGAAGGTAGTGAGCATATTTTAGAATCATATCAGGCTGCGTGCTCATCATCTTTTCCTGCAGCTGTGTCAGGTATGCGGCATTATTAATGCTGGTAGATTTTTTATGGCTGCTGTCCTTCACCGTAAAATAAGCAGCGCCTGCTTTCTCCATCAGCATTACCCGCCACGAAAACCGGTACCCCTCCTCTCCCCAGAACAAATGCCCCGGGTAAAGCAGAAAACGGATTGGAATGATCAGTTGGAAAAATATATAGACTGCAAGTGCTGCATTAATGAGTTTTCTGTTGCGTATTATTTCTGTCTCTTGCTGTATGGGATATTGATTACTGTAAAATGGCAACCTGCTAAGTATTCGTGTGTGAAATGCCCCTGAAAAAAAGATAAGACTGGATACGATCATCACATACGGGAAGAGGCCGATACCCGGGAAAAATATAGCCGTTGCGATATGAAATACCAACACCGCTACATAGGCATATGGCCGTGTCCGCTTATTCAGCAAAAAGAAAACAATGAAACAGTCATACACAGCGCCAAACCACGAGAATAAATAAGCCACCCATTCCTGGTACATACATGGTCCCACAACAGGCAGGTAACTCCGTCCCGGCAGCCATATCTTCATTGGCTGTGCATGTATCATCCAGTCTGGATTTAGCTTGGCCAAACCTGCAAATATATAGACGACCGCAAGCTGGAACTGCAGTATCTGGATTGTCCATGCCGGCACCTGCTTTCTTCTGATGCTAGGTCTTAACCACGCATCGAGCGAGTAGTCACCATTGGCGGGTAGCCATATCATGATGAAAGCAACAAGGCTGATAAAATAGTAATGATTGAGATAAGTGGTTACATCGAGAAGCTCCACATAGGTAAAGCCAAGGAAGAACACAAGGGTCGCGATCCGGTAAAACAGCCCGGTGGTGATAAGCAATGTACTGAGCAGAATTGCACCAAACAGAACGTACATGCCGTCGGCGCCAAACGGGCGCACCCATCCAAATCCCATGTAGGTAAAATGAAAAGCTGGTTGGATATAAACAGTTTCGATCCATCCTCGCCACCAGAAACGAAGCAGGCTGAGGAACATCATCAGGCCAAACAATATCCTGAAGGTGACAAGTGGTGCAATAAACACCGGTCGATGCCAGGCGGATGCCTTAGTCGCCGTCATTATCCATATAGGTTATCTGCACTGCAGTAGCTGATGGTACATCGGTTTTGATAAGCGTAAGCAGTTTTTGTACTTCGCGGTACGCTGTTTCCATTGTAGCAGTACTGCCGCTAAACGCCGCAGACATAGGATCAGGGATAGCTTGCAATGCACCCATGGCAATATCGAACTGAGCCTTTACATCGCTGTTAAGCTGCTGCTTGCCCAGCAGGTCCAGGTAATCATCTATTCCGTTACCCGTACCGCCTGTATAGTATTTCTTCAGATTGGTAAGATTAGCTACAGCAAGATCCTTGGTGATCCCCGAATAGTACGCTTCACATTTGTCAGCAAATACGATACCGTTCGACTGTTTGCCTAATGGCCATCCGATACGTGGTCCTTTCAGTGCGTCCATTTCAGCCGCAAACTGGTTCACTATACTACCTATTGAACTGCCGACATTCGTCTGCAGATTGGTCGTGAAATTATCGCGATACCCGCTGTTCCATTGCGTTGTAGTATTGGTCATCAGCAGCTTCATACGGGTAATGACATCCTTTACATATTTCTTCCGGTTCGTTGCGCTGGCATCGTTAAATTTTTGAACCGCGTCAGTACAAAAGAATAAGTAGTCCAATGCCGGGAATCCCTGTATGGTGTCAGAGGCTCCGGACAGCGTAAGGTCATAAGTCCCGCTTTGTATACCGGCTTCAATTTTCGTGGTGTTAGTCGGGAAGGTATTGAGACTGCTGTTTAACTGAAGAGCAGAAGCAGGGCCGAAATATAGAATGGAAATTCCCTCCCACGCAATGTATGCATTTTTGAATTCCGTCCTCAACGCAGCTTGTGTACTGGATGTAGGATTTGCAAGGAACGCATCAGCAGACTGTTCTAAAACTGTGAGGGCAGATTGCATAGCCGCGTATGCCGGTACGATAAGCGTATCAGCATAATTGACCAGCATATTCTTCTTGAACGAGTCATTCGACGTTGACACATTATTATTAGTTCCTTTTTCTTTCTTGCAGGCAAACAAAAAAAGACCCGCGAATATAACAACGATCAGAAATTTATAATTCTTCATACTCGATTTCACCTTTTTTCAGATATTACCCTGAATATGTAAAGCAAATGCCTGTATTCAGGCACTTGCTTTTTAAAAATGCAAAATTACTTCTTATTTGTCGGAAATTAGGGCTGCAACTGTCCGTAAGCACCTGTCAATAAGGTTTGAGCCTGCTTTACTTTGGTGTTTGAGGCATCAGCG
>Ga0209023_10003249_pt1 | contig 19553 bp, 13 predicted proteins | sample LakOneMetagenome_FD_187468 | JGI IMG/M metagenome (GOLD analysis project Ga0209023, IMG submission 187468) | Freshwater and sediment microbial communities from Lake Erie, Canada (SPAdes) (version 2) | ecosystem: Environmental > Aquatic > Freshwater > Lentic | place: Lake Erie, Canada...
GGGGCCGGCTTCGAGCTTGCGGTAGATCCGGACGACGTACTGGTCATCCACCAGCGACGTCGAGTCGGGCCGCTCGGCTTCGATCGCGCGAATGTGTTGGGGTTCCCGGATCGGCTTGTCGGTAAACCGGTTGGTCGGGCGGAATTCGAGCCGCAGGCCCTGTTCGCCTTCCTCGACGGTTAGCGACTGTTGCAAGTTTCGCAGCAGCAATCCGATGAAAATCGGATTGGTGGCGACATCGAGCAGGGTGCCTTCGCGCGCGCCCTGGCGCACCGCCGCCAGCGCGTACGGATTGTAGCGTTCGCGGTCGAAGCGGACCCACTCGATCTGCAGTGGCATGGTGTGGCGCGTGGTGACGCCGCGCTGCGTGGTCTCGAAGAAGGCGAGCCAGGGCCGGTTGTCGCCGATGTCGCAGAACGGCACCGCCGCGGTCAGCACCGGCTGGATCGTCTTGGCCGACCGTTCCGGATACCAGCGGGTCCGCGCCAGATGGCCGGGCAGGACGTCGTGCTCGAACACACCGCGTTCGCGCGCCAGCGATACCCAGGTGGCGCCGAGCGGCACCACCAGCGTCTCGAATTCACCGACCTCGCGCGGCGTCACCGGTTCGGATTTGTCGCGCTCCTGCAGTTCGAACCAGTAGAAGCCGTAGGGCGCCAGCGTAATCATGTACGGCAGCTCGCCGATCGGCGGAAAGCGCGTGCGGCCGAGCATTTCCAGCGGAATGCGGTCCTTGAAGGCCGACAGATCGAGTTCGGTCGCCTGCGCCGAGCGCGACAGGTTGGCGACGCAGAGAATGACCTCGCCCTGGTATTGGCGCACGTAACACAGCACCGAGCGGTTCTCGGGTCGGATAAATGTCATGGTTCCGCGCCCGAACGCCAGGGTCGACTTGCGGACCGAGATCAGCCGCTTGGTGGCGCTGAGCAGCGATGAGAGGCTGCGCGATTGCGCCTCGACATTGACGGACTCATAGCCGTAGACCGGGTCCATGATGGTCGGCGCGTAGAGTCGCGCCGGGTCGGCTCGCGAGAAGCCGCCGTTGCGGTCCGGCGTCCACTGCATCGGCGTCCGTACGCCGTTACGATCGCCGAGATAGATGTTGTCACCCATGCCGATCTCGTCGCCGTAATAGATGATCGGGGTGCCGGGAAACGACAGCAGCAGTGAGTTCATCAGCTCGATCTTGCGCCGGTCGTTGTCCATCAGCGGCGCCAGGCGGCGGCGGATGCCGACATTGATGCGGGCGCGGGGATCGTTGGCGTAGGTCGACCACAAATAATCGCGCTCGACGTCGGTGACCATTTCGAGCGTCAGTTCGTCGTGATTGCGCAGGAACAGGGCCCACTGGCAGCTATTTGGAATATCCGGCGTCTGGCGCAGGATGTCGGTGATGGGAAAGCGATCTTCCTGCGCGATCGCCATGTAGATCCGCGGCATCAGCGGAAAATGATAGGCCATGTGGCATTCGTCGCCACGGCCGAAATATTCCTGCACATCCTCCGGCCATTGATTGGCCTCCGCCAGCAGCACCTTGTCCCGGGAATAGGCGTCGAGCTCGGCGCGCAGTTTCCTGATGATCGCGTGGGTCTCGGGCAGGTTTTCGTTGTTGGTGCCGTCGCGCTCGCACAGATACGGGATCGCGTCGAGACGAAAGCCGTCGACGCCGGTATCGAGCCAGCGCTTCATCACCTGCACCAGCGCCGAGACCACCCGCGGGTTGTCGAAGTTGAGGTCCGGCTGGTGTGAGAAGAAACGATGCCAGTAGAACTGGCCGGCCTCGGGATCCCAGGTCCAGTTCGACTTCTCGGTGTCGGTGAAGATGATCCGGGTGCCCTGGTATTTCTGGTCGGTGTCGCTCCAGACATACCAGTTGCGCGCGCTTGAATTCTTGTCGCTGCGGCGGGCGCGCTTGAACCAGTCGTGCTCGTCCGAGGTGTGGTTGATGACCAGCTCGGTGATGACGCGCAGGCCGCGCTTCTTGGCCTCCTGAATGAAGCGCTTGAAATCCTTCATGGTCCCGAAATCGGGATTGATGTCGCCGTAGTCGGCGATGTCGTAGCCGTCGTCGCGGCCGGGCGAGGGGTAGAACGGCAATAGCCACAGCGTGGTGACGCCGAGCTCCTGCAGGTAGCCCAGCTTCTCGGTCAGCCCGGCAAAGTCGCCGATGCCGTCATTGTTGCTGTCGGCAAAGGCCTTGACGTGGAGCTGATAGATAATGGCATCCTTGTACCAGAGATCGTCGGTCACGGGCCCGGTCGCTGGCACTCCCCTTGCTTTCACGTCTCCCATGTCCACGGCAAACCGGCCGCCGTCATGGAGCGGATAGGGGCCGTCAAAACGAAGGGGGACGCCGGTGTTGGAGTTTTCGGCGTTTTGGGCTTTTTTATTCACGGTGATGCCATGGCCATGGAGATGACGTCCCCGCTTCCAAACTCGAAAGGGAGACGTTCCGGACCCAAGTAGAAAGCCGCTGGACGCGCTTTGGTTCCCCTGGAACCGGTGTTGGGCCAGCGCGTTAGACACCACCTATCTCCTTCCCGTATTTGGACAATTTCGCGACATCTCCATGATGTTTGCGTGCAAACCGCGTGCCGAATGGACCTTTTCGAAAGAGCTAAAGCCCGTGGAATTCAGACCGAATTCCTGGACGGCCAGGGCCAACGCCGGGTGACGGACGAGGCGGCCCTGAAGATCGTGCTGGAATCGCTGCCGCCCCAGGCCCCGGGGACGGTGATGGGCGGTCCGGTTGTCATCCGGGCCGGGAAGCCGGCGCGCGCCACGCTGTTGCCGTCGGCCAAGCTGCCGACCACCTGGAAAATCTCGGCGGGTGAGAGGGTTGTTGGCAAAAACGTCGCTCCCGGCCGGGTCATCGTGCTGCCGGAGGGACTGGCGCCAGGCGTCTACCGCCTGGAGGTCACCGACAGTGCGTCGGTGACGGAAGACGTGCCGCTGATCGTGGCGCCAGCCCGCGCCTTCGCCGGCGATTTCGATCGTTGCTGGTTGCTCGCGGTCCAGCTTTACGGCGTCCGCTCCCGCCGCAACTGGGGGATCGGCGATTTTACCGACCTGCAAGGCCTGATCGAACTGGCGCATCGCCTGGGCGCCGATGGCGTCGGGCTCAATCCGTTGCATGCGTTCTTTGACGACCGTCCGGGCGATTGCAGTCCGTATTCGCCGAACAGCCGGCTGTTTCTCAATGCGCTCTATATCGACGTTGAAAAGCTGCCGGGATTCAAACTCGATCCTGAGACCAAAACCGCGCTGACGCGGGTGCGGGCGTTCGACGTGGTCGATTATGTCGCGGTGGCCGGATTGAAATGGCAAGCCTTGCGCGCGGGCTTCAAGGCGTTCAAGTCGCATGCGACGACGGCCGAGTTGCACGATTTGGACAGGTTTCGCGTCGAGCGCGGCAGCCTGCTGTCGCGGTTTGCCTGTTTCGAGGCGCTGCGACATGAGTTTTCGGGACCGTGGTGGGAATGGCCGCCGGAGTGGCGGCAACCCGACGATGCCGCCTGCGCGGACTTGCGCAGCGGTGCGCGCGCTGCCGAGATCGAGTTCGTCGAGTTTGTGCAGTGGATCGCCGACAGGCAGCTCGGCGCGGCGAGCGATCTGGCGAGGAAGCTCGGCATGAAAGTCGGGCTTTATCTCGATGTCGCCGTCGGCGTGCAAGCCGACGGTTTCGATGCGTGGAACGAACAGGTCGCGATCTCCCGCCATCTCGGCGTCGGCGCGCCGCCCGATCCGCTCAATACCGCGGGCCAGAGCTGGGGGCTCGCGGGCTTCAACGCTTCGGGGCTCGAACGACAGAACTTCACACCTTTTGCCGAGATGCTGCGGGCCTCGATGCGGCACGCCGGTGCGATCCGGCTCGACCACGTGCTGGGCCTGAAGCGGCTCTATCTGGTGCCGCACGGTTTTGGCGCCGCCGATGGCGTCTACGTGCAGATGCCGTTCGAGGCGCTGCTGGCCGTCACCGCACAGGAAAGCGTCGCCAACCGCTGCGTCGTGATAGGCGAGGACCTCGGCACCGTTCCTGAAGGGTTTCGCGTACAGATGGCCGACTGGGGCATCTGGTCGTATCTGGTGATGATGTTCGAGCGCGATGACGCCGGCGCGTTCCGCAACATCGAGCACTATTGGACCAACGCGCTCATCACCTTCAACACCCACGATCTCTCGACCTATGCCGGCTGGCGCGGCTTCCACGATCTCAAGGTCAAGCGCGCGCTCGGGATTGATCCCGGCGAAAGCGACGAGGCGCGGTGGCATGCGCTGGGGATGCTCGACGCCGTGCTGCGCCACCACGAGATCGACGGTCATACGCTCTATTCGGTAGCGCGTTTCCTGGCGCGGACCCCATCGCGGCTGCTGGCGATCTCGCTGGAAGATCTGCTCGGGATTGTCGACCAGCCGAATATTCCCGGCACCATTCATGAGCATCCGAACTGGCGGCAACGCATTTCGGTGTCGCTGGAGCAGATTGCGTCCGCCATCGACGTCGACGCGCTGCGGGCTGCGACCAGTGAGCGGTCGCACGCCGCGGTCTGATTCAAACGGTGATGCATCTTGTCCTGCCGCATCGAAGATTATGGGCTGATCGGCGACTGCGAGACCGCGGCGCTGGTCGGCCGCGACGGATCGATCGACTGGCTGTGCTGGCCAGCCTTTGATTCCGACGCCTGCTTCGCGGCAATGCTCGGCACCCACAAGCATGGCCGCTGGCTGATTGCACCGGTGGGCGACATCACCGCCACGTCGCGCCGCTATTGGGGCAATACCCTGATCCTGGAGACGCGGTTCGAGACGTCAGAAGGCGCGGTCGAACTGGTCGATTTCATGCCGCCACGCGGCAATGCCTCCGATGTGGTGCGACTGGTGCGGGGCGCGCGGGGCCGGGTGAAGATGCGGATGCAGCTCGTGATCCGCTTCGGTTTCGGCCACGATATTCCCTGGGTCAAGAAGAGCGAGGATGGTTCTAGCCTGCTCGCCATCTGCGGGCAGGACATGGCCGTGCTGCGAACCCCGGTCGCTACCCACGGCGAGGACCTCACGACGGTAGCCGAGTTCGAGGTGGCTGAAGGCGACATCGTGCCGTTCGTACTCACTTACGGGCCTTCGCATCTGCCGGTGCCTGACCCGATCGATCCGGCGCAGGCCTTGCGCGATACCGAAACCTTCTGGGCCGACTGGTGCAGTCAATGCACCTACGACGGCGACCGCCGCGATCTCGTGATGCGGTCACTGATCACGCTGAAGGCGCTGACCTACGCGCCGACCGGCGGTATCGTCGCGGCGCCGACGACTTCGCTGCCGGAAAAGCTCGGCGGCGCCAGAAACTGGGATTATCGCTTCTGCTGGCTGCGCGACGCCACCTTCACGCTGCTGGCGTTGATGAACTCCGGCTACACCGCCGAAGCGGCCGCGTGGCACAACTGGCTGCTGCGCGCGGTGGCCGGTTCGCCGGCGAATATGCAGATCATGTATGGCATCAAAGGCCAGCGACGCCTGTTGGAATGGGAAGCGGACTGGCTGCCCGGCTACGAAGGAGCGCGGCCGGTGCGGGTCGGCAACGCCGCCCATGCGCAACTACAGCTCGATGTCTATGGCGAGTTGATCGACGCCTTTCACCAGTCGCGGGTGGCGAAGCTGGAACTCGACGAGGGAAGCTGGGCGCTGGAATGCTCCGTGCTGGAGCATCTCGCCGAGGTCTGGGACCAGCCGGACCACGGCATCTGGGAGCGCCGCGGCACCGGCCAGCACTATGTTTCCTCGAAGGTGATGACCTGGGTTGCGTTCGATCGGGGTATCAAGAGTGCGGAGCAGTTCGGTGTCAAGGCGCCGTTGCAGGAGTGGCGAAGCCTGCGCGCGGCCATTCACCGCGATGTCTGCGAGAAGGGCTTTGATCGCGACCTGAATTCGTTCGTGGAGTCCTATGGCTCGAAGTTGCTCGACGCCAGCCTCCTGATGCTGCCATCGGTGGGATTCCTGCCGCCGACCGATCCGCGCGTGCAGGGTACGCTCGATGCGATCGAGCGGCACATGATACGGGACGGCTTTGTGCTGCGACACGATCCGCGCGAGGTCTCGGATGAGACCCAGCCGATCGAGGGGGCGTTCCTCGCCTGCACCCTGTGGCTTGCGGATGCGTTCGTGCTGGCTGGCGACTACAACAAGGCGCAGGCCCTGTTCGACCGCGTGGTCGCGATCGCCAACGATCTCGGACTGCTGGCCGAGGAATTCGACACCGGAGCCGGCCGCCAGGCCGGAAATTTCCCGCAGGCGCTGACGCATATCGCGCTGATCAACACCGCGCACAACCTCAGTGCAGCGAAGTCGTCGGCGGAGAAGCCGGCGATGCAGCGCTCGAAATAGCTTCACCTGTCGTCACCCGCGAATGCGAGTCGCGCGAGCCGGCACCGTCTTCGCCGCGACAGGCTTGGGCTGGGAAAGCCTGCTGTTAGGGGAGGACGCGGCACGAGTGCCGGCTCGCGCCGGCGCAACAAAAGCGTCTTCAGGAAGCAAAGGCTTTGAGAATTCCTCGATTAATCCTTCACTCGTGCTTGATACTGGACGCGCATTTCCTGTCACTGGAAATTGGTTTGAAATCAGTGGCTTGGGAGATGCCGAAACGACGGTCGAAATTGATAGGCGATGAGAAAGCCGTGAAGGCGGCTGGGGAATAAAATGCCGTCTGAATCTATCGCAGTTTGTTCCGCTATGTGAGCGTCAGCACGGTTTCTATCGCACTGGCGAAGCCGTCGCGCTCGTTGCTGTCGGCAACATGTGTGGCGTGCTGCTTGACGTCGTCAGTAGCGTTGCCCATTGCAAAGGAGACGCCGCTTCGGGCGAACATCGGCAAGTCGTTCTGCATGTCGCCGATGGTGGCGATCGCCGAGGTCGATATGCCCAAGCGATGGGCCATCGCTTCGACAAAGGTGCCCTTGTCATGTCCGGGAGGTGTGACGTCGAGGTAATAGGTCTGCGAACGCGCGGCGGTGGCCTGATTGCCGACCGCCTGTTGCATGTCGGCCTCGCAGCGCTGCAACAGGGCCGCATCCGAACTGGCGCCGACGATCTTGCAGGCGCTGCTCATGTAGGGCGCGAAATCCCTGACGATGGTCGGGCCGTGCTTGATCGCGAATTGCTCATGCGCGACGTATTCACCGTCTGGGTTGCGGGCCAGCCATTGATCGTTGGTGAACAGCCAGATATCGACGCCGTATTCGGTGAGCAGATCGATGCTGCGTTGCGCCACGGCAGGCGGGATCACATGCTGTTCGATCGGTTTGAGCTGCGGGTCGACGGTGGAGCTGCCGTTGAACGCGCCGAGCGGCAGGCTGATCGCGAGCGGCGCGATCAGGAAACCCATGCCGATGGTCGGCCGGCTGGAGACGATAGTGAAGCCGATACCGGCGTCGCGCAGTTTGGCCACGGCGCGCTTGCTGGCCTCGGTCACGATCTTGTTCTTGGGCAGCAAGGTGCCGTCGACGTCGGAAACAACGAGCGAAATGCGGGTCATGTGGCGGTCAAATCCAGTTGGCGGATGGCGTCGTCGACGATGGCCTCGACCGGGGCGTCGATCGAAACCGTCACCGGTCGCTCTTCAGGCCGCGGCGGTTCGAGCGTCCTGAATTGACTGTCGAGCAGCCCCGGCGGCATGAAGTGACCCTTGCGCGCGGCAAGGCGCTTTGCGATCAGGTCCTGCGTCCCTTCGAGGAAAACGATACGGACGTCGTCGCGGCCGTGGACCAGAATGTCGCGATAGGCGCGCTTCAACGCCGAGCAGGCAACGACAGCGCGGGTGCCGGCCGCCGCGAGGCGGTCGATTTCGGCAGCGATCGCGCGCAGCCAGGGCCAGCGGTCTTCGTCGGTGAGCGGGTGGCCCGCGCTCATTTTGGCAACGTTGGCCGGTGGGTGAAACAGGTCGCCGTCGACACAGCGCCAGCCGAGGCGTGCGGCGAGGTGCTCGGCAATCGTGCTCTTGCCGGAGCCGGAAACGCCCATCACGATCAATGCACAGGGCGGCTCACTACCCACGAAAATCCTCCGGAAGCGCCGCCCGGTCGACCAACCAGACGGTGTCGCCGGTTGACATTGCGCGCGCGGCCGGAAGGTTCTCGCCTGCAAGCACGCGCGTCAAGATCGGCCGTTTGCCGGTGCCCGCGACCGCGAACAACATCTCGCGGCAGGAGGCGAGGGTGGATAGCGTGAGGGTGACGCGGGGAACGAACGGCTCGACATTGGCTTTGGGCACGCCCACCACCCAGCGGGTGGTTTCGTCGAGTGCGGGATATCCAGGAAATAGCGAGGCGGTATGGCCATCGGGGCCGACGCCCATCAGCACCAGGTCGAACAGCGCTCGGGCCGGATCGAGTGCGTCCTCACCGTAGAACGATTTCAGCTCCCCCTCATACAGTGCCGCGCTGCGATCGGGATCGGTGGGGTCAGCGGTCGCGGTCGGGATTGGATGAACGGCTTCAGCCGGAGCGCACCGGTCCAGGAAGGCTGCCCGCGCCATGCCCATATTATTCAGCGGATCGTCCGGCGAAACGAAGCGTTCGTCACCGATGAACCAGTGCACGCGCCCCCAGGGAATTCGGCTTCGATAGGAGGAGGTCGCCAGCAATTCGTAGAGCAGTTTCGGGCTCGATCCGCCGGTCAGGCAGATTGCAACGCGGCCGCTGTTGGCAGAAATTCTCGAGATCAGGCGTTCGGCGGCGGTCGTTGCCAGCGCCGCAGGATCGGCAACCCCAATCAGTTGCCGCGAAGGAACCCGGCGAGCGTGATCCGCGGTCATTGCTAACCGAGCTTTCGCCAGCTTCGGCCGTCACGCTCCAGCAATTCATTGGCTTCCTCGGGCCCCTCGCTGCCGGGATCGTAGATCTTCAGCCCCTTGGCGCCGGCCTTCTTCCAGGCGTCCAGGAATGGCTGCACGGCTTGCCACCCGGCCTCTACGCTGTCGGCGCGTTGGAACAGGATGTTGTCGCCGATCATGCAGTCATAGATCAGCGTTTCGTAACCGGTGGAAGGCTCGGTCTTGAAGTAGTCCTTGTAGCGGAACTTCATCTCGACGCCGTCGATGTTGATGCTCGGCCCCGGCACCTTGGTGTTGAATTGCAGCGCGATGCCTTCGGTCGGCTCGGTCGAGATGATGAGATAGTTTTGCGACAGCCGGTCCACCGGCGTGTCGCGGAACATCGCGAACGGCGCCTGCTTGAACTTGATCGCGATCTCGGTGCGCTTGATGCCGAGCGCCTTGCCGGTGCGCAGATAAAAGGGGACGCCCGCCCAGCGCCAGTTGTCGATGGTCAGCTTCAGCGCGGCATAGGTTTCGGTGGTGCTGCCGGCGTTGACATCGGGCGTCTGGCGGTAATCGTCGATGGCGGTATCGCCGACCTGGCCGGAGCGATATTGTCCGCGCACCGAGTTGCGCAACGCTTCGTCCTCGGTCTGGGTCTGGATCGCGGCCAGTACCCCGGCTTTTTCGGAGCGCACCGCGCGGGCATCGAACTTCGCCGGCGGCTCCATCGCCACCAGCGACAGCAACTGGAACAGGTGGTTCGGCACCATGTCGCGCAGCGCGCCGGTCACGTCGTAGAAGCTGCCGCGATGGCCGACGCCGAGTCTCTCGTCGACGGTGATCTGGATGTGGTCGATATGATTGCGGTTCCAGATCGGTTCGAACATGCCGTTGGCGAAGCGCAGCACCAGGATGTTCTGTACGGTTTCCTTGCCGAGGTAGTGGTCGATCCGGTAGATCTGGTGCTCTTCGACCAGCTTCAGCAGTTCGCTGTTGAGCACCTTCGCCGAGGCGAGGTCGGTGCCGAACGGCTTTTCGATCACCAGCCGTCGCCAGACGCCGTTCTCGGCAAGCATGCCGGTACGGCCGAGTTCGCGGCTGATCGGCAGGAACGCGTTCGGCGGCGTTGCCAGATAGAACAGCCGGTTGCCGCCGGTCTTCTGCGCGGTTTCGAGCTCGTCGAGCCGCTTGCTCATCGTGTCGAACGAGGCCGGATCTTTCGGATCGGCCTCGATGCAGGTTACGCATCCGAGCAAGCGCTGGGCGATCGCATCGTCGACCGTGCGAGTGGCGTATTTGCGCAATCCCTCCATCAGGCTGTCACGCAGTTCGCCGCTCGACATGCCCTTGCGGGCGATGCCGACCACGCAGAACTTTTCCGGCAGCAGGTTGTTGGCCGCGAGATTATACAGCGCCGGGACTACCAGCCGATGCGCAAGGTCCCCGGTGACGCCGAAGATCACGAACGAGCAGGGATCGGGTTTCGTCTGCGGTGCCTTGCCGACAGCCATGCATCACGCCTTCGAGCCTGGTTTCTTCGGTGGCTCCTTGTGGCCGCCAAAGCCTGCGCGCATCGCCGAGAGGATCTTCTCTGCAAACGTATGATCCTTGCGCGAACGGAAGCGGGCGTAGAGCGCGGCGGTCAATACTTCGGCCGGCACGGCTTCGTCGATCGCGGCGTTGACGGTCCAGCGGCCCTCGCCGGAATCCTCAACAAAGCCCGAGTAATTATCCAGCGTGTGATTTTCCGCCAGCGCGGAGGAGGTGAGGTCGAGCAGCCATGACGGGATCACGCTGCCGCGCCGCCAGACTTCGGCGATGTCTGCGATATCGAGGTCGAAGCGATGCTCCGGTGGCAGCGCCTCGATATTGGCGTTCCTGAGAATATCGAACCCTTCGGCATAGGCCTGCATCAGGCCGTATTCGATGCCGTTGTGGATCATCTTGACGAAGTGCCCGGCGCCGGACGGGCCGGCGTGGATATAACCCTGCTCGATCCGTGGATCGCGCTTCTCGCGGCCTTGCGTCAGCGGAATGTCACCGATCCCCGGCGCCAGGGTCTTGAAGATCGGGTCGAGCCGGTCGACCACCGCCTTGTCGCCGCCGATCATCATGCAGTAACCACGCTCGATGCCCCAGACGCCGCCGCTGGTGCCGACGTCGAGATAGAACAGGCCCTTTTCCTTCAGCGTCTTGCCGCGGCGGACGTCGTCCTGCCAGAACGTGTTGCCGCCGTCGATGACGACGTCGCCGGGCTCCATCAGCTTTGCCAGTTCTTCGATGGTCGCTTCGGTGATCTTGCCGGCCGGCAGCATTACCCAGGCGGTGCGCGGCTTCGCCAGCCTGGCAACGAAATCTTCCAGCGACGAAGCGCCCGCAGCGCCCTCAGTGGCGAGACCCGCCACGGCCTTGGCATCCTTGTCGTAGACGACGGCGGTGTGGCCGTTCTTCATCAGCCGGCGGACGATGTTGCCGCCCATCCGGCCGAGGCCGATCATGCCGAGTTGCATTCGCGTCTCTTCCTAGTTGAGGGCTTCCGCGATCGCGGCATCGAGTGCGGCCAATGCCGGTCCGATCTCGCCCTTGAGATGGACCCGCAGCGCCCGCCGGCCACGTTCGGTGAGCACGTCGAAATCGCCGCGCGCCTGTGCCGCCTTGATGACGCCGAAACTGGCTTTCTGGCCCGGTACCTTCAAGTCCCTGGCGTCATCGGCCGTGATCTGCAGGAACACGCCGCTGTCGGGCCCGCCCTTGTAGGCCTGGCCGGTCGAATGCAGGAAGCGCGGGCCGAACTCGGCGCAGGTCGCGACATGACGTTCGTCGCGCACCGCCAGCCGCATCTTCTGCAGGCTTCCGATCGAACCTGGATCGCGTGCAATATAGGCCAGCAACGCGACATAGTCGCCATCGCCGGAGCGCGCGAGATGCGCCTTGATCCAGGAGCCGAGGGTACCGTTGGCGCCGGCTTTGCGCAGCGCCTCGACGTTGGCGTCATCGGTGTAGAGATCGGCTTCGGTCGAACTCATCACCGGTTTTTCGGTCGGCAACTTGCCGGTCTTTTCGAACGCGGAGGTCAGTTCGCGAGTCTTGATCTTGGCGGCTTCGACGTCCGGCTGGTTGAACGGGTTGATGCCGAGCACGGCACCGGCGACCGCGGTCGCCATCTCGAACCTGAAGAATTCCTGGCCGAGATGTTCGATCGACTTCATCACGATGCGGACCACGGGATGTCCGGCTGCTTCGAGCGCGGCCAGCCTGCCGTCGTGCGAGGCGTCGTCGTCGCCTTCGATGCGGATGTCGATGAAGAAGCGGTCGTTGCCATAGGCGTCGGGCGTGCCGAGCGTTTCGCCGTCGATCGGGATCAGGCCCTTGCCGTCCTTGCCGGTGGATTCAGCAATCAACTGTTCGGCCCAGGCGCCGAAATCGGCAATCTTCGACGATGACGAGATCGTCACCTTGTCGCGGCCTTCGAGGCCGGCGAGGCCCATCGCCAGCCCGAGCCGCACGCCGGGATTTTCCTGCGGCGGCACGTCGGGGCCGCAGGAGCGCACCATCGACAGCGTATGCGCGATCAGGCTCTTGACGTCGATGCCGGCGGTGGCGGCCGGCACCAGTCCGAACGGCGACAGCACGGAATAGCGTCCGCCGATCGACGGATTGCCCAGGAAGATGCGCGCGAAGCCCTGCTTGATCGCAAGCTTCTCCAGCGACGAGCCGGGATCGGTCACTGCGATGAAGCGATGCCCGGCCTTGTCCTTGCCGATGGTTTTGGCGACGCGGTCGAAGAAGTAGTCCTTCATCACGTTCGGCTCGGTGGTGCCGCCGGATTTGCTGGAAACGATGAACAGCGTGTGGGCGAGATCGACGGAATCTTCCATCGCCCGCACCTGGGCGGGATCGGTGGAATCGAGCACGTGCAGCTTCGGAAAGCCGGACTTCTTCGGGAACGTCTTTGCTAGAACTTCCGGCCCGAGGCTCGATCCGCCCATGCCTAGCACGACCGCGTCGGTAAAATTCTGTCCCTTCACGCGCCGCGCAAAGTCCTCGTAGTCGGCGACGTCAGCCGCGGCCGGACTGGTGAGCCAGCCCAGCCACTTGTTCTCGTCGTCATTGCTCCAGACCGATTTGTCCTTGTGCCAGAGCCGGCGGATTTTCGCGTGCGCACGCCAGTCCTCGGTGGCTTTCTCGACCGCCTTTTTGATGCCGTCGCCGAGCGCGAAGTGCGCGGCATCGATACCGCCACCGAGCGAAGCCGCGCGCTTGTGTGCGACCGCGCCGTACAGCTTGTCGGCGGCGTCGGCGAACTGCTTGACGCCGTCCTTGACCAGTTCTTCCGTAATGGCATCGAGCGAGATGCCGGTCTTGTCGAGTTCCTCCAGCACGTGGCGGGCGTCGTCGACATTCTCTTCGAGGCTGTCACGCAGCTTGCCATGGTCGCGGAACGCATCCAGCGTGGCCGGCGGCACGGTGTTGACGGTGTTGGGGCCGATCAGCTCTTCGACATAGAGGACGTCGCTGTAGTCCTTGTTCTTGGTGCCGGTGGAAGCCCACAACAGCCGCTGCGGCCTGGCGCCCTTGGCCGCAAGCTTCTCCCAGCGCGAGCCGGCGAACAGGCGCTTGTAATCCTGATAGGCCATCTTCGCATTGGCGATGGCGACCTTGCCCTTCAGCGCGGAGAGCCGCTCCTTCTCGCTGGGGTCGTTGGCCCTCGCGATCTTCTCGTCGAGCTGCTTGTCGACGGTCGAGTCGATGCGGCTGACGAAGAACGAGGCGACACTGGCGACATGGGAGGGATCGCCGCCCTTGGCGACGTATTTTTCGAGGCCGGCAATATAGGCTTCCGCGACCTCGCGGTAGACCGCCTGCGAGAACAGCAGCGTGATGTTGATGCTGATGCCTTCGCCGATCAGATGCTCGATCGCGGGCAGGCCTTCCGGCGTCGCGGGCACCTTGACCATCAGGTTCTTGCGCTTGACGTCCTTCCATAGCCGCTCGGCCTCGACGATGGTGCCCTTGGTGTCCATCGCCAGATAGGGCGAGACTTCGAGGCTGACGAAACCATCATTGCCGTGCAGCGCGTCGTAGACCGGACGCAGCACATCGGCGGCATGCTGAATGTCCTCGATCGCGACCGCCTCGAACAGGTCGGCCACCGGGCGGTCGCCCTTCTTCAGGGCCTGGCCGATCGGGGCGTCATATTCGTCCGAACTGCCGATCGCCTTCTCGAAAATGGCGGGGTTCGAGGTCACGCCCTTGACGCCGTCGCTGTCGATCAGCGCCTTGAGGTCGCCCTTGGCGACGAAGCCGCGGGCGAGGAAGTCCAGCCAGACGGCCTGACCATGGTTTTCGAGTGCTTTGACGGGATTCATGATGCCTGTTCTGTTCGGTCGGTAGATTTTTCGGGTTCGATGTCTGGGTTCCTGGCAGCTTTCGGGGGTGGGGCCGGAAAGTCAACAATTGGTTCGACGGGGTCTCAGCCGGAACATCCGTATCAGCTCAAGATAACGCCATTCATGTCGGTTCGATCCCGAAAATGCCCGGTCGCGGACCCCATTTCGTCGGTCAGTCGAACCGGGTTTCGGGACGACGACACCAACGGGCAGATACAACAACCCGTGATGGAGCTTGCCATGTCCCGTTCATTGTCGCGCCTGGCCCGCCTGGCGCTGCTTTTCGGCCTGATCGGTCTCGAAAGTCAGATGGCAGAGGCCGCCAACATCGGAGCGAACCTGAACGTGCGTACGCAAAACTTTCCGCAGGCCACCTATGCCGGCGGACGAAACCCGCATGTTGGTCTCGGAACGGGTACCGCGGGCGCGCCGGCGCCCTCCTATGGTGGTCCGGGATTGCAGCCGCGTTCGCATCTGTACGATCGGAGTACCCAGTTCAATGGAACGGGTGACAGTTCGGCGAATACGAAACTGAAATAGGCTTCGTGGTCCGAAAGCCTCAGGGCCTCAAATAGAGATAGCCCTGCGATTGCAGCTCGGCAATCCGCACCACGCCGCCATGTTCGGCGGCAATAAAGCCCGGCAACAGATCGTTCAGCCCGACGTTCTGCGATCTCATGGTGTTGCCGCAGGCCGCGAGTTCGAGCCCGATTTTTGAGAACTGGCCGACGCGCGAGGAGATGTCCGGGTTAGCTTTGGCCACGTGGAAGGCGCGCAGGGCCTGGCCGTGGATCACCAGCGCGATGGTGACGTTTTCGGGGCCGCCGACACCATCGAAATGATTCTGGATATTGCCGAGCACGAAGCTGACCTTGTCGAGGTCGCTGAGGTGATAGACAACCTTCAGTTTCTTCGAAGGCGCCGGCGTCTCGGTGGCCGCGCTGGCGCGGGACGCCGCAAAGGCCGCACTGAGCGCCGATACCGCGCCCCACAGGATATTGCGCCGGTGCATGAGCCTACTCCTATTTGCGTTTGAGTGCCGCGAGTTCCTTGCGGTCGGTCACGAGGTCGGCGCATTCGCGCAACTCAGTGCGGTCGAGACGAAATTTTGAGTCGTCGTCGCCGGCCTCCAGGTCTTCTGCGGTCTCTTCGGGGGAAGTATTGCGCTTCCAGAGGCGAAGCCGCGCGAGTTCGACGATGGCGGACTTGTCGTCCTTGGCCAGCGAGACGCCGAGGCCGCCGCCGTCGCAATCGACCCCGCAACCGAAGCGGATTTCTTTGCCGGTGTCCTCGGCCGTGACGTGGCCGCAGTCTCCGAACGATTCCAGATGGGTGGTCCGCTTGCGGTATTTGACGCCGAGGCGGAACGAATAGTTGAACGTGCTGGCGTCGGAGGGGATCTCCGCCGTCATCAGCAGCTTCATGGTCGAAACCTTCTGCTTCGGATGCTGCGCCAGGTGATCGGCGTCATATTTGCGGACGAAGCAGGCCCAGGATTTCGTGGCGGGCTTGGCACCGAACATCCGGCTGTCGAAGGTACCAGCGGCTGATTTGTCGATACCTTCTTCATCACGGCTGATCGCGGGAGAAACCATTGCGACAAGGGCTGCAATGGCCAGGGCGGCGCTTGTGTATGTAACCTTCATGATCGTTCTACCGTGCACGGAAAACCGCTCCGCGCGGCGGGCAGGGCGCGCGCGTCTGCAATCCTTCGATTTGGTCGCTTCAGGACCTGCGGGCGTTCAATACCCGTGCCGATACGGGAATTTGCCGATTTCCGATAGCGATTCCGTGCTTTTACGGCCACCCGTTATAGGTTCCGATTAACGGGATTACAGGTTTCGATTGCGAGATTGAGACAAATACGATTCGAGCCGCGCCGGCTTCACTCAGGGAATAGTACGATGAAGGGTTTTCGCTTCTCCGTTGGACTTCGCATTTACAGCATCATCGGTCTCAGTTTTTGCGGCCTGATCGGGCTGGCGGTGATGCAGGCCAACAACCTTGCCAGTTCTCTCAAGCAGCAGCGCGAGCAGGAACTCAGCCACCTGACCCAGATTGCGCTGGGCATAGCCAAGGAAGAACATGCCGCGGCGGCGGGCGACCGCGCCGCCGACGAGCTGGCGCAGAAGCGGGCGGCCGAGCGCATTTCGAAACTTCGCTACGGCAGCGGTGACTATTTCTGGATCAACGATCTCGGCCCGCGGATGATCATGCATCCGATCAAGCCCGAACTGAACGGTCAGGATCTGACCGGCAACAAGGATCCGAACGGCAAGCAGCTCTTCGTCGAATTCGTCAATACCGTGAAGAAGCGGGGCTCCGGTTTCGTCGACTATCAATGGCCGAAGCCGGGCAAGGACGCGCCGCAGCCGAAGCTCTCCTTCGTCGCCGGTTTCGAGCCGTGGGGCTGGGTGATCGGTACCGGCGTTTACATGGACGATCTGCAGACGCAGGTCTGGGAGAGCATAAGGACGGTTGCGATCACCGCGTTGATCGTCATCGGTCTGCTCGGCGCCGTGACGCTGGTAATTGCGCGCAGGATGTCCTCGGCGCTGGTTCTGATGACGTCCTCCGTCACCAAACTCGGCGAGGGCGATTTCGGCATCCAATTGCCGGGCCTCGGCCGTGGCGACGAACTCGGCGACATGGCGCGTTCGATCGATCAGTTCAGGGTGAAGGCCGCCGAGAAGGCCCGTACCGAGGCATTGCTGGAGGAAGAGCGTCGCCAGATCGCCGAGCAGAACAAGGGCAAGGCGCTGCAGGAAATGGCGGAGACCGTTGAGCGCGAAACCAACGCCGCCGTCGGCGAGGTCGCGGCCGGCACCGATCGCATGGCGAGAAACGCCGTCAGCATGAACGATACCGCCCTCCTGCTCGGCGAGAACAGCAGCAGCGTCGCGGCCGCGGCCGAAGAGGCGCTTGCCAACGCCCAGACGGTGGCCAAGGCGTCTGCCGAACTGAGCGCGTCGATTGCGGAGATCGCTTCGCAGGTGAACTCGTCCCGGGCGCTGACGCTGGAGGCGGTCAACGCCTCCGGAGCGGCGCAGGCGACCATCGCCAAGCTGTCAGAGGCCGCCGGCAAAGTCGGCGCCGTGACCAACCTGATTAGCGAGATCGCCAGTCAGACCAATCTGCTCGCGCTCAATGCCACGATCGAGGCAGCGCGCGCCGGCGAGGCCGGCCGCGGCTTTGCGGTGGTCGCGTCCGAAGTCAAATCGCTCGCCGAGCAGACCGCCAAGGCGACCAGCGAAATCAACCTCCAGATCACTGAAATCCAGGAAGCGACGCAGGCTTCGGTGCTGTCGATCAGCGCCATCGGCGAAGTCATTCGCAATGTCGAACAGGTATCGTCGACGGTGGCTGCCGCGATCGAAAAGCAGAACATCGTGACCATTGAGATCTCGCGCACCGTGGAAGAGACCTCGCATGCCGCCCGCGAAGTTGCATCGCAAATCGTTTCGGTGTCGAACGAGGCGATCGAGACCGGGCGCCGTGCCTCGGAAATCCGCGATGGTTCAGCCGAGATCGCGGGCAAGGTTGATGAACTTCGCGCGACGCTGGTCCGCGTGATCCGGACCTCTACGGCTGACGTCGACCGGCGCATATCGTCCCGGGTCGATATCCGCCGCCGGGGCACCGTCCGGATACAGGGCCGGGCGCTCGCTGTGAACGTCCGCGACCTGTCGCTGGGCGGGGCGATGATCGAGGACGACCTGTCGGATGCGGCGCTCGAAACACCGATGACGCTGGTGATCGACGGCATTCCGGCTGATCTCGCCGGCTTCGTCGCCCGTCGCGATAACGGCGCGACCCTGGTCAGGTTCGAATTGTCGGCGCAAGCCGGCGAGGTCGTGAGCCGCCTGGTAACGCCGCGGCAGGCCGCTTAGAGCCTCAGAACCGGGCTTCAACCCTTTTTGGGGAACAACAAAGGCCACGCCTCGCGGCGCGGCCTTTCCGTTTGTCTTCGAAATTCTAGCGCAGGCTGGCGTTGATCTTGTCCAGCGCCGAGGAGCCGGGGCAGAGATCGACGGCTTCCAGCCGGTTGAGCGGCCGCTCGACGGTATCGAGATGGCTGTGCAGGTCTTCGGAGTCCGGGTCGACGTACAGCAGTCCCGTGACCACCTGGCCCTTGGCGGCGTGCTTCTGCAGGAAGGTCATCGCCGCCAGCCGGTCGCTGGGATCGTAGTCGGCGTCGATCTTGCGCAGTGCCAGCCGGGTGCCGTCATGCTGTTCGACCACCTGCACCGAACCGGGTGCGTAGTCGACAGTGATCGGGTCGCGCCCGGTGAGCACGTCGAGGCGGTTCACCGCGTCGTTGTGTTCGCGGACATAGTCGAAGCTCTTGGTCGAGCCGGCGTGGTTGTTGAAGGCGATACAGGGGCTGATGACGTCGATGAACGATGCGCCCTTGTGCCTGATGGCCGCCGCAATCAGCGGCACCAACTGGGTCTTGTCGCCGGAGAAGCTGCGCGCCACGAAGGTGGCGCCGAGTTGCAGGGCGATCGCCACCAGGTCGATGGCGTTGTCGGTGTTCATCACGCCCTTCTTCGACTTCGAGCCGCGGTCGGCGGTGGCCGAGAACTGGCCTTTCGTGAGGCCGTAGACGCCGTTGTTCTCGACGATATAGGTCATGTTGACGGCGCGGCGGATCGAATGCGCGAACTGACCGAAGCCGATCGAGGCACTGTCGCCGTCGCCGGAGACACCGAGATAGATCAGCTCGCGGTTGGCGAGGTTGGCGCCGGTCAAGACCGACGGCATGCGGCCGTGCACCGAGTTGAAGCCATGCGAGTTGCCGAGGAAATAGTCCGGCGTCTTCGACGAGCAGCCGATACCGGAAATCTTGGCGACGCGATGCGGTTCGATCGACAGCTCATAACAGGCTTCGATGATCGAGGCGGTGATCGAGTCGTGGCCGCAGCCCGCGCACAAGGTCGAGACCTTGCCCTCGTAGTCGCGGTGGGTGTAGCCGAGGTCGTTCTTCGGCAGGCCGGGATGCTGGAATTTCGGCTTGGCAATATAGGTCATGACACGGCCTTGCGGAGAGGGGTCACTTTCAGGTGGTCCTGGTGGTCGCCGATGGCGCTGGCGATGAAGCGCGCGGTGATCGGTGTGCCGTCGTAGTGCAGGATCGGCACCAGCCGCACCGGATCGATGCCGTTCTCGTTGACGATCAACTGGCGCATCTGGCCGTCGCGGTTCTGCTCGACGACGTACACAAAATCGTGGTCGGCGATGAAGCTCGCGACGCTGGAGTGGAACGGGAAGGCGCGGATGCGCATGCGGTCGAGCTGATGCCCGCGCGCTTCCAATAGCCCGATCGCCTCGTCCATCGCCGGCGATGTCGAACCGAAATA
>Ga0209023_10003250_pt1 | contig 19551 bp, 18 predicted proteins | sample LakOneMetagenome_FD_187468 | JGI IMG/M metagenome (GOLD analysis project Ga0209023, IMG submission 187468) | Freshwater and sediment microbial communities from Lake Erie, Canada (SPAdes) (version 2) | ecosystem: Environmental > Aquatic > Freshwater > Lentic | place: Lake Erie, Canada...
CGGACGTCAGCGAGGTCAGGTCACCCACGCCGACGATGACATAGGGCTCGCCATAGGGGATGCCGTCGAGCTGGACGGCGTTGCCCTCGCACTTGATGCCGGTGGTCGAGATGATCCGCTGGCCCTGAACGGTCACCCCGGTGGCGCCGCCCTTCCACAGGGCATTGACGACGGCCTGGATGTCCTGCTGGTGCACGATCATCCGCTCGATGTCCTGGGTGGAGGAGTTGATGACGTCGGCAGGCGCGTCGGACAGCGTGATCTGGAGCGCCGGTCCCGAGACGGACGTGAAGCCCGCCTCGGGGCGCAGCACGACCGCCTCCGCCCGCAGGTCGCGGACGTCCTGGTTCTTGACTCCGGCCGTGAGCTGGTCGACCTCGGCCTGGAGCGCCGCCGCCTGCCGTTTGAGATCGCTGACCTGGCGGCTCTCGTTGCTGACCAGGGACGCGAGGTCGGTGTAGCGCCCGGGCCGGAGGTCGGTGCCCTCGCTGTTGTGGGCGCTGGCGACGAACAGCACCCCGGTCAGCACGAACGCCGTCGGCGCGGCGATGCGCCAGCCGATCCACCGGCGGCGCGCCACCCGCCGCGGGGCGGGCGCCCCGGTACGAGGGTTGGGCTCGGTTCCGACGGTCACGACGACTAAGGTAGCCCGGGGTCCGGTGATGCGGGCCTTCGACCAAGCATTCGAGGAGCACGCGTGTCCAAGCCCAAGGCCAAGCGCCAGGAATTCATCGACCCCGAGACGGGGCCGGTCCTCTCCGCACGCTTCCTGCTGACGCTGGTCCTCGCCGTGGTCGGCATCGCCTGGATCATCTACTACTACCTCGTCGTGCGGGTCGACCCGGTCAAGGGCGGCAAGCCGGGCGGACCGGCCTTCATGGCCGACTGGGGCAACTGGAACTACCTGATCGGCTTCGGCCTGCTCTTCGTCGCCCTGGCGCTCGCGGCGCACCCGTCGACGCCTCTCGGCCGCGGCCAAGGCATCGTCGTCGGCATGCTCGGCTGCTTCATCCTCGGACTGCTGTGGATCGTGACCTTCTATGTCTTCAGCAACAACATCACCTCCGTGCCGGTGATGAACGACCTCGGCCAGAAGAACCTCTTCGTCGGCATCGTGATGATGGGCGTCGGCTTCATCTACGCCACGAAGTGGGAGTGACCCCGAGATCCGACGCCGAGATCCTTCGTCCACACCTGTGGACGATCCGGGGGATAACTACACCGGTGTAGTTCTCCACAGCTGAGTCCACAGCTGTGGAGGAAGCGGGACCGGTCTAGGAGCCGTTGATCGCTGCCGTGCGCGCGGCGATGAGCACAGCCAGGACGACGAGCACGAGCCCGATCCCCGCGACCTGCCACCAGGTACGCCGCTCACGGGGCGCATAGACCAGGATCCCGGCGACGACCAGGCCGCCGATGAACCCGCCGAGGTGGCCCTCCCAGGAGATGAACCCGCGGCCGACGACGGTGATCAGGAAGTTGATCCCGATCCAGCCCAGGATGCTCCGGACGTCACCACCCACCTTGTGGGCGATCAGCAGCATCCCGCCCATCAGGCCGAACAGGGCACCCGAGGCGCCGACCGTGGGCTGGTTGGTGGGAGCGAGCAGATAGACCATGGTCGACCCGGCCAGCCCGGAGACCAGATAGAGCGCCAGGAACCGGACCCGGCCGAGCGCGAGCTCGAGCTGCGGCCCGAGCGCCCACAGCGCCAGCATGTTGAAGCCGATGTGCCAGACCTCGACCTGCGTGAACATGCTGGTCACCAGCTGGTACCACGCCCCGCCGGCCACCCCGTGCAGGAGCTCGAACTGGCCCGGGCCCACCCGATAGAGGGCGTCATCGGGCAGGAGCGCCAGGCGGCGCACCCAGATCGAGCTGGACCCGCCGGTGACCATGATGAGGATCCAGATGGCCGCGTTGATCCCGATGAGGACCAGCGACGTCGCCCCCGGGTTGGCCGTGCGCAGCCCGCCGTACGGCGTCCGCGCCTGGCGGGTCTGCTTGCGGCCCTCGGCGAGGCAGGACGGGCAGTGGAACCCGACCGCTGCGTCGTTCATGCAGTCGGGGCAGATCGGGCGACCGCAGCGCTGGCAGCTGACGTAGGTCTCCCGGTCGGGGTGCCGATAACAGGTCGGCACCCCGCTCCCGGTCGGGGGCGTGACGGGCTGGGTCATCCGCGTGTGGGGGTTGGCCCGGCGTCAGTCGCGGGTGATCTCGACGGACTCGATGACCACGGCGTCGACCGGGCGGTCCATGGGGCCCGTCGGCGAGGTCCCGATGGCGTCGACGACGTCGCGGGACGCCTGGTCGGCGACCTCGCCGAAGATCGTGTGCTTGAAGTTGAGCCACGTGGTCGGCGCGACGGTGATGAAGAACTGCGAGCCGTTGGTGCCCGGGCCGGCGTTGGCCATGGCGAGCAGGTAGGGCTTGTCGAAGACCAGCTCGGGGTGGGGCTCGTCCTTGAAGGTGTAGCCCGGACCGCCGGTGCCGGTGCCCAGCGGGCAGCCGCCCTGGAGCATGAAGCCTTCGATGACGCGGTGGAAGCCCAGGCCGTCGTAGTAACGGACGCCGGAGCGTCCGGCGTCGTCCTTGTACTCCTTGGTCCCCTCGGCGAGGCCGACGAAGTTGTCGACGGTCGCCGGAGCGTGGTTGGGGAACAGGTTGAGCACGATGTCACCCCGGTTGGTGTGCAGGGTGGCCTTCAGGTCGGACATGTCTGCCTCTCACATGGATGGTGCAATTGGCTGACATCCTCCCATGACAGCCAAGCCATCAGGCGCCGCGTAGAGTCGACGCATGGCTCTGCGCAACAACAAGTCCCTGCTCGAACAGTCGCTGGAGAGCGCGAAGGCGATGGTCCCCACGGTCGAGGCCGTGGTCGAGGCCGTCGTGGACGCCGCCAAGGAGGGTTACGAGTCGGCCAAGGACGCCGTCGAGACCGCTTCTGAGAAGGCCGCCGCGGGCGCCAAGGACGCCGCCGGCGCCGTCTCGGCCAAGGTCGTCGAGGTCGCCCCTGCCGCCGAGAAGCTGCCGATGGTCGAGGCCAAGTCCCACAAGGGGCGCGGCCGGATCAAGAAGCTCCTCTTCCTCGGTGTGCTCGCTGCCGTCGTCGCCGTCGTGGTCAAGAAGCTCCGGAGTGACGGCGCCGCCGACAACTGGCAGTCCGCCTATGTCCCGACGCCGCCGCCGACGGCCAAGCCGACGCCGGCACCCGCGGCCGAGGCGCCCGCCGACGACGAGGCCGGCTCGGCTCCCGACGAGGCCGCTGCCGACGCCGCCGCCGAGCCGCACGAGCCGACGACCCCGGACGCTCCGGCCGACGTGGTCGAGGTCGACGAGGCGGGCGCCCACAAGGGCGACCCGGCCGACGACACCGTCGAGCGCGAGTAGCCCGCAGGTCCCCGCACGCCGACGGCACACGCCGTACGGCGAGCGGGTCACGCCCGGGTGACGTCCTCGGGCCGGTTCTCCTCGACCCAGGTGTCGATGCGCGCCCACCAGTCGAAGAGCCAGTCGATCCGCGCGTCGCGATCCTCGGGGATCTCGGCACGCGGCACCGTCCACCACCGCATGATGATCTGCTTGTCCATCGGCAGCTCCCGCCACAGGTCCCCGACCGTGCGGAGGTGGTCGAGGCCGGTGTGGGCGACGAGCGCGACATCCGCGTCGGGCGCCGCTTCCAGGGCGGCGAGGAAGCCACCGGGCCGGGGGGCGAGGACGTGGGTCATCGCCTCGGCGCGGGCCGCCATCTTCTCCAGGCCGAGCTGCTTGAGCTTGGCGATGGCCCGGTCGCGGCGCTCCGGGGTGAAGTTGCCGCCCTCGGGGAAGATCACGAAGGCGTCGTTGTCGTCGAGGCCGGCGGCGAGACTGCGGATCTGGCTCTCGACGTCCTCGCCCGCCTTGGGGTTGGGCGAGATGAAGCGGGCCGGGATCCGGTTGAGCACGACGTCGATGGCGGGGTCCCAGGCCATGCTGTCCTTGAGGACCACCCTCGGCTCGCGGTGGTAGTCGTGCATGAGCGCGTTGATCAGCGTGAACGAGTCGCCGGGGCCCGCGTGCCGTGAGCACACCAGCAGCGGCCGGCCCGGGTGAGCGTCGGGGCTCGGCCCCGTGGTCGTGATGCTGACGTTGAGCGTCCGCTCGCCCTCGTGGAACAGGACCCAGAGCAGGCCTTCGACGAGGTCGTAGTGGATGCCCTCGAAGTACGGCGTGCGGATCCAGCGTCCGAAGCCCGACGCGATCCAGAGCCCGAAGAGGACCACGAGCAGGATGCTCTCGGCGGTGGCATAGACGATGACCATCCAGAGCAGGCGCAGCGGCCGCCACTTGCCGGGGATCTTGGGTGACAGCGCCGCCGCCACGAGGAGAAGCACCGGCGAGGACAGCCACGCGAGGATCGTCAGCCACACGACGAGCGGCGCGAGCACGACCCGGCGGAGCACTCCGGCCATCAGGCGCCCTCCCGCTGGTCGTTGCTGCTGGTCGGCTCGATGAGCACCCACTCGTCGAGGTAGTCCAGGCAGGCAGCATAGGTGGCATCGATGCGCCGCTGCACCGTGGAGAAGTCACGATAGGCGAACACCGAGTCGTCCTTGGTCGACGTACCGGCCGCCGGCAGGACGTGGGCCTCGATGCCGACCGGGAGCTCGGACATCTCGCGCGCGAAGCGGTGCCGTCGCGCGATCTCGAAGGAGACCCGGGCGACCTCCCAGGGTGTCTTGGGTGCGGTGAGTGGTCGGTCGATCCGGCCGACCTGGAGCACGAAGATGCGGGTGGCGCCGAGCTGGGCGGCGCGGCCGACGGGGATCGAGTTGACGATCCCGCCGTCGAGGTAGTGCTCGTCCCCGACCTGCGCCGGCGGCAGCAGGCCCGGCACCGCGGCACTGGCGATCACGGCGTCGACCACCGGGCCGCTGGTGAACCAGTGCTCGGCGGCCCGCTCGATGCTCGCCGCACACACCTGGAAGGTGACCGGCAGCTCCTCGAAGGTGATGTCGTCGAGCTCGGCCCGCAGGCGGTCCTTGAGGGGCTCGGCGGAGTAGATGTGGGTGCGGCTGGTCATCGCCCGGCGTACGGCGGCCAGCGGCCGGTCGCCATAGACGTCGCCGGTCTCGCCGGCCGAGTGCCACAGGTCGATGAGCCGGTCGATGACCGCGAGGCTCGGGTCCCGGGCGACCATGGCCCCGTTGAGGGCGCCGACGCTGGTTCCGAGCACGAGGTCGGGCCGGATGTCCCGCTCGAGCAGCGCGCGCAGCATGCCCACCTCGACCGCGCCCAGCACGCCACCGCCGCCCAGCACGAAGGCCGTGGTCGGCGTGCGGGCGTCGGTCATGGCGACAGTCTGGCAGGCCGAGGCCCGTCGAGGCGGGAGTCAGCCCGCGGATCGCTGGAGCTCGGGGTGCTCCTCGCGCAGCCGCTGGGTGACCCGGTGCTCGACCCAGAAGATCAGGAGCGGGATCAGGCCGGCGGCCAGCGCCACCACGGTGAAGCCGGGGGTCCAGCCGGCCCGCCGCGACAGCAGGAACGCCACGACGACATAGATGATGAAGACCCAGCCGTGCACGACCCACACGAGGCTGGCGTTCTCCCCGAACTGCTGGGCGCTGCTGCCCTCGGTGGCGAGGTAGCGCAGCGGAAGGGCGACGAACGTCCCGAACGCCAGGAGTACGCCGACGATCAGGGCCAGCACGCGATAGGCGGTGAACAGCTTCTGCACGCCCCCAAGGTACTGGGCGTGGGGGCAGCACCTGTCGCGCAGGTCGCTGTGACGGACGGGTACGACGGGGCGGGGCGCCCACGCAGCAGCCCGCCCCGTCGTACGACCGCCCCCGTGCTCAGTTGAAGAAGGAGTAGGCCCAGCCCATGTTCTTGAAGGATCCGTTGTTCTTCTGCTTCTGCACGGAGATGTCGGCCTCGGACACGAGCTCGTTGGAGTAGGTGATCGTCTTCCACCACTGCGTCTTGCCGTTGCCGGGTGCGCACTTGACGACGCTGTTCTTCTCGGCAAGGAAGTTGTTGTTGTCGTCGTAGTACTCGACGTGGATGCGGCCGCACTCCTTGTCGGAGAGGTAGAGGTAGCCCTCGAGCTCGGCGGTCGTGACGCCGCCGCTCAGCGTCCAGTACATGTAGCCCCCGTTGAGGGGCGCGCTGACCGCCCAGTTCTTGCCGAAGTCGAAGTGCTTCTCGGTGATCTTGGGCCGGTCGGTGTCCGACGCGGACGCGTGCGCCGGGGCCATGCCGGCGGTGGCGCCCGCGACGCCGAGGGCCGTCGCGGCGAGCACGCCCGCGAGGCCGGTGAGCTTGGTCTTGGTACTGATCGTGTTCATCGGGTTCTCCTGAGGTGTCGGTCGTCCGCGGCACTCGCTCGCGGACACCCGCACACCGTCGGGGTCGAACCTCAGGACGGCGTCAGCCCTCGGTCACAACGCCGTCGTCGGCGCTCTCGTCGGTGCTCTCGTCGGTGCGGTCGGGGTCGACGGCCTCTCCATACGCGCTGGCCTCCTCGGCGGCGAGCGAGTCGGCCATGAACCGCCACCAGACGAAGGCGGCGAAGGCCCCGAACACCCACCACTGGAAGGCATAGAGCAGGTTGCGCAGCGCGGTGAACCGCCCGACGTCGGGCTGCTGGTCGAGATCGGCGGCGGTGAGACCCGTCGTACCGGCGTTGACTGCTCGGTCACCGGCGGGCCAGTCACCCGGTGCCACCGTGTCGGCGACCACCACGTAGGCGCCATAGAGGTCCTGGTCGACGTGCTGGATCGCGTCGGCGATCCGCAGCTGCGGGAGCAGGTCGTCGGCGGGGTCCTCGTCGGGCAGGTCCGTGGCACCTTCGGGCGGCTGGAGGAACCCGACCAGCTCGGCCTCCCCGGTCGGAGGGGCGGGGATGTCGTCGAGGGTGGCCGACCACCCGCGGACGACCAGCATGGCCGGCGCGTCCGGGCCGCCGATCGCGAGCGGCGTCACGGCCCAGTACCCATCGACGCCGTCGTGCTCACGCCCGGAGACATAGACCGTGCCTTCCGGGACCCAGGTGCCGTCGACGACCACGGGCTGCCCGAGGTCGTTGCCCGGGAACGGGTCGTCGGGTCCCATCGCGTCGGCGAGCGGGATGGGCTCCTTGGTGGTCAGGTCGACGGCCGCTGCCGCCCGCCTGGCCTCCCACGCGTGGTACTGCCACATCCCGAGCCAGGCGCAGATCGCGAGTGACGCCATGACCGCCAGGTGGGCCGCCCAGAACCGCGGGGCGAGGGCGCGGAGCACCGGCGATCGCAGGGTGGCGGACACGTCGTCGAGCGTACGGCGTCCACCTCGACCCTCCTGACCGCGGGGCGGGGGTTGGGGTCTCCTCGTGGTGTCGGTTCATCAAGGTAGGAAGGTGAACCCTCACTTACCTCGGTGAATTCAGCTAGGTAGGTGAGGCTTCGCCCACTTACCTTGATGAACCGGCGCCGCCCCTTCCGCCGCCGACGTCAGGAGTGCCCGGAGCAGCAAGCGTGCCGCTGGGTCACGGTCTTGGCACCGGCGTACGGCGCACCGCGCTGCGCCGCCCGTCGTCCCGTGACGCTGTCGGCGTCGTACACGACCTTCCCGCCGACCAGCGTCAGCTGGACCGAGGCGGACCGGATGGCGTTGGGTCCCGAGGACTGCAGGTCCCGGTCGGTGACGACCAGGTCGGCCACCTTCCCCGGCGCGATGACTCCCCGGTTGCCCTCGTGCAGCTGGAAGGCGGACCCCCGGGTGTGCATCGCCAGGGACGACGCCCGGCTGAGGGCCTGGCCCGGGAGCAGCGGCCCGGTGGGCTCGGCGGTCCGGTCAATGGCCGTGGCGATCTGGTTGAACGGGCTCAGCGGGTCGACCGGCCAGTCGGAGCCGCCGACGAGACGGGCGCCGGCCCGCTCGAGGCTGCCCGCCGGGTAGAGGCGGTGGAAGCGCTCCTCGCCGATGAACGGCCGCAGCGCGCCCAGGGTCCAGATGTTGCGGACCGCCCACTGGAGCTGCATCGAGGCGAGGGTCCCGGTCCGCGCGAAGCGGGGGTAGTCGTCGGGGTGGACGAGCTCGAGGTGCGCGATGGTGTGCCGGTGGGAGCGGGCCTTGCGGCCGTTGGCGTTGACGGCCGCCTCATAGGCGTCGAGCGCGACCCGGACGGCGCGGTCGCCGATCGCGTGGCTGTGCATCTGCCAGCCGGCCTTGTCGACGAGTACGGCGAGCCGCTGGTACTCGCTGCTGGTGAGGTAGAGGTCCCCGCGGTTGGTGGTGGGCTTGCCGTTCTCGTCGAGGTAGGGATCGAGCAGCGCCGCCGTCTGGGCGGGGTACTCCATCACCCCGTCGACGAAGACCTTGACCGTGCTGACATGCATGCCCGGCACGTCGCCGTACTGCTTGCGCAGGCCGTGCAGCCACTCCAGGGCGTGTCGCGGGTGCTTCGTGAGCTCGTTGGAGATCACCAGCGCCGGGGTGACCTGCTGGGCGATCATCCCGGTGGCGAGCAGGTGCTCGTACCAGGCGAGGGAGTCCTCGCTGGAGGCCGCGTCCATGATCGAGGTGATCCCCTGGCTCAGCAGATAGGCGAACGCGTCCCGATAGGCCGCCTCGAGCTCCGCGTCGCTCGGCGGCGGGATGACCCCCGCCACCATCCACTGGGCGTTGTCCTTGAGCAGTCCGGTCGGGTCTCCGGCGCCGTCGCGGACGATCTCGCCGCCCGCCGGGTCCGGTGTGTTGCGGTCGATGCCGGCGAGGGCGAGGGCGCGGCTGTTGACCCAGGAGTTGTGGAAGTCCGAGCCCTGGAGATAGATCGGCCGGGTGGTCGACAGGGCGTCGAGCATCGCCCGGTCCGCCACCGTGCCGGTGGGGAGCAGGCCGACGGGGCTCCAGTCGGTGACCTGGAGCCAGCCATCGGGCTCCTTGTCCGAGCTCGCGTCGAGGAAGCCCTGGAGGGTCGCCTGAAGGTCAGCCACCGTGAGGGACGCGTTGTGCAGGCTGGGGTTCATCGCCTGCTCGGCCGCGGGCAGCGCGTGCATGTGGCCGTCGTGGATGCCGGGCATGATCGTGGCGCCGCCGGCGTGGAGGATCTCGGTGCGGCCATCGGCGAGACTGCGGATCTCACGGTTGCTTCCGACGGCGATGATGCGACCGTCGGCACCGATGGCCACGGCCTCGGCGCCGCGCTGCCGGGTGCCGGTGAAGACGTGGCCGCCGAGGATCACGCGAGCGGTACGCCGGCCGCGGGCGCCGGTCGACGCGCCCGCGGGTGACCCGTTCAGGGCCAGGCCGGCGGCGGCGATCCCGGTGGTCGCGATCAGGGAGCGACGGGTCAGGTGGTGGGTGTTCGCGTCGGTCATGGCCGGGACGATGGATGATTAACGTTGTAATCACAAGGGGATGAGCGAGGAGAAGCGATGGAGTCGCGGCAGCGCCCGACTGTCCAGCAGGTCGCCGACCGCGCGGGTGTCTCGACGGCGACGGTGTCCAACGCGCTCAACGGCACCGGCCGGCTCTCCGAGGCGACCCGTCAGCGGGTCATCGCCGCCGCGCGCGAGCTCAGCTATCTGCCCTACGCCGCCGCCCGGGCTCACGCGCGCGGAGGCACCGGCGTCCTCGGCCTGACCCTCGCCACCCATGGCGACCTCCCGGTGCCCTACACCGAGATCCCCTACTACGCCCAGCTGGTCCTCGCCGCGATCAAGGCCGCCCACGAGCAGGGGTATCTGCTGATGGTGCTGCCCGCGACGCTCACCTCATGGGCGTGGCTCACCACACCCCTCGATGGAGTGATCCACACCGACCCCCGCGCCGACGACCCGGTCGACGCGGTCCTTGCTCAACGTGAGATCCCCATCGTCTACGGCGGTCGCCCGCCCCACCCGCGGCGCACCGCCGCCTGGGTCGACTCGACGTACGACGTCACGCTGGTGGAGCTCCTCGACCACCTGCGCTCCTCGGGCCGCTCTCGTGTCGCGGTGGTCGTGCCCGACCACGACGACGCCTATGCCTCGGTGGTGCGTGATGCGTATCGGTCGTGGTGTGAGGGTTCGGGGCAGGAGCCCGTCGTCGCGACCTTCACGCCGACGCTCGAGCTGGACGATGAGCGGCCCATGCTGCGCCGGCTCCTGTCGGGGCCGGACCGACCCGACGCGGTGATCGGGGTCTATGACTACTCGGGGACGCTGCTCCACGAGCTGGCGGCCGAGCTGGGCCTCTCGGTCCCGGGTGATCTCGCGATCGCCTGCTTCAGCGACAACCCGGACTACGCCCACCTGGACCCGCCGGTCACCACGATCAGCCTCTCCCCCGCCGCGCTCGGCGCCGAGTCGGTCTCCCTCCTTGTGGCCCTGCTCAACGGCCGCCGCGGCCTCGCTCGTCAGCGACTGACTCCCTCGACGCTGCACCTACGCCGCTCGACGAAGGCTGGTGCTGTCGGTTCATCAAGGTAGGACGTCGAGCCCTCACCTACCTGGGTGAACTCCGCACGGTAAGTGAGGGTTCGCCTACCTACCCTGGTGAACCGACAGCGGCAGGGTCACCGAGGGATGTGCGACCGTAGCCGAACACGTGGCACGTGAGTACGTCGATCTCACGTCGAGGATCTCCGAAGAAGGCGCCGACACAATGGGTCACGCGCACGAAGGGCCGCTCCCGTGCCCCACCATCGGCGCGCCAGTTCGAGTTGGGCACGATCAGGAACAGGTGCTGTGCGTCCGGAGCGATGTGTGCTTTCCAAACGTCCTTGAGATCGTGATTGTTCGTCACGGTGCCCCCGCGTTCGACCTCGGCGATCACGCCCTCGTGGTCGTTGAGTCGATAGAAGAAGTCAGGCCGCGGCTTGGACACGATGCCGTTCTCGGGCGTGAGGACCACTTCCTCGTCGAAGCGGAGGCGGTCCTTCAAGATCGCCGACACGATGGCCTGAACGTGAGAACTGCTGGCGCCGTGGATGTGCGCCAGGTCGATCGCAGCTGACTCGAGCTCGAGGGCCGTCCGCAGTTGATTCGCGAGACGTGCCACTTCTCGCACGGACGCAGGTGCTACGTCCTCGGCGTCCGATCTGACGAACGCCTCGTACTCGATGGGCACCCGATCGAGCTTCGCAGCTTCGCGGTGCAGAAGCTAGTCTCGCGATGACCAAGTGATTCGACCGTGGACATGGTGGAGCCAAGGGGACTCGAACCCCTAACCCCCTGCTTGCAAAGCAGGTGCGCTACCAATTGCGCCATGGCCCCGGGTGGCGCCGGGCGCCACGGGAAAGGTCAGTGCTTGGCGACGGTGTCGGTCGCCTCGGCCCAGAGGGCCTGTTCGTGCTTGCCCTCGTCCAGCTTCTTCTTGACGAAGACGGCGCCGACGGCGGCCAGGACGATCAGCATGAGCTTCTTCATGGGAGCTCCCCTCGTGGGTGGCGGTGGCGGTGGTGGGCCTAACAGGACTTGAACCTGTGACCTCTTCCTTATCAGGGAAGCGCTCTAACCGTCTGAGCTATAGGCCCGTCACGACGACTGCCGCGAGCCGGTCCACGACCGGCCGAGGGTGAACGTTACCCCACCCGCGGAGACGCCGACAAAACGAGGTCACCCCATCCGGACGGCCCCTTCGGACGACTCAGTCGTCGTCCTCGGCCAGCGTCACCTCGACGCCGCCGAGGAGCGCGGCCGCCATGTTGTAGAGGAACGCCGCGAGGGTCGCCAGCGCCGTCAGGAGTACGACGTCGGCGACTGCGACGAGGCTGGTGAAACCGAGCACCCGCGACATGCCGACATAGTCGGTGACGTTGAAGTTGTTGCCGTCCTCGCCGCCGATGACGCTCGCCACCGTGGTGTTGATCGAGTCCCACACGCCGGCGGCGCCGAGGATCGACCAGACCGTCATCACCGCCACCACCGTGACGATCCCGATGGCGATCGAGAGCAGGAAGGCGACCTTCATGATCGACCAGGGGTCGATCCGGGTCAGCCGCAGGCGAGCGCGGCGCGGTGCGTGGGGGGCCGGGGCGGCCGCGGGCGACGGGGCGACGGCCGGGGCCATCGCGGCCGCGGGGGCAGCGGCCCCACGCGTACGGCGCGAGCGCCGCGTCGGCTCGGGGTCGACCATGTCCGGGCGGGGCCCGGAGGGCGCGCCCATCGGCGGACCGGCAGGCGGAGCCTGCGGCGGCATCACAGGGGCGGCCGCGGGCCGCGCCTGGACCGGACGGGTCTGCGGGGCGCCGGGTGGAGTGGCCGGCGGAGCGGTGGGCGGCGCGGCTGCGGCGGGGCCCGGGGACATCCCGGGATTGGCCGGACGTGCCGTCGGCGCGGGCGCCGGGGCCTGGGCGGCCTGCGGGTTCTGACCGCGGCTCAGGTTCGCCCGGACAGGCTGACCGGCTGCCGGACGGACCGCCGTGTCGTCGTCGCCGACCGGACCCGCCGGGGGCTGCGCCTGCGGAGCCGTCGGCGCCTTGGACCGACGCGTGCGACTCCGGCCGTTGGCCGGCTTGGCGCCGTTGTCGGGCATCGGGGGCAGCACGGGCGCGCTGGTGGCGGGCGCGTCAGCACCGTCGCTCGGGGACGGCCTGTTGGCCGCCTCCTGGACCGGTCGATCCGCCATCAGAACTCTCCCTCTCAGGTCTCGTCGGGCGTCTCAGCGTCGATTGTTGCATCCTCGACCTGATCAGACGATTCCCCGTCCGGCTCGGAGGCATGCTCCGGAGCATCGGTGCCGGCCTCGGTCTGACCCTCGACAGCCCCCTCGACAGCACCCTCAACGGTGCCCCCGACAGGACCGTCGACGGCGCCGTCGGCGCCGTCCTCGGGCTCGTCGTCGTCGCCCTTGTTCTCGACCGACCGGGCCACCACGGCCACCGCGTCGCCGGATTTGGGCGTCACGAACTTGACCCCCATCGTGGAGCGCCCGGTGGGCCGGAAGTCCTCGTTGATGGGGCTGCGCACGACCTGGCCGTTCTGGGTGATCGACAAGATCTCGTCACCGTCCTGGACGATGAACGCCCCGACCAGCCCGCCACGGTCCTCGTTGGTCAGCGCCATCGTCTTGATGCCGATGCCGCCGCGCGCCTGGAGGCGGTAGTCGCCGATCCGGCTGCGCTTGGCGAAGCCGCCGTCGGTGATCGTGAAGACGTATTGGGGCATGACGTCCTCGCCGGCCTCCTCCGCCGCCACCTGGGCGGCGCGGATCACCGACATCGACAGCATCGAGTCGCCGTCTCGGAACTTCATCCCGGAGACACCGGACGTCGCGCGTCCCATCGGGCGCAGCTGGGCGTCGTCGGCGCGGAAGCGCAGCGACTGGCCCTTGCGTGACACCAGCAGGATGTCGTCGTCGGGGTTGACCAGCTCGGCGCCGATCAGCTCGTCGTCATCCTCGCGGAAGTTGATCGCGATGACGCCGGCCTGACGGGGCGAGTTGTAGTCGCCGAGCCGGGTCTTCTTGACCAGACCGCTCCGGGTCGCGAGCACGAGGTAGGGCGCCTGGTCGTAGTCGCGGATCGCGAGCACCTGGGCGATCGACTCGTCGGGCTGGAACGACAGCAGTCCGGCCACGTGCCCGCCCTTGGCGTCGCGCTGGGCCTCGGGCAGGTTGTAGGCCTTGGTGCGGTAGACCCGTCCGGCCGTCGTGAAGAACAGCAGCCAGTGGTGGTTGGTCGTCGCGATGAAGTGCTCGACGACGTCGTCGCCGCGCAGGCTCGCGCCGCGAACCCCCTTGCCGCCCCGCCGCTGGGTCCGGTACTGGTCGGCGCGGGTCCGCTTGGCGTAGCCACCGCGGGTGATGGAGACGACGAGCTCCTCGTCGGGGATCAGGTCCTCCATCGAGAGGTCGCCGTCGGCCGCGATGATCTGGGTCCGGCGGTCGTTGCCGTACTTGGCGACGATGTCGCTGAGCTCCTCGGACACGATCTGGCGCTGGCGGGACTCGCTGGCCAAGATGTCGCGCAGGTCGGCGATCAGCCGCTCGAGCTCGGCCAGCCGGTCGATGATCTTCTGCCGCTCGAGGGCCGCGAGCTTGCGCAGCTGCATGTCGAGGATCGCGGTCGCCTGGATCTCGTCGATCTCCAGCAGCGCCATCAACCCGGTGCGCGCCTCGGCCACGTCGGGAGAGCGGCGGATCAGCGCGATGACCTCGTCGAGCATGTCGAGCGCCTTGACCAGGCCACGCTGGACGTGGGCCTCGCGCTCGAACTCGGCCAGGCGGTAGCGGGTCCGGCGCTGGATGACCTCGATCTGGTGGGCCACCCAGTTGCTGATGAACTGGTCGATGGTGAGCGTGCGCGGCACCCCGTCGACCAGCGCGAGCATGTTGGCACTGAAGTTGGTCTGCAGCTCGGTGTGCTTGAGCAGGTTGTTGAGCACCACCCTGGCCACCGCGTCGCGCTTGAGCACGACCACCAGCCGCTGGCCGGTGCGGCCCGAGGAGTCGTCGCGCACGTCGGCGATGCCTTGGATCCGGCCGGTGTCGGCGAGCTCGGCGATCTTGAGGGCGAGGTTGTCGGGGTTGACCATGTAGGGGAGCTCGGTGATCGACAGGCAGGTGCGCCCGCGGGCGTCCTCGTCGATCTCGATGACGGCCCGCTGGCTGATCGAGCCGCGGCCGGTGCGGTAGGCCTGCTCGATCCCCTGTCGCCCGACGATCAGCGCGCCGTTGGGGAAGTCGGGGCCGTGGATCCGCTCGACCAGGGCGTCCTGGAGCTCCTCGCGGGTGGCGTCGGGGTGGTCGAGCGCCCACTGGGCGCCGTCGGCGACCTCGCGCAGGTTGTGCGGCGGGATGTTGGTGGCCATGCCCACCGCGATGCCCGCGGACCCGTTGACCAGGAGGTTGGGGTAGCGCGACGGGAGGATCGTCGGCTCCTGGGAGCGGCCGTCGTAGTTGGGCTGGAAGTCGACGGTGTCCTGCTCGATGTCGCGCACCATCTCCAGCGCCAGCGGGGCCATCCGGCACTCGGTGTATCGCATGGCGGCGGCGGAGTCGTTGCCCGGGGAGCCGAAGTTGCCCTGGCCGTTGACCAGCGGCGCCCGCATCACCCACGGCTGCGCGAGCCGGACGAGGGTGTCATAGATCGCCGAGTCGCCGTGGGGGTGGTACTGGCCCATGACGTCACCGACGACGCGGCTGCACTTGGAGAACCCGCGGTCGGGGCGGTAGCCGCCGTCGTACATCGCATAGAGGACGCGTCGGTGCACCGGCTTGAGTCCGTCGCGTACGTCGGGCAGCGCGCGGCCGACGATGACGGCCATGGCGTAGTCGATGTAGGACCGCTGCATCTCGACCTGCAGCTCGACCGGCTCGATGCGCCCGCCGGGTCCCTCGGGCGGGATGGTGCCGTCGGTTGTCTCGGTCACGATTGCTCTCTCTCCAAAGTTCTACTGATATCTAGGATTTTGACTAGAGACCTAGATATCGAGGAAGCGGACGTCCTTGGCGTTCCGTTGGATGAACGACCGACGCTGCTCGACGTCCTCGCCCATGAGCACCGAGAAGATCTCGTCGGCCTGGGCGGCGTCCTCGAGGGTCACCTGGAGCATCAGCCGCTGCTCGGGGTTCATCGTGGTCTCCCACAGCTCCTCGGCGTTCATCTCGCCGAGACCCTTGTAGCGCTGGATGGCGTTCTCCTTGGGCAGCTTCTTGCCCTGGGCCAGGCCGTCGCGGGTGAGCGCGTCGCGCTCGGCGTCGGAGTAGACGAACTCATGCTCGTGGGGCTTGTTCCAGCGCAGGCGGTAGAGCGGCGGCTGGGCCATGTAGACGTAGCCGTGCTCGATCAGCGGCTTCATGAAGCGGAACAGCAGCGTCAGCAGCAGGGTGTTGATGTGGTGGCCGTCGACGTCGGCGTCGGCCATCAAGACGATCTTGTGGTAGCGCAGCTTGTCGAGGGTGAACTCCTCATGGATGCCGGTGCCCAGCGCGGAGATGATCGCCTGGACCTCGGCGTTGCCCAGCACCTTGTCGATGCGGGCCTTCTCGACGTTGAGGATCTTGCCGCGGATCGGCAGGATCGCCTGGACCCGCGGGTCACGGCCCTGGCGGGCCGAGCCGCCGGCGGAGTCGCCCTCGACGATGAAGACCTCGCACTCGGCCGGGTTGGTCGACTGGCAGTCCGACAGCTTGCCGGGCAGGCCGCCCCCGCCGAGCAGTCCCTTGCGGGAGCGGGCCAGGTCACGCGCCTTGCGGGCGGCGATGCGCGCCGATGCCGCGGCTTGGCTCTTGCGGACGATGTCCTTGCCCTCGGCGGGGTTCTCCTCGAACCACGCCCCGAGCTGGTCGTTGACCACGCGCTGCACGAAGCCCTTGGCCTCGGTGTTGCCGAGCTTGGTCTTGGTCTGTCCCTCGAACTGCGGCTCACCGAGCTTGATCGAGATGATCGCGGTCAGACCCTCGCGGATGTCGTCGCCCGAGACCCGGTCCTCGCGCTTCTTGATCAGGCCCCACTCCTCGCCCCAGTGGTTGACCAGGGTGGTGAGCGACGCGCGGAAGCCCTCCTCGTGAGTGCCGCCCTCGTGGGTGTTGATCGTGTTGGCGAAGGTGTGGACCGACTCGGTGAAGCCGGTGTTCCACTGCATCGCGATCTCGAGGCTCATGTCGCCGCCGTCCTTGGACGCGGCCTCGAAGTCGATGATCGTCGGGTTGGCCTTGTCCTTGCGGCGGTTGAGGTGCTCGACGTAGTCGACGAGACCGCGGTCGTACTTGAAGGTCCGCTCGATGCCGCCGCCGATGCCGCGCTTGATGGCGTCGGCGCCGGCCTGGTCGATCTCGGGATCGATGGTGGCGTCCTCGACGGCGTCGGCGATCTCGTCGGCGACCGGGCGCTCGTCGCGCACCACGATCTCCAGACCCTTGTTGAGGAAGGCCATCTCGCGGATGCGCGTGGTGATCGTCTCGAGGGAGTAGGTCGTCGTCTCGAAGATCTCGTCGGAGGCGTAGAAGATGATGGTCGTGCCGGTCCGCTCGCCGGCGTCCATCGGCCGGACCTGCTCGAGCTCGCCGTCGGGTACGCCGAGCGAGAAGGTCTGGCGCCACAGGTGGTCGCGGTTCTTGACCTCGACGACCAGCTTGGAGCTGAGCGCGTTGACGACCGAGACGCCGACGCCGTGCAGACCGCCAGAGACCTTGTAGCCGCCGCCGCCGAACTTGCCGCCGGCGTGCAGCAGCGTCAGCGCCATCGTGACCGCAGGGATGCCCTCGGTCGGGTGGATGTCGGTGGGGATGCCGCGGCCGTTGTCGTCGACGCGTACGCCGCCGTCGGCCTGCAGCGTCAGCACGATCCGGTCGCAGAAGCCCGCCAGGCTCTCGTCGACGGAGTTGTCGACGATCTCCCAGACCAGGTGGTGGAGGCCGCGCTCGCCGGTCGAGCCGATGTACATGCCGGGGCGCTTGCGGACCGCCTCCAGACCCTCGAGGACCTGGATCGTCGACGCGTCGTAGGTGCCGGGGGCCGACTGGTGGCCTCCGCCGTCGGCGACTCCGGGGTCGGTCGGAAGGGAGGACTCTTCGGGGGTCGGGACGTCGGTGGTCTCGTCGGACACACGCACCTCTTCCACATCGCCGCGGCGCCGACCCGGGAGGTCGCGCGCACACGCGTCTGACACACAGAAGGCCGCCCAAGGGAGCCAGGCGACCCGACGTCCATGATAGCCGTTCACGGGCCGCAGACCAGATCGCACCCGCCGTGGGCGGGGTCATCTGTGGATGAAACAGGCCCGCAGCGGCCTCAGAAGGGCGGTCAGGGGCGCTCACAGGGGGTCGGATTGGTCCCCATACGTTCCGAAGGCCCTCAGATCGGCTCCGGCGAGTTCGGGACGACCGGGCCGGATCAGCCGTAGGTGTCGCGCGGGCCCCGGCCGTCGCGGACGCTGCGCGGACCCCTCTTCCACGAGGGCGCGGCCGGCCCGGAGATCTCGATCAGCGTCACCGTTCCGTGCCCCAGCTCCTCGTTGAGCCGGCGCAGCAGGGTCGGGACGAGGTACTTCAGCTGGGTGGCCCAGGCGGTCGAGTCGGTGCGGACCTGGAGGGTGCCGTCGGCGAACGACTCCGGCGTGGTGTGGCTCGCGACCTCGGCGCCCACGAGCTCACCCCAGCGCGCGAACAGCGCGTGCATCTTCAGGTCGAGCTCCCAGCCGCGGTCGGCGACCAGTCGTTCGACGGTCGTGTCCAGCAGCTGGGGGTCCCGCTCGTCGGGGTGGGCTCCGGACAGGGGGGCGCGCGGGGCACGGACGTCACGCGGGGTGGCTCGGCGCCGGCGCGAGGCCGCCGGCCGGCTGCCCGCGGCGGCGCGAGCCGCGCGCCGGGCGAAGTCGAGCCCGTCGTCCTCGTGGTCGTCGCTCACGGGCGCCGGGAGCTCCACCCGGTCGGCCGGGACGTCGGCGGTGTCCTCGTTCTCGCCCGGGACCGGCGGCACGTCATTCATCGCGGGTCACCGCACCCTCGGCGACGACGTAGCGCACGCCGGACAGCTTCTCGGGGACGTCGGCGTCGACCGCCGCCGTGATCAGGACCTGTTCGGCCCCGACGACGAGCTCGGCGAGCTGGTCGCGGCGATCGCCGTCGAGCTCGGCGAAGACGTCGTCCAGGATGAGGATCGGGTCATCGCCATCGCTGCGCAGCAGGTCGTAGGACGCCAGCCGGAGCGCCACCGCGAATGACCACGACTCCCCGTGGGACGCGTATCCCTTGACCGGAAGGCGGAGCGAGTCGTTCCCCAGGGAGCACAGCAGCTCGTCGCGGTGCGGGCCGACCAGCGAGATCCCCCGGTCGAGCTCGTCGCCGCGTCGCCGTTCGAGCTCGTCGAGGAGGGCCTGCTCGAGGTCGGGCAGCGCGCGCGACTCGGGCAGCTCGAAGGACGGTTTGTAGTCGATTCCCGCCTCCTCGCGGCTCGCACCGCGCGCGACCGCCTCATAGGCGGCGCCGAGGTAGGGGCGCAGGTCGTCGACGAGTCGGATGCGCGCCTCGAGCAGCTCGGCGCCGGTCCGCGCGAGATGGGAGTCCCACACCTCGAGGGTCGACAGCGCCGTGTCGCGGGTCGAGCCCCGCGCGAGGCCGGCCGTCTTCAGCAGCGAGTTGCGCTGCTTGAGGACGCGGTCGTAGTCGGACTTCACGCCGGCCAGCCGCGGGGTGCGCTGGACCAGCAGGTCGTCGAGGAAGTGCCGGCGGTCCGACGGATCGCCCTTGACCAGGATCAGGTCCTCGGGGGAGAAGACGACGCTGCGCACGAGCCCGACCAGCTCGCGTGCTCGGGGGAGCGATGCCCGGTTGACCTTGGCACGGTTGGATCGTCCCGGGTTGATCTCGACCTCGAGTGTCGCCGTACGACCGTCGCGCACCACCGCGGCGCGCACCACCGCCTGCTCACAGCCGGCGCGCACGAGCGGCGCGTCTGTCGCGACCCGGTGGGAGGAGAGCCGCGAGAGATAGTCGATCGCCTCGACCAGATTCGTCTTGCCCTGCCCGTTGCGCCCGATGAACGCCGTCGGCCCCGGGGTCAGCTCGACGTCGACGTCGGCGTAGGACCGGAAATCGTGCAGCAGGAGGTGGGAGACATACACCCGGTGGGCCCTCCGGGTCCGGCTAGGCGGGACTCTGCTC
>Ga0209023_10003251_pt1 | contig 19546 bp, 10 predicted proteins | sample LakOneMetagenome_FD_187468 | JGI IMG/M metagenome (GOLD analysis project Ga0209023, IMG submission 187468) | Freshwater and sediment microbial communities from Lake Erie, Canada (SPAdes) (version 2) | ecosystem: Environmental > Aquatic > Freshwater > Lentic | place: Lake Erie, Canada...
CTCAGAGGCGGGTTTGATACAATTACTATAAACATTGAATTGTTAAGCTTACCATTCAACCATTATGCTTCCGCATAAGATTCTGTTGGTTCGCAAGTGCATATCAGGTTACGATCTCCGTGCGTGTTATTCACGCGCGATACGCTAGGCCAGAACTTATTGTTCTTTACATAGGGCAACGGGAATGCTGCCTGCTGGCGGCTGTACTTATGATCCCAAACATCGGCAGTGATGACAGCCTGTGTATGCGGCGCATGTTTCAACGGGTTATCCAGCTTGTCGGCAGTGCCTTCTTCTATAGCACGGATCTCGTTGCGGATGCCGATCATAGCATCGCAGAAACGGTCCAGCTCAGCTTTATCCTCGCTTTCTGTTGGCTCTATCATCAGCGTGCCTGCAACAGGGAAGCTCATGGTAGGTGCATGGAAGCCATAGTCGATAAGGCGCTTAGCCACATCTTCCGCTTCTATTTCCACGCTCTTCTTGAACGGGCGAAGGTCAACGATAAACTCATGCGCACATGTACCACCGCTACCTGTGTAGAGAATCTCGTAATGATCCTTCAGGCGGGCGCGCATGTAGTTTGCATTCAGTATGGCGTTCTCTGTAGACTTACGAGCGCCTGCTGAGCCCAGCATGCGGATGTAGCCATAAGATATCAACAGGATGCTTGCAGAACCATAAGGCGCCGCAGATACTGCGTGACCAGCTTTACCAGCTGCCTGCAGATTAACATGCGATGGCAGGAATGGCGCCAGGTGGCTCTTCACACATATAGGGCCTACACCCGGACCGCCGCCACCGTGAGGTATAGCGAATGTCTTGTGGAGATTCAGGTGACAAACATCGGCACCAATGAGGCCGGGAGCTGTAAGGCCCACCTGCGCGTTCATGTTCGCACCATCCATGTATACCTGTCCACCGTGCTCATGAACTATCTGTGTAATGTCTTTTACTGATTCTTCGTACACACCATAAGTAGATGGGTAAGTGATCATGATACCCGCAAGGTGCTTTTCATGATGCTTCGCTTTTTCCCTCAGGTCTTCTACGTCAATATAACCGTTGTCGTGTGCTTTTACTACTACCACTTTGTAGCCTACCATTACTGCACTTGCAGGGTTTGTACCATGCGCAGATATTGGTATCAGTATCACATCGCGATGCATATCGCCACGGCTTTCGTGGTAGCCACGAATAGCCAGCAGGCCAGCATACTCGCCCTGAGCACCGCTGTTCGGCTGCAGGCTGCAGGCATCGAACGCTGTGATCTCGCAGAGGTATGCTGATAATTCTTTTACTATCTGCGTGTAACCATCGCACTGGTCAACAGGTGCGAACGGATGCATCTTGCTCCAGTGTACCCAGCTCAGTGGTATCATTTCACTTGCAGCATTCAGCTTCATCGTACATGAACCAAGAGATATCATACTTGTGTTGAGGCTCAGGTCCTTATTCTCCAACATCTTGATGTAGCGCATCATCTGCGTCTCACTGTGATGGCTGTTGAACACCTGTTGTGTAAGCGTTTCGCTGGTACGTGTAAGCGCTGTAGGTATATTAGTAAGTGCTGTATTATCGTCTATAGAGAATGAAGCAGCATTATCTTCTTTTGAGAACACGCTTATGATGTTCAGTACATCGCGCGGAGTAGTTGTTTCGTCGAGCGATATGCTGATGGAGTTATCAGGATGATAGTAGAAGTTCATGTGCGCCGCTTCTGATGCGCTGCGAACAGCAGCAGCATCTGCCACAGAAATTGAGATCGTATCGAAGAACGTATCGTTCAATACTTTCACACCTGCTTCAGTCAATGCATCGCTGAGCGCGAGTGTCAGGGCCGCGACACGTTTAGCGATAGTCTTGAGCCCGTTAGAGCCATGATATACTGCATACATTGCCGCAATGTTGGCGAGCAGTGCCTGTGCCGTACAGATATTAGAAGTTGCTTTTTCCCTTTTGATATGCTGCTCACGAGTGCCCAGCGCCATACGCAAAGCACGGTTGCCATAAGCATCGATACTTACACCTATGATACGGCCTGGTATCTGCCTTTTGAATTCGTCCTTAGTAGTGAAGAAGCCTGCGTGAGGACCACCATAGCCCATTGGCACACCAAAACGCTGTGCAGAACCTACTGCGCAATCAGCGCCCAGTTCGCCGGGAGGTGTGAGCAATGTAAGCGCCAGCAGGTCTGTAGCCATTGCCACATAACCACCCGCCTCATGCATAGCGGCAATGAAGCCACGATAATCTTCTATGCTACCCTTAGCATTAGGATACTGAACCAATGCACCAAAGTAAGTAGTATCCAGATCAGCAACACGGAAGTCGCCATAAACTACTTCTATATTTAACGGAGCAGCGCGTGTGGCTAATACGTCTTTTGTTTGCGCGAATACGTCATGATCTACAAAGAACTTAGGACGAGCAGGATGCTTGTGGTCTTTGTTGAACATATGGTAGAACATGGTCATTGCCTCTGCTGCTGCAGTAGCCTCATCGAGCAATGATGCGTTTGCCAGCTCAAGACCGGTAAGATCGCATACCATAGTCTGATAGTTCAGCAGGCTTTCCAAACGCCCCTGGCTGATCTCTGCCTGGTAGGGAGTGTACTGCGTGTACCAACCCGGGTTCTCAAATATGTTGCGCAGAATCACGCTTGGGGTGTGGGTGTCGTAATAACCCTGACCGAGGTATGTTTTGAATACTTTATTTTTCTGAGATGTTTCTTTCAACTGCTCAAGGTATTCCGCCTCACTTACACCTTCCGGTATAGCCAGTTTGTGGTCCATACGTATGGCTGCAGGTACGGTGCGGCCTATCAATTCGTCCATGCTATCTACACCGATGGTGCTGAGCATATTCTTAGTGTCCTGTTCGTTCGGCCCTATGTGGCGCTGGATAAATTCCCGGCTTTGAATGGAAAATAAATTCATAACAGATATGTACTTGTTTATTAAGAAAGTAAATTGGCTTGCAAAGGTACAAAAGGTTTTGAACCTTGATTTACCTGATTAAAGGATTTTCTTGATGTAATTGCGCACTTCTGCATTTTTTTGCTTTTTAGTGTTTTGCTGATAATCAATCGGTTTTGGGCAGAAAATATCACACGGATTGCTCATTTCTTGCCTGCTTATTGTTGCCATCGCGTACCCGCCAACCAGCATACTCAAATAACATAGAGCTAATTCGTTCATCCTCAAAATTGCGGGATTGCGGGAATAAAATCTGGATTTTCAATTATCGTTGATAATCAGCGGTTTATGTTTTCTAAATTGCGGAATTGTTGCGGGTTTTCTGTAAATCCCGCAATTTGGTCCGCAATTCTTGATTGTCTGAAGCACGGACCTGCCAACCGGCAGGCATGTTAAACGGATTAGTCAGATAACATGGATCTTATTCGTTCATTCTTAAAATTGCGGAATTGCGGGAATAAAATCTAAAATTTCAATTATCGTTGATAATCAGCGGTTTATATTTTTAAAATTGCGGGATTGTTGCGGGAAACCGCAGTTTTTTATTGGCAATTTGCGGTTTCCATAATCAGTGAATTCCCCAAATTGCGCTGTTATAAAACGCCCACCCACGCTACCAATTTTCCAACTCACAAATATCGCACAGGGGATAAAAGCTACCAAAAGAAAGTTTTATGATATAGCGTTTTCGGTAGTGTCATAAAAAATAGTTTGCCCGACTGGTAAGGGTTGTAGCTGATTATGGCTATGCTATTGGGAGTGGATTACCAAGGCGCATCGGGATTTCAGGATGCAGCGAGGTATTGCCCTGCCGGCATGCCGTCGGGGCTTTGCAGGAGACCCGAAGGGGACGAAATAATGCAGATCTTAACTGTCAAAGCTTAACAAAGTAGTAAGTTCCCGGAGAGGTTTTAAACGTTATAGAGTAGGTAGATAGCGCTAATGAAGAATCTGAAATTCCGACAATTTTATTGTAGGTTGTGTCTGCGATACCATAATATTGATTAAACTCACTTTTGTATTGATTTATAAATTTCCATGTTCCTCTGCTGCCTCCAACATACATTGTATCTAGGGTAGTTCCGTCAGCCTTGAAAGTTAGCTCACGATGAGCAAATCTTTGATCAGATACTTCTCCTGAATCCTGCTTATTATTAGCATTCTTGTCATACCATATTTGCCTTACAACCCATGTATTGGATGTTAATGCTGCAAATGTATCTATGTGCACCGTATCTACAGGTGTGGGCGTAGGCGTTGTGGTAGTTTTATTTTTTTTGCACGACATTGCCACAAACAATGAAATACACATCAAAAATACTGTTGCTCTAATTGTTGCTATCTTCATTTTACAAAGTTATTTCAAAAATAATCTCCGGATAAGATAAATAATAATCTCATGAAATTATAAGTTACGAGCCTGCATTGAGAAGCGATGTTGCCTACTTCATCATCCTATAGCAGTTTTTATCTGAAAAATATCCTACGCAAAATTACATATTACCATTTCTCATCTCAAAATATGAATCTATCTGCGATGTCGTATCGTTACAAACTCGGGAACTTGATTGTGATCTTTAGCAGGAAAACCCGCCATGGACAGAAGTTTTATGATATAGCGATTTCGGTGCCTGTCGACATGCCGATCGCTCACTTCAGGTGGAGACCCGATGTGGACGGATTGTTAGCATAAACCCAATTAGTGTTTTGAAAATCCGTTCCCCCTTTTGGGGAGGGAATTTTCAATATCTTTGGGGCATTAGCACTATATAAATAATAAATAATTACGTGATGAAGCGTTTAGCGATATTGGGATCGACGGGCTCTGTGGGTACGCAGGCATTGGAAGTTGTGGCAGAGCACCCTGATCAGTTTGAGGTGGAGGTACTGAGCGCGCATAGTAATGCTGCACTGTTGATAGCACAGGCAAAAAAATTCAAGCCTAATGCAGTAGTAGTAACAGACGACACAAAATATAAGGAAGTAAAGGAAGCGCTGATGATGCTGCCTGTAAAAGTATTTGCCGGACAGCAGGCGCTATGTGAGGTGGTACAGTGGGATAGCGTGGATACGGTACTGGGCGCTATACTTGGGTTTGCAGGACTGCACTCTGTGCTGGCTGCAATAGACGCAGGTAAGCGAATAGCCCTTGCCAATAAGGAAACGCTGGTGGTAGCAGGAGAACTGGTGATGCAGCGTGCAAGAGAAAAGAGAGTGGCCATAATACCTGTGGACAGCGAGCATTCGGCGATATTCCAATGCCTGACCGGTGAAGATATCAATAAGGTAGAAAAGGTAATACTGACCGCATCAGGCGGACCCTTTCTGGGCCGCAAGCCCAACTACCTGGTGAATGTAAAAGCAAGCCACGCCCTGCAACACCCTAACTGGAGCATGGGCGCAAAAATATCGATAGACAGCGCCACACTGATGAACAAGGGGCTGGAAATGATAGAAGCGAAATGGCTGTTTGCGCTGGAGAACGACCAGATAGAAGTAGTGGTGCATCCGCAGTCTATCATACACTCTATGGTGCAGTTCGTGGACGGATCTATAAAATCGCAAATGGGGCTACCTGATATGAAGCTGCCGATACAATATGCGATCGCATTCCCTCACCGTATACCAAATAAGCATAAACGCCTTGATTTTAAGGATTATCCGTCGCTTACGTTTGATGCACCTGATTATAAAACTTTCCGTAATCTTGCGATAGCAAAAGAGGCCATGTACAAGGGCGGCAATGTGCCTTGCGTGATGAATGCAGCGAATGAAATGGTGGTACACTCGTTCTTACAGAACAAAGTGGGCTTCCTGGAAATGAGTGAGATGATAGAAAAAACACTGGAGTGTGTGCCTTTTATCGCACATCCTACAATAGAAGAATATGAAGAGAGTGACCGTGAGGCACGTGAGCATGCTGCTGAATTTTTGAAGAAAAGCCAATTATCAATTTATTAAAACAGAAAGCCAGCCAACGAGGCGGCCTTTGACATAACACCACATGGTTTTAGATACAGTATTATTAATGTCCGGCACGGCTACAAAAGTGCTCCAGTTATTTGCTTCCCTTTCTATACTGATCGCCCTTCATGAGTTTGGCCACTTCTTTTTTGCACGCCTGTTCAAAACGCGGGTAGAAAAATTCTACCTGTTCTTTGATTTTCTTTTCCCTGTTTCTACCCTACTCAACTTTTCCCTGTTCAAAAAGAAAATAGGCGATACAGAGTATGGTATAGGCTGGTTTCCGCTGGGTGGTTATGTGAAGATAGCGGGTATGGTGGATGAGAGCATGGACAAGGAGCAACTAGCATTGCCGCCGCAGCCCTGGGAGTTCCGCTCCAAGCCGGCATGGCAGCGTTTGTTCATTATGCTTGGTGGTATTATTGTGAATGTATTGCTGGCGATCGTTATCTACATAGCGGTATTCAGTGTATACGGAGAAGAGTACCTGCCTGTAAAGAATGCCAAGTATGGTATCATGACTGACAGCCTAGGTAAAAGCATAGGCCTGCGCAATGGTGACATGCTCGTATCAGTAGGTGGTAAGCCAGTAGAGAAATTTCAGCTTGCAATGACCTCAATAATACTGGATGAAGCTAAAACGATAGAGGTGGTACGTAACGGACAACCAGTAACTGTAAATATACCAGCCGGAACCGTTCGCGCTATAATTAATAATAAGAGTGAGCGAAGCGCTTTCTTACTTCCTCGTACACCAACTGTGGTAGAGGAAGTAGAAAAAGGATCTGCAGCCCAGAAAATGGGATTGAAGCATGCTGACAGTATTGTAGCGATAAACGGAGCGCCTGCTTTATTCTATGATGAAGTGGATAGCCTGAAGCGCGCACTGGCAGGACAACCTATAACCATGACGGTGATACGTGATGGGCAACCGGTGGAACTTAAAGGTACTATACCAGCAAATAATAAGCTTGGATTTGCGCGCATGTTCTATACCCGGCACCTGGAGCAGGCAACGATCAAGTACGGCCCTATGCAGGCAATAAGTAAGGGATTTACCTACACCTATGAGCAGCTGGGTACCTACATGACCAATCTGAAAATGATCTTCACTTCAAAAGAAGTAAAGGCTAGTGAAAGCGTGGGCGGCCTTATCAGTTTCGGACAGATATTCCCATCGGAGTTTGACATGGAGACCTTCCTGAAACTGACGGCTTTTGTATCTATCATACTTGCCTTCATGAACCTGCTACCTATACCGGGCCTTGATGGCGGCTATGTGATCTTCCTGCTTTTTGAAATGGCTACGGGCAAGAAGGTAAGTGATAAGGTGATGGAATATGCCACAACCGTGGGCTTTGTGATACTGATGGCGCTGATGCTGTATGCGAACGGTATGGATATATTCAGGTTGTTTAAACATTAGCCCTTAAACCCCCAACCCTAAAGGGGCTTATCAATGCACACTGACAATTTTAAATAATATCATTTATGTGTCCCACACTTCGGAAGTGTGGGACACTTTTTATTAAGTCAATAAGTATACTTATGTTATTTCAAAACATCAAGATAGCGGCTGATGCATTGGTATTCAGCAAAAGCAGCGGACAGTTGCAACTGTTGCTAATCACGCGGAAGAATGAACCATTCAGAGGTATGTGGGCATTCCCAGGTGGCTTTGTAGAGGATGATGAAGACCTGGAAGATGCAGCATGCAGGGAACTGGAAGAAGAAACTGGCGTAAAGCTATCATCTATGCAGCAAATAGGAACGTTCGGCAAGCCGGGACGTGATCCGCGTTTCAGGACTGTATCTGTTATCTACACTGCTATGACGGATGCTTCAGCACACCATGCGGCAGGCGCCGACGATGCTGAAGAAGCCCGCTGGATCAATGTAAGCGACATTAACGAAATGGCTTTCGACCATAAGATGATACTGGATCTCGCGCTGGACAAACTGGGTTTGAAGGCTTAATAATAAAGCCCCCCGGAATCTAATCACACATTGTGCCCGGGGGGCGGCTGTAGACACAGCCTCATTTGCTTATCAGATAGGAGTTTATTTTTTAACCGCCTTGCCCTGCACGGCTTTTCTCGTCTTCCGCACCGCCACTATGTCGTCTTGATGGCGGAACGGTACGTTTTCCAAACCTGTAGGTGAATGATATGCTAACCTGCCTTGTATCGCGCTGAGCGACAAAGAACTCGGTATAGTTGCTGTAATCAGAAGTAGCGCTTGGGTAACCATGCCAGAATATATCTGTTACGTTGGCGCGAATAGTTGCCTTTTTATCGAACAAATTTTTCTGGATACCTGCATTGAGCATCCATGTGCGGCGCAGGAACATATAGCCATATAGCTGCGGTGCCTGGTAGTTGAAGCTTAGCTCCGCAGACCATGATTTAGGCAATACAAAGCTATTGATGGTGTTCACATCGAATGTAGTAGTGCCTTTATTCAGAGCAGTTCCTGCTATATTGCCTTCATAGTTTGCATAGTAGACGTTTACATTAGATGTGTTGTTCCACCATTTGGTGAATTTGAACTGGTACGAACCACTGGCACCATAGTAAGACATACGTGTCAGGTTTTTAGTGACCTGTATGGTCACCTTGGTTTCTGTCTCGCTGGGCTGTATCACTTCTGTGAGTGGGTTTGTGGTAATGACATAACTCAACGTGGTGATGAATTTCTGTTTGAAGCTATGCGTAAGCTCCGCCGAGTATGACAAAGCAGGCTGCAAATATGGATAGCCCTCGGTATAAGTAGTAGGATCGAGGAAGTACTTGAAGGGATTGAGCTGCTGATAGGTAGGGCGTGCAATACGGCGGCTGAGTGTAACGCCAAGATCATTGTCGGCATTAAGATGGCGCTGGAGGGCAAGGCTTGGGAAAAAATTGGTGTAGTTCCGGCTGAAGGAAGTATCTGATGTTTTATTGTCACCATTAGCTACGGTTTGCTCTGCACGAAGACCAAGCTGAGTGCTCCACTTTGTCCAGTCTTTGCTGAGCGTGAAGTAGGCAGCGTTGATGTTCTCATTGTATATGAAGTGATTTGTCTTTGTTGTGTCTAATACGGAACTACCGCTGGAGACATTGTAGAAGCGCGGATTATTGTTGGCAATAACATAACTGGATTTGAAACCTGCTTCCAGCCTGGCACCAGCTTTGAGTGGTTGTGTGTAGTCTGCCTTTACAGAGGCTATCTGTGTAAGGCCCCAACGTTCGCCATGCAGTGTGATTGGTGCGCCAATAGGATGTTCTGCGAGGTCGGTGTAGATGGTGTTGTAGTCCTGGTGACCATTATTGTTATACCCTGCGTAGTCTATGTCGGCAGTGAGAGTCTTTCCTGCGCTATCGAAGGTGTGGCGGAGATTGAGGTTCGCTGAATAGCTGTCGAAGTGATCAGGTGCATTGCTTAGTGTGCTGAAATGGGACACGGGTACTTTGGTAGCAGAGTCAATAATATCAGCATGGTTATCACCTGTGCTCTCTATAGCGAAATAATTGCCACCAAGAACGAAGCCAAGTACAGTCTTAGGGGATACGTTGTAGTCCATACCGAAGCTGCCCGCATTAGTGTGGTAACGGTTCACAAAATGATTGTCCTGCACATAAGCGCCTGCATACTTACCGTTGGCATAAAACTGCCTGTTCAGCATCAGGTGATTGAAACCATCCCTGTCGGCATGATTGAAACTGGCGAAGAAATTCAGGTGCTTGTTCCTATAGTTCATATTGAAACCAGCGCTGCTCTTACCATAGATACCTTGTGCATAGGAAGCGTTAACAGTACCGTTCAGCCCGGTCTTATTGTCCTTCTTCATTTTGATATTGATGATGCCGCCCGTACCAGCTGCATCATACTTGGCGGATGGGTTAGCGATCAGCTCTATAGATTCGACTGAATTGGACGGCATACTTTTCAGCATATTGGCAAGATCGGTTCCGTCTAATGGCTGCATCTTTCCGTTGATCATTATGTTCACGCCCGGCTTGCCTTTCAGGCTTATGTTGTCATTCTGATCTACATTCACCCCCGGTGAGCGAGATAGTACATCCAGTACAGAGCCACCAGCGCTGACAATGCTGTTCTCCACATTTACAACCAGCTTATCAGCATGCACTTCTATAAACTGCTTTTGAGACCTTACGGCGACCTCTTTCAGCTCTTTACTGATGCTAAGCAGGGTTATGTCCGGCTGTGCCGTGTTACCCGACAAGGTGAATTTATCAGAGGTGTATGGCTGATAACCTAACAAACTCACTTTGAGGAGGTAAGTCCCTTCAGTGATGGCTACAAATTCATAAGCGCCCTGATCGTTGGTCAATTCCCCTTTGACCAAGGAAGAATCTGATGCACGAATTAAGATAACGCTAGCCAGCGAAACAGGCTTACCTGCATCATCAATGATCTTTCCATTTATGACCGCTGCAAGAGTAAGGTCAATGCCCATGCACAAACAACATACAGTAAACACTACGCACCAAAAGCCTTTTCTCATAACAACATCATTGACGATCCAAATGTATTTGCGAAAAACAAAGTTCTCTTACCCCGTAGCGGGTGATTTACAAAATATTATCCTTTCCCTGTGCGCTGCTTCTCCTCTTCAGCCCCACCCTGATGTCTGCGCACTGCAGCTACGGTACGTTTGCCAAAACGATAAGACGCTGAAATATCTACCTGGCGCGTATCCTGCCGAGCGATAAACTGTTGTGTATAATCAGTAAAGCAAGAGGTAGCTCCTTTGTTGCCATCCCAAAAAATATCGAATCCACTAAGCTTTAGCGTAAGCCGCTTGTTCAGGAGATTTTTCTGTATCCCAATATTCACGATGGAATAGGAAGACATATTCAGGTAGCCATATACCTGTGGAGCCTGGTAAAAACATACCAACTCTGCAGTCCAATCACCGGGGAAAGTAAATTTATTATTGAAGCTTAAATCAATGCTGGGCTGTCCTTTATTGAGATAGGTATTTGCCAGTTCACCCTCATATTTGCCATAATAGGCATTATAGTTAGTTATTGTATTCCACCACTTAAACACGGGAATTGTATACGACCCGCTTAAGCCATAGTACAGCATTAATGCCAGGTTCTTGTGTGTCTGTATAGTAATCCTATCCTTAATGGCGCCCGGTATTATGACCTCTGTTATCGTGTTCTTTGTATAGCTGTATGAGAGTGTGGTGATGAGGCGTTGTTTATACGTATGGGACAATTCGGCGGTATATGTAAGGGCTGGCTTCAGGTAGGGGTTGCCTTCTTTGTAGGTACTTGGGTCTACAAAAAACTTGTACGGATTGAGCTCATTGTAGCCGGGGCGTTCGATACGCCTGCTCACGGTTACCCCCAGATCATTGTTTTTATTGAGATGACGCTGCAGCGCAAGGCTTGGGAATAACTGTGTGTAGTCATTCTTAAAATTCTGCATGGTTACTCTTTCAACGCCGGAAATAATTGTCTGCTCGCCCCGGAGGCCAACCTGGGTGCTCCATTTTTCCCATTCCTTACTCACATTAAAATAAGCAGCATTGATCTGCTCATGATAGATAAAATGGTCGCTTTTGGAACTGTCATAAACATCAATTCCGGAGCTACGGTTGTAAAACCTCGGTTCATTGTCAGCGGTTACATAACTGGCTTTTGCGCCAGCGTCAATATGCAACTTAGCTTTCAGTGGCATGGAATAATCTGCCTTAATTGCACGTATTTGCGTGACGCCACTGATATTAGCGTGCAGCCTGTAATCCGGCTTTGATGACAGCCCGTTCAGTAAGTAATAATTTGTGGTAAAGTCCTGGTTGTTGGTGTTCCAGTACCGCGCATAATCAGCATCTATGGTCAACTCTTTTCCCGTGCTATCGAATGTATGCTTCAGATGAATATTGGGCGCATAGTTGCTCCAGTTGCCTGATGCATTGTTGTGCGTAGCAAAATATGACTGTGGCTGATCGAACTGATCGTGTACGGTCGCAAGGTAGTAGCCCTTGATACCAAGATAGAAACTTTCACCGGTTACAGAAGTGCCAATGGATGTTTTGTCAGTAAGCCGGTAGTCTATGCCCGCCGCGGCAGTATTGGTCTGTACTTTTAGCAGGGAGTGATTATCCTGAACATAAGACCCGGTAAATACGCCGTTGTTGTAATACCTTCTTTCCCAATTCACACGTTTAAAGCCCAACCTGTTGTCGTCATTACAATTGAGATAAACACTGAGCTTGTTTTGCCTGAAGCTGAGATTGAAACCTGCAGTCTGTTTGGGATAAACGCCTTGTCCATAGCTGGCATTTACACTGGCATTAAACCCGGCAGCCTGATTCTTCTTTGTTTTTATGTTAATGATACCGGCAGTACCGGCAGCGTCATATTTAGCGGATGGATTTGAAATGATCTCTATTTTGTCCACAGAGCCTGCGGGCATACCTTTCAGCATATTGGCGAGGTCGGCAGCGGAAACAGGTACTGTACGGCCATCAATCATAATGTTCACTCCCTGCTTTCCCTTCAAGCTGATGTTATCATCGGGATCAACAGACACGCCCGGCGAACGCTGCAGTACATCCATAACGGTTGACCCTGCGCTTACAATACTATTTTCTACATTGACGACTATTTTGTCCGCCTTTACTTCTATAAAGGGTTTCTGAACACTTACAGTTACCTCTTTCAGTGCGGTATTATTCTGATGGAGTATGATCTCCTGCTGCGTAATGCTGTTGTCTGCAACAGTTACGGCGGCAGTAGTAAACGTTTCATAACCTAGTAAGACGGCTTTAATAACGTAAGAACCAGTGGCTACAGGATCCAAATCGTACGATCCCTTTTCATTGGTGAGATCTGTCTTTACCACAACAGAGTCACTTGTTCGTACCAGTAGTACACTTACAAATGAGAGCGGCTTGCCGTAATCATCCAAAACGTGCCCTGATATGCCTGCGGGCCGGGCCACAGCCATGCTGCAACTGAAACAAAACAGAATCAAAAATAAGTAAGTGCACCATCGGTTCATCGCAAGGCCATTCATTTGTCAAATGTATCCCTGTCTAAAATGCCTCATTTCACCCGTTGCGGGTGATTTACAAGTTGCGGGTGATTTACAAAATACCCTCATAAAATCACCCTTTGCAGTAGGGTATAATCTTTATATGGATTAATTTCACGCAATAATTATGAAGCGTAACAGCTACGATCCGAATAACTTTTATCACCTTCCATACATAGTAGCCTGTGTATTGTCCCTGCTATTATCAGCACCATCATTTGCGCAACGCTACCCTTTTCATAACCTGAGTGTTGATGACGGCCTGATACAATCGCAGGCAACGGGTATGACGCAGGATAATATGGGCAACCTATGGATAGCTACACTTGGAGGACTTTCCCGTTATGATGGAAAAAACTTTACTAATTATTCTGTAAGAAATGGATTGCTGAATAATGAGTTGCGAGCAGTAGCGGCAGACAAATATGGTAACATATGGATCGGGGGGAAGTCGGGGATATCCTGCTACAACGGTAAATCATTTGCCCACTATACATTATCCCAGCAAAACACCCGGGGCGCTTTCCCAACCCAACAAATAGTAATAGCCAATGACACGGTGTGGTGGCGGGTGCAGGGGTACCTGTATTATATAACTAAGGGAAAGATCAGGAATTACATAACGCCCGGACCACCTGACAGTATAAGCAGCATTATGGTGGAAAGGAGTGAAATGTGGGTAGCCAAAAACAGTGTTATATACCATAACAGAAAAAACAAGTGGGATACACTTCAATTCAATATTCCACCAGATCAACGACTTCCGAATATTATACAGTTCTTCAGGGATAAAGACAGCACCCTATGGATAGCTACCAGCCAGGGATTATATAAAATAGACAGCAACAGGCTGAAACCGATTTATATTAATGCACCGGGGATGGTCTATGTACCCATTATTACCGCAATAGCACAGGACGTGTCCGGCGCTCTATGGCTTGGTACGACCAGTGGGGTAATAAAGCTGACGGATAATACGGCCCAGTACTATAGTAAACGCAATGGCCTGAGTGATAACGGATTTAGCAATATGCTGGCCGATGCGGAAGGTAACATATGGATGGCATCTGACGGACAGGGCGTATTCAGATATTCCGGCACACAGTTTACCGGCCTTGATGAAACCATGGGACTGCCTAGTGCACAGGTGATGGCTATTGCTTCCAACAAAAGAGACTCCTTATTCCTGGGTACTTATGATGCGGGGCTGTATGTTTTTAAGGATGGTAAAATAGCTCCGTTGTCGTTCCCTTCCAATCCAGTACCCGCTATCACGTCGTTGTGCTATACGCCGGGTGGCAAACTATGGATAGGAACAAGAGGAAGAGGACTATGGTCTTATCAGCGGGAAACGTTCAAACAATTTACTATTCCGGATCGTGGCTTCACATCAAATTTCATTACAAGCCTATACCTGGACCCGGAAAAACGCATGTGGATTGGCTTTGATAATGGTGCAAAGATGTTAGACAATGACACATTCAAAACAATACCCGCATTAGATAAAATTTCGGTAACCTCATTTCTTTCCATAGGCCAGGACAGCATTTTGATAGCGCGAGATAAATCGGCAAGCAAGGAGAACAACCTGCTACTGTATAATGCAGGACTGATAATTCCCTACAAAACAAACTCCAGCATAGACAGCTATACCGTGCAATGTTTTGCGATACGGGGCAGGGAAATATGGATGGGGACAAGTGACAATGGCATTATCCGCTATAATATGGACAGCCATAAGTCTATCACTATCAATAAAAGCAACGGCCTGCGCTCTGATTTTATTTATAACATAGTGACGGACGATGACGGGAACATATGGGCAGGAACGGGGTTCGGTATTCACCGGATAAGGATGAATGAAAAAGATGAACCGCAGGTCTCCTTCTTTGGCAAAACGCAGGGTATCTCCGGCATGGAGAGTAATATGAATGCCGTGCTGAAACTGCCGGATGGTGGTATATGGTTTGGCACTACTAACGGTGCGCTGCATTACCAGCCGCATACTGCGGTAGTGTCATCTGCACCAAGGAGTATAGTGATGCAGGCGGTGAAGCTGACCGGAGAAAGCACTATAGAAAAAAAGTGGTATGACAGTACAGACAACTGGTATGGTGTTCCTTATCATCTACACCTGCCCTACCAGAAAAACAACATCTCGTTCACCTTCCAGGCCATAACGCTTAGCGGTGCACAACAGGTACTGTATCGCTATCGCATGGACGGGCTGGAAACACCATGGTCTGACTGGGCACCCACGAATACTGTTTCCTACTCAGCACTGCCTCCCGGCAACTATGTATTTCGCGTGCAGTGCAAGGGCAGTGACGGACAGGCTGACCCTGAGCTGACCTATGCTTTCGAGATCATCACTCCATTCCAGAAAACAATGTGGTTCAGGTACGCAATACTTGGCGCATGTATACTGCTGGGTATACTGGTGCAGTATATCTACAACAACAGGAAACAAAGAAGAGAACGCCTGCTTGCCAAGCTACGTGCAGAAGAGCAGGGCAAAATAAGGATGCGCACCGCAGAAGATTTTCATGATGAGATAGGCAATAAGCTGACCCGAATCAATGTACTGACCAGCGTACTGAAGAATAAGATATCACTGACGCCCGATGCAGTGAGGATACTGGGACAAATAGAGGACAATACCGGCCAGCTCTATAGCGGCACCAGAGATATACTATGGTCTCTGAAACCATCTAACGACAATCTGTACGAAATAGTACACCGTATCAGCGATTTCGGGAATGAGCTGTTCCAGGATACAGAGGTGAATTTTACGCTCAAGGGGATAGATGAAAAATGGCGCAAATTCCGCCTGCCGATGGATATGAGCCGCAACCTGATCATGATATTCAAGGAAGCGCTCAATAATACCCTTAAGTATTCACAAGCGACTACTGTATCTATAGAAGTGAGCCTAAGAAACAGGAACATACTACAGATAGTGCTGAAAGACAATGGAGTAGGCTTTGACCAGCAGGAAGTAAAAAGAGGGCATGGCCTGAACAATATGAATGTGCGGGCAGAGCGCCTGAATGGCAAATTGTATGTTGATTCCAGGCCAAAAAAGGGTACGATCATCAATCTAACCTTTAAAATACCGCTAACGAGGTGATACCGGAACGGGGAAAAATCAGGAACTTTATATAAATTATCAATGTTATGAAAAGGGACCTGGATATACGTGTAGCGATAATAGAGGACGATGAGACCATAAGAGAGGGCTACGCATACCTGATAGGCAATACTCAAGGATATAAAATAGCGGGCACTTACCCATCAGTAGAGGAAGCACTGAAAAAGATAGCTGGCGACGACCCTGACGTGCTGCTGCTGGATGTGGAGCTGCCCGGCGTATCAGGTATAGAGGGACTGCCTAAGCTGAAGAAACTGCTGCCGGAAACACATATCCTTATCCTTACCGTTTACGAACAGGAGATGCTGATATTCAGGGCGCTGGGCAATGGTGCATCAGGCTACCTGACCAAGAATACACCACCTGAAAAAATAGTGGCGGCTATACATGAAGTGATGGATGGTGGTGGGCCGATGAGCGCACACATAGCACGTATGGTGATCTCCTCATTCAAAAGGAATGAATCGACTCCACTTACCCGCAGGGAAACTGAAATACTGGAACAGATAGCTACAGGCAAGAGCCGTAAGCGGATAGCGGAAGAACTGTTCATAGACCTGGAAACAGTAAAGTCGCACATCAAGAACATTTACCACAAGCTGAATGTGCACTCAAAAGCAGATGCAATAAAAGCTGCCAAGGACAATAAATTTATCTAAACAAAAGAGGAAGATCATTCTTCCTCTTTTGTTTTCTTTTTATCATTTGCTTTTGTTCTGCCAGCCTTTTTCATAGACGCGTCAATGATCCATTCAATCTGGCCGTTCACACTACGGAACTCGTCCGCAGCCCACTTCTCAAGGGCCTTGTACACGTCCTCGTCCAGCCTAAGTACAAATGTTTTCTTTGATGCCACGCTATTACTATTGATATAATGATCCTGTATTGAGTACCGGTTGTGCACCCTTTTCACCGCAAAGCACTACCATCAGATTACTAACCATGGCTGCTTTCTTTTCTTCATCCAACTGCACTATGTCTTTTTTGCTCAACATTTCGAGCGCCAGCTCTACCATGCCCACAGCACCTTCTACTATTTTGAAACGAGCCGCAACTATTGCTGAAGCTTGCTGGCGTTGCAGCATAGCGCCTGCGATTTCCTGTGCATAGGCCAAGTGACTGATACGTGCTTCCTGTATCACGATACCGGCGGTCATAAGGCGTTCGTTCAATTCCTGCTGCAAGAGCTCATTAATTTTTGTGCCGCCTTCACGCAGTGTTAAAGAGGCATGCTCGTCTTCAATATTGTCATACGCAAAGCCCATGGTGAGGGTACGCAAAGCTGCCTCGCTCTGCATCTTTACAAACGCGTAGTAATCCCAGACCTCATACTGTGCTTTGTATGTATCCTGTATCTGCCATACTATAACGGCAGCTATCTCTACCGGATTACCCATCTTATCATTCACCTTCAGCGTAGGGATAGCCAAGTTCTGCACGCGCATGGTGAGCTTGGTAGAGGTGTACAACGGGTTGATGAAGAACAGCCCGTTATCTTTCACAGAACCTACATACTTACCGAAGAGGTTAAGTATGCCTGCATTGTTCGGTTGAATGATCATAAGCCCTTTCCAGATAAAGAAACAGGCAAGCATGCATAAGCCGCCGGGTATTGCATAAATAGGATCCTGGTGATTTGCTGTTGTTACAAAGCAACCGATGGCTGCAATAAAGAATACTAACGATAAAAGTAAAGCTGCATAACCGTTTGTTGGTTTGATGATCTTTTCCATGTGTTTGAATTGTTTGATATCAATTTGATATCAAAGTTATATCGACTTTTAGACATAGCAAAAAATATTTTTTTTGACCTCGAGAGGAGGTCAAATCAAAAGGTATAACTGAAATAAGGTGATTAACTGGTCTGGTGGCGGTATAGCTTGGCGTAACGGCCATTGAGGGCCATTAATTGCTCATGAGTGCCCTGCTCGGCAACACCGCCATGATCGAGAATGATGATCTGGTCGAATGTCCAGCTGGTGAAAATGCGGTGTGTAATGACGAAGGTTGTCTTATCGACAAGGAAGGTCTGCAGGTTAGCGAGTATCGTCTTTTCGGTCTGTGTATCTACGGCTGACAAGCACTCATCGAGTATCAGCAATTTGCTGTTCTTCAATATTGCCCTTGCCAAAATCATTCTCTGCTTCTGTCCGCCGGAAAGCATAACACCGCGCTCCCCTATCATGGTCTCGTAGCCTTTTGCAAAGGAAACAATATCCTTATCCAGGTCGGCCATGCGCGCGGCTTCTTTTACTTCTGCTTCTGTGGCATCATCCTTACCAAACTTGATGTTGTTGTAAATTGTATCAGAGAACAGATATGCTTCCTGCGGTGCATAGGCTATCTGGGTGCGCAAGTGCTTCAGATGAAAATCTTTGATGTCCTTTCCGTCCATCAACACCCTGCCTGATGTAGTATCATACATGCGCAAAAGTAGCTGTACCAATGTAGATTTACCAGAGCCTGTTTTACCAATGATGGCTACCTTCTGTCCTGCTTTTACATTCAGCGAGAAATGCTGCAACGCAGTAATGCCTGTATGCGGGTAAGTGAATGTAACATCATCGAACGATACGTCACCCCGTAGTGGCTGTTCGCTTGCATTCGGAGGTGAAACTATATCAGGTACGGTATCCAGGAACTCATCTATTCGCTTCTGCGATGCACCGGCGCGTTGTGTCATACTGGCCACCATGCCAATGCTGGAGATAGGGAACATGAGAATGTTGATATAGATAACGAACTGCGCAATGTTACCTGTAGTGATCTGCCCGTTGATAGCGAAGTAACCGCCGATCAATATAGTACACAACATACTCATACCGATGAACAGGTTCATGGCAGGAAAGTAAACAGCCTCAGTAAGTGACAGGTTAATGGTGCTTTTGCGATACAGTTCTGAATTTATATCGAAGAAGCGCAACATGTTCCTTTCCTGTACGAATGATTTAATGACACGTACTCCGGAATAAGATTCCTGTGCTGTGGTGGTGAGCGCAGACAGTTGCGCCTGTATCTTTCCACTCTTTTTAAAGATCACCCTGTTCACCATGTATATAGCGAAGGCAAGCAATGGCAATGGAGCAACTACACATAAGGTGAGCATTACATTGACCCGCAGCATATCCCAAATACAAAAGATGGCCAGGAAGACGACCGAAGTGAAGTACATAATAGAAGGGCCGGTGTACATGCGCACACGCGATACATCTTCAGATATACGGTTCATAAGGTCGCCGGTAAAGTTAGCTTTGTAGAACTGAGTATTTAACTGCTGGTAGTGGTTGTATATTTCGTTCTTCTGATCATACTCTATGTGCCGCGACATAACGATGATGGTTTGCCGCATCATGAACATGAACAGCCCCCTGAGTAATGCCAGTCCAAGTAAAGTAATCCC
>Ga0209023_10003252_pt1 | contig 19544 bp, 16 predicted proteins | sample LakOneMetagenome_FD_187468 | JGI IMG/M metagenome (GOLD analysis project Ga0209023, IMG submission 187468) | Freshwater and sediment microbial communities from Lake Erie, Canada (SPAdes) (version 2) | ecosystem: Environmental > Aquatic > Freshwater > Lentic | place: Lake Erie, Canada...
TGGTTCGACCGACTCGGCCTGCCGGTCTCGAAAGAGCGCGCCGTGGTGACGGGCTGCGAAGGCCTGCTCGGCTACTACCGCGCTATCGGACAAAAGCGCGCCGCGCTTCCCTACGAGATCGACGGCGTGGTCTACAAGGTCGACCGCGTGGCCGACCAGGCCGCGCTCGGCTTCGTCTCGCGCGCGCCGCGTTTTGCGCTGGCCCATAAATTCCCGGCCGAAGAGGCGCTGACGGTGGTCGCGGCCATCGACGTGCAGGTCGGCCGTACCGGCGCGATCACCCCGGTGGCGCGCCTCGAGCCGGTGTCGGTGGGCGGCGTGACCGTCACCAATGCGACCCTGCACAACGAGGACGAGGTCCTGCGCAAGGACGTGCGCGTGGGCGACACCGTGATCGTGCGCCGCGCCGGCGACGTGATTCCCGAGGTGCTGTCGGTGGTGCTCGAGCGCAGGCCAAGTCCCGCGCCGATGCGCTACGAATTGCCGAAGACCTGCCCGGTCTGCGGTTCGCACGTCGTGCGCGAGGAGGGCGAGGCGGTGGCGCGCTGCTCCGGCGGCTTGAGCTGCGCCGCCCAGCGCAAGGAAGCGGTGCGCCACTTCGCGGGCCGCCGCATGATGGACATCGAAGGCCTGGGCGACCGCTACATCGACAGCCTGGTCGAGTGCAAGCTGATCGAGCGCGTGGCGGACCTGTACACGCTCACGCTCGAGGATCTGCTCACCATGAAGCGCCTCGCCGACGAGCGCGAAGGCACGGGCTCCGAATCGGACAAACCCGCCGCCAAGCAGGGCAAGGTAGCCACCAAGTGGGCCGACAACCTGCTCGCGGCCATCGCCGCCAGCAAGAACCCGCCGCTGGAACGCCTGCTGTTCGCGCTCGGCATCCGGCACGTGGGCGAGTCGACCGCCAAGACCCTGGCCGACTGGCTGGGGCGTTTCGAGCTGATCCGGCAGGCGCCCGAAGCCCTGCTGCGCGTGCTGCCCGACATCGGCGGCACCGTGGCCGAGGCGATCGCCGAATTCTTCGCGGAAGAGAAGAACCAGGGGGCGATCAACGCCCTGCTGGCGGCCGGCGTGGCACCGACGGGCGAGCATGCGCCCAAGGCCCAGCTGCGCGAGAAACTCGACGAGGTGAGCCTGCTGGCGGCCCTCGGCATCCCGAAGCTGACCGAGCCGCGCGCGCGCCAGCTGATCGGGGCGGGTCAGACGCTGGCGTCGCTGGCCCACCTGAACGTATTCGGCGTCTTCGGCCTGCCGGCAAACGTGGCCGCCGCGCTGGAAGAGTGGATGGCCGTCCCCGCGAACCGCGAGAAGGTGGCGGCGCTGGCCCGGCTGCGCGCCGAACTGCTGGCCCAGCTGCCGGAAGCGGCCGCAAGCCCCGATGGCCATTTGAGTGGCAAGACTTTCGTCCTGACCGGTACACTGCCGACCATGAGCCGCGATGCCGCCCAGGCGCTGATCGAGGCGGCCGGCGGCAAGGTGTCGGGCTCGGTGTCGAAGAAGACCTCGTATGTGGTTGCCGGCGCCGAGGCAGGCAGCAAGCTCGCGAAAGCAGAAGAACTCGGCGTCACCATCCTCGACGAAGCGGGCCTGGTGGCACTGTTGGGCGAATTGAAGGAGTCCGCATGACCCTGATCCGCAAAGCCGTATTCCCGGTGGCAGGCCTCGGCAGCCGCTTCCTGCCCGCCACCAAGGCGCAGCCGAAGGAGATGCTGCCGATCGTCGACAAGCCGCTGATCCAGTACGCGGTGGAAGAGGCGGTGGCCGCCGGCATCACGGAGCTGGTCTTTATCACCGGCCGCAACAAGCGCGCCATCGAGGACCATTTCGACAAGGCCTACGAGCTCGAAGCCGAGCTGGAGGCCCATGGCAAGCAGGCGCTGCTCGACGTGGTGCGCGGCGTGATCCCGAAGAACGTCAACTGCATCTACATCCGCCAGTCGGCCCCGCTGGGCCTGGGCCACGCGGTGCTGTGCGCCCGTCCCGTGGTCGGCAACGAGCCTTTCGCGGTGCTGCTGGCGGACGACTTCATGGATACGCCAAGCGGCGCCAAACCGGTGCTGGCGCAGATGACCGACCTGTACGCCTACGAGCGCTCCAGCATCCTGGCGGTGCAGGACGTCCCGCGCGAGAACACGCGCCAGTACGGCATCGTCAGCGCCGCGCCCTACCGTCCCGGCCTGGAGCTGGTCTCGGACATCGTCGAGAAGCCGGCGCCGCAGGATGCGCCGTCGACCCTGGCGGTGGTCGGGCGCTACGTGCTGTCCGGTTCCATCTTCGGCTACCTCGAACACCTCGGCACCGGCGCCGGCGGCGAGATCCAGCTCACCGACGGCATCGCCGCCCTGATGCAGCACGAGCGCGTGCTGGCCTACCGCTACGAAGGCCAGCGCTACGACTGCGGCTCCAAGCTCGGCTACCTGAAGGCGACCGCCGCCATCGGCCTGAAGCACCCCGAGACGGCCGAAGGCTTCCGCGCCTGCCTGGCGGGCCTGCTCGAAGAAGGCAAGGCCTCATGACCGTCCGCGAGATCCTGCGCATGGGCGACCCGCGCCTCTTGCGGGTGGCCGAGAAAGTCGAGGCCTTCGATACGCCCGAGCTGCACGCGCTGATCGCGGACATGTTCGAGACCATGCACGCCGCGAACGGGGCGGGACTGGCGGCGCCGCAGATCGGCGTCAACCTGCAGCTGGTGATCTTCGGCTTCACCAGGAATGATCGTTATCCGGACGCACCGCCGGTGCCGGAGACGGTCCTCATCAACCCCGTGCTCACCCCGCTGTCGGAAGAGATGGAAGAGGGTTTCGAAGGTTGCCTCTCAGTGCCCGGCCTGCGCGGCAGCGTGCCCCGGTATACGAAATTGCATTATGAAGGCTTCGATCAATACGGAAATGTAATACGCCGCGACGCCGAGGGTTTCCATGCCCGCGTCGTGCAGCACGAGGTCGACCACCTGCTCGGCATCCTCTACCCGATGCGAATCCGCGATTTTTCCCGCTTCGGCTTCACCGAAGTGATGTTTCCCCATCTCGACCCGAAGGCCGACGACTGATGCGTGCACTCTTCCTGACCGCGGCGCTGCTGCTACCCGTTTCCGCCATGGCGCAGGACGGGAGCTGGTTCAGCAAGATCGCAGCGGAGCCGAAAGGCGAATTCTGGCTCGACTCGGGCTTCGCCACCTACCACTTCGACAGCGACAAGGACCTGAACGGCGCCAACAAGGGCCTGGGCGCCGAGTACCGCTTCAACGGCACGACCTCGGCCACGCTCGGACGCTTCTACAACAGCGACCGGCAGTGGTCGAACTATGCGGGCGTGATCTGGCAGCCGTATGCAGTCAAGCAGCTGCGGGTGGGGCTGGCGCTGGCGGCCTTCGACGGCTACCCGAAGATGCGCGACGGCGGCTGGTTCCCAGCGGTGATTCCGACCTTGACCTACGAGTACCAGCGGGTCGGGGTCAACGTCGGCATCATCCCGAGCTACAAGGACCGCTTGTATGGCGGGATTTCGGTGCAGCTGAAGCTGAAGCTGTTGGAATAGGGTGGGCCTGGGCGGCCCCGCGAGTCCTCCGCCCACGCGTTCAATTCGGGCCCGCAAACCTGCTCGCGTCCGTTGAACGCGTGGGCGGCGAAGCCGCCCACCCTACGAACATCACGATCCGTTCGGATACGGTGACTTCCCGCCCTCCGCGATGAAGCGGTCGATCCGCTGCTGCAGCACCGGCAGCGGCACCGAGCCCAGCTGCAGCACCGTATCGTGGAAGTGCCGGATATCGAACTTCGGCCCCAGCGCCTTCTCGGCCTTGGCCCGCGCCTCCTGGATCGCCATCTGCCCCAGGTAGTAGGACAGCGCCTGGCCCGGCCACGAGATGTAGCGGTCGACTTCCGTCTCCACTTCGTGCCTGGCCAGCGCCGTGTTCTCCATCAGGTAGGCTTGCGCCTGCTCGCGCGTCCAGCCCTTGGCGTGGATGCCGGTGTCCACCACCAGCCGCGACGCGCGCCAGGCCTGGTAGCTCAGCATCCCGAAGTGCTCGTACGGCGTCTCGTAGATCCCCATCTCGGTCCCCAACCGCTCCGCATACAGCGCCCAGCCTTCGCCGAAGGCAGAGATGTAGGCGCGGCGGAAGTGCGGCACGCCTTTCTGTTCCTGGGCGACCGGCATCTGGAAGGCGTGGCCCGGGGCCGATTCGTGCAGGGTCAGGGCGGGCAGGCTGTAGAGCGCGCGCGCGGGCAGATTGTAGGTGTTGACCCAGTAGGCGCCCGGTCCGCCGCGGCCGGCCGTGTAGAAAGGCGCCTGGTCGTCGGGCACCGGCAGGATGGCGAAGCGGCGGCGCGGCAGGTAGCCGAAGTACTGGTCGGCCTTGGCGTCGAATTTCTTGGCGACCCAGGCCGCGCGCATCAGGAGCTCCTGCGGGGTCTTCGCGTAGAACTGCGGGTCGGTGCGGAGAAAATGCAGGAAGGCCGGCAGGTCGCCCTGGAAGCCGGCCTTCTTCATGGTCTCGAGCATCTCGGCCCGGATCTTCGCCATCTCGGCCAGGCCGATCGCGTGGATCTGCGCGGCCGTGAGATGGGTGGTGGTGTACTCGACGATCTTCGACTGGTAGTAGGCTTTACCGTCCGGCATGGCTTCTGCGGCGAGGGTGGCGCGCGCCTGCGGCACGTACTCGTTGCGGAAGAAGGCCAGCACCCTGGCGTAGGCGGGCTGCACCTGCTCGCGGATGACGGCGGCCGCCTGCGCGCGCAAGGCGTCCTGTTCGGCGGCCGGAATCGCCGCCGGCATGGTCTTGAAGGGCGTGAAGAACACCACTTCCTGCGGTGTCCTGGCCTCGGCGACCGCGGCCAGGGCGACGTCGCGGCCGCTCAGGGTGACGCGCGGCGGCGTGAAGCCGCGCGCCAGGCCGGCCCGCATATTCTCGGTCTCCTGGGCAAAGTAGCCGGGCAGGGCGGCGAGCTGCTCCAGGTAGTCGCGGTAATCCTCGCGCTGCGTGAAGGGACGGCGGGCGCCATAGGCGACGTCGGTCCAGAAGGCGCTGTCGGCATTGACCGGCTGTTCGTAGTCGCGGAAGCGCTGGGCGTCGAGCAGGGCGGCGATCTGGGCCCGGTACACGGCGAAGTTGAGCCGCTCGCCCGGGGACAGCTCGGCCGCCCTGATACCGTCGAGCTCCTTGAGGATGCCTTCCCAGTAGAGGCGGCGCGCCTCCTGGGCCGCCGCATCGACGCGCGCGAACGAGGGACTGACGCCGCGCTCGCCTTCGCCGCGGGCGAGCTGCTCCGCGACGCGCCACTTCCACTCTTTGGTGTAGATTGTCTTGAAACGCGCATCGGCGCGCGGTGCGGCTTCGGCCGGAGAGACTGCCAGGGCCAGCGCGATCCACGCCGCCGCAGCGGCGGTGCTCGGTTTCAGTATCATGTTCGTCCCGCTTTCATCGAGCAACATTACTCGGCAACATGAATCTTAGCGGGCAAGTGCCTGTTTGACATCAACCAAAATGTTTCTGGACGACCGTAGCCAAGTTAGTCAGTTTGCCGGAACGACACGCTATAATGCGTCTTGCACTGGGAGCCGGACCCGGCGTCCTCTGCCGCAGGCTGGCGCCAGTCCAGTTGATCCAGACAACCTTCAGCGGCATTCATTGTTCAACGACGAAGACATGACCAATCGTACGGGCGCGCCAGGCTCCGCGGACGGCAGCGGCAAGCTGCTGGAGCCGTGGCGGCGCATCGCACAGCAGCTTTGCCCGCTGATCGGCAAAAGCGGCTTCTGCGCCTTATTCGGGCGGGCCGTCCATGTGGTCGGGCCGGAACACGCCTGGCTGGCGCCGCAGCAGCCGTGCCGCGCCCCCGAGCAACTGTTCGCTTCCCTCGAAGAGCGCCTGGGCAGCGCCGACCCGACGCGCGCCGCGGCGGCCAGCGAAGCCTTGCTGCGGACCTTTACCCAACTACTTGCCGCACTCATCGGTGAAAGACTGACCCAGCGCCTGCTGGCGTCGGCCACGGCCACCGCGGAACCCGCACCAGGCCAGCAGACGAATGTACAGGAGCAGAAATAAATGAGCGACAAAGTAAGCTTGGGAAAACTGGCCACTGGCGTACCGGGGCTCGACATTCTCCTGGGCGGTGGATTGAGCGAGTTCTCGTTCAACCTCATCACCGGCGCTCCCGGCAGCGGCAAGACCACCCTGGCGCACCAGATCATGTTCGCGCTGGCCGCTCCCGAACGGCGCGCCCTGTTCTTCACCGTGCTGGGCGAGCCGCCGCTGAAGATGCTGCGCTACCAGCAGCAGTACGGCTTCTTCGACATGGACAAGGTCGGCGCCTCGATCCGCTACGTGAACCTGGCGGCCGACCTGCGCGCGGGCGACTTCAGCGGGGTGCTGGAGCGGATCACGGCGGAGGTCGAGGACTTCGGGCCCAGCCTGGTCTTCGTCGACTCCTTCCGCTCCGTCATCCAGACCGGCAAGCCGGGCATCGAAGGCATGAGCGACCTCCAGTATTTCGTCCAGGAGCTGGGAACGCGCATGACCAGCTGGCTGGCCACCACCTTCCTGATCGGCGAATACCAGAACAACGAGATCGAGGCCAACCCGATCATGACCGTGGCCGACGGCATGCTGGCGCTCTCGCAGCACCACGAGCAGAACGCGGTGGTGCGCAAGATCCGCGTCGTCAAGATGCGCGGCCAGGCCCACCTGGGCGGCTCGCACACCTTCCGCATCACGGACCAGGGCCTGCGCATCTTTCCGCGCCTGCTGCCCCAGCTGGCGGCGGACCGCCAGCCGGGCGTGGAGGTCGACCGCGCGCCGCGCCGCATCCCGACCGGCGTGCCGGGGCTGGACGAACTGCTGCACGGCGGCCTGCCGCAGGGCCACTCGCTGCTGGCGGTCGGCCCGACCGGCTGCGGCAAGACGATCCTGGGCTCGGCCTTCCTGCGCGCCGGCGTCGAACGCGGCGAGAACGGCGTCATCATGTGCTTCGAGAAGGGCACGGCGCGGCTGCGCAACGCCGAGCTGGCCGCGATGGTGCAGTCCGGCCGCGTGACGGTCGTCGAGACCCGCCAGATCGACGTGACGGCCGAGGAATTCGAGGACGACCTGCTGGTCGCCATTGAGCGCACCGGGGCGCGCCGCGTGGTCATCGACTCGCTGTCGGAGTTCAGCCTCTACCTCGCCCCCGAAGGCCGGCGCGACCTGCGCGAAGGCGTGTTCCGCATCCTGACCAGCCTGGCCAAGAAGGGCGTCACGGCGCTGGTGACGGTGGGCCTAGACGACCGCAGCATCGACATGAACTTCGCCCGCGCGGACATTGCCTACCTTACCGACGCGATCGTCGCCATGCGCTACGCCGAGGTGGACGGCCTGGTCAAGCGCTATATGTCGATCGTGAAGGTGCGCGGCAGCAGCCACAGCCACGACCTGCGCGAATATGCGATCACCGACGCCGGCATCGAGGTCGAACCCCTGCCGGCCCAGGTGAACGGCGTCCTGTACGGGCGGGTGGACAGCGTCAACGCGGGGAAATGAGGATGGCATGGGAACGTACGACGAATCGGCTGGCAGCTCGGAGCAACGTTCCCTGATGGACGGGGACGCGCTTCCACCGGCCATGCAGCGCGAACAGCAGCTGCAGCAGCGCATCCTGGCGCTCGAGGCGGAGCTGTCGTCGAGCCGCGTACTGGCGCGCGAACATGCCCGCCTCACCGAGCAGGTCGAGCAGCTGCGCGAGGCCAACGAACACCTGGTGATGGCCACCGTCAGCGCCCAGTCGCTGCGCGACCTGGCCGAAGCCACCAACCGCCGACAGACCGAGTTCCTGGCCATGCTGGCGCACGAGCTGCGCAATCCGCTCGCACCCCTGAGCATGTCGGCCAGCCTGCTGCAGAGCCTCGTCGGCGCATCCGGCAATGCGTCCCAGCTGGCCCAGGTATCGGGCGTGGTGCGGCGCCAGGTCGACCACATGGCGCGCCTGCTCGACGACCTGCTGGACGCGGCCCGCATCAGCAGCGGCAAGATCACCCTGGCGGTGCGCCCCCTCGCGCTGGGCGGCGTGCTGGACCAGGCCATCGAGACCGTCGCGCCGCGCATCCGCGAGCGCGGCCAGCAGCTGCAGATAGCGCTCCCCGACGAGCCCTTGAACATCGAGGGCGACCCGGTGCGCCTGACCCAGGTCTTCGCCAACCTGCTGGGCAACGCCTCCAAGTACACCGGCAACGGCGGGCGCATCGCGCTGCGCGCCTGGCGCTCGATCGAGGAGGTGGTGGTCGAGGTCAGCGACAACGGCAGCGGCATCGCGTCCGAGATGCTGCCGCAGGTCTTCGACCTGTTCATCCAGGGCCCGCGCTCGCTGGCCCGCTCCGAGGGCGGCCTGGGCATCGGCCTGAACGTGGTGCGCAACCTGGTCGGCATGCACGGCGGGACCGTGACGGCCGACAGTCCCGGGGAGGGAAGGGGCAGCACCTTCACGGTGCGCCTGCCGCTGTGCGTTGCGCCAGCGCAGGTGGCCGAGATCCCGCCCGGCCCCAGCGCGGCCGAAGGCGCCTGCCGCATCCTGCTCATCGAAGACAATGTGGATGCCTGCGACACCCTGCGCAGCTTCCTGGCGCTGGCGGGCCACGAGGTCGCCGTCGCCTACGACGGGCATGCGGGCCTGGCGCAGGCGCAGGCGCGCCACTTCGACATCGTCATCTGCGACATCGGCCTGCCGGGCATCGACGGCCTGGAAGTGCTGGCGCGCCTGCGCGGCGCCCATGCCGGCCGGGCCGCGCGTCCCTTCGCCATCGCCCTGTCGGGCTACGGCCAGCACGAGGACCGCGAACGCGCGCTGGGCGCAGGCTTCGACCGCTACCTGGTCAAGCCGGCCGCGCCCGACGCCCTCCTGACCCTGGTGGGCGAGGCGCGCGGGCTGCGCCAGCTCGCCTGAAGTTTCAGGAGCCCAGGAAGCGCGCCAGGCGCCCGAGCGCCTCTTCGATACGCTCCAGCTTCGTCGCGTAGGAAAAGCGCACGTGCCGGCTGGGCGCGGCGAAACCGAAATCGTCCCCCGGCACGATCGCCACGTGCGCCTCCTTGAGCACCGACCAGCAGAAGGCGGTGCTGTCGTTTGCCTGGGCATGCGGCAGGGCGGAGATGTCGGCGTACACGTAGAAGGCCCCGTCCGGCATCACCGGCACCCCGAAGCCCAGCTCGCGCAGGGCCGGGACAAGAAAGTCGCGGCGGCGCTGGAATTCGCGCCGGCGCTCCTCGTAGATGCCCAGCGCTTCGGGCGTGAAGCAGGCCAGCGCCGCCTGCTGGGCCACGGTCGGCGCGCAGATGAAGAGGTTCTGGGCCAGCTTCTCGAAGGTGGAGACGAGCGCGTCCGGCACCACCAGCCAGCCCAGGCGCCAGCCGGTCATGCTGAAGTACTTCGAGAAGCTGTTGACGGTGATGACGTCCGCGTCGATGGCCAGCGCGCTGAGCGGCTGGTGGTCATAGGACAGGCCCTGGTAGATCTCGTCGACGATGGCGAAGCCGCCGCGTTCGCGCACGGCGCCCAGCATGGCGCGCAGTTGTTCCGGCGTCATCGAGGTGCCGGTCGGGTTCGAGGGCGACGCCACCAGCACGCCACGGCTGCGCTCGCCCCAGTGGGCGGCAATGTGCGCGCTGCTCAGCTGGTAGCGGTCTTCGCTGGACGCCGGCACCAGCACCGGCTTGCCCCCGAAAGCGGAGACGAAATGGCGGTTGCAGGGATAGCAGGGGTCCGGCATCAGGACTTCGTCGCCCTCGGCCACCAGCGCCGCGCAGGCCAGCAGCAGGCCGGCCGAGGCGCCGGCGGTGACGACGATGCGGCGCGGGTCGATGTCGAGGCCGTGCACGCTCGCGTAGTGGCCGGCAATGGCCTCGCGCAGCTCGCGCAGGCCGAGCGAATCGGTGTATTGGGTCATGCCGCCCTTGATCGCCTCCATCGCGGCGTGGGCGACGACGTCGGGCGCGGTGAAGTCGGGCTCGCCGACGCTCATGCTGATGACGTCGATGCCGCTGCGCCGCATGTCGCCGGCGGCTTTCACCATTTCCATGACGCGGAACGGTTCGATGGCGTGGACGCGCTGGGCGACCTGGAGATTGTTGGGGAGATTGATGCTCATGCCGTATCCAAAAAGTCTGATCCGCCATCTTACCGTACGGTGGGCGGCGGCGTTGCCGCCCACCGTACGGATCACTGATGTGCGTGGTGCGTCGCGGTGAGCTTGCGCATCAGCGGCAGGGCGGCCAGCGCGATCAGCGTGCAGGCGATCGCGGCCAGGCCCAGCTTGTTGAACAGGCTCGTATAGATGGGCAGGGTCTGCACCGGATCGACCACGTCACGTGGTACGCTGGCCAGGTTCGCCACCACCCCGCCCAGGTATTGCGAAATGCCCACGCCCACGTAGTAGGCGCCCATCATGAAGCCGCCCATGCGGGCCGGCACGTAGCGCGCGATCATGGCCAGGCCCAGGCCGCTCACCAGCAGCTCGCCCAGCGAATACAGGCCGTAGCCCGCGATCATGATCCAGGACGAGGTCAGGCCGTCGACCGCGAAGGCGCCGGCCACGCCGTAGGTGAAGAAGCCGGCCGCCACCACCGCGAAGCCGAGCGCGAACTTGGCGGCGATCGAGATGTCCCGGCCGCTGCTTCCGGCGCGGGTGTAGACGAAGGCCAGCACCGGGCTCAGGACCATGATCCAGATCGCATTCAGGGCCTGGAACTGGGCCGGCGACCACGTGAACAGGCGGTTGCCGAACAGGTAGAAGCCGAGGTCGACGTTACGCAGCGCGAACAGCGACAGCGAGGTCGACATCTGCTGGTAGAAGATGAAGAAGAACACCGTCTGCAGGGTCAAGACCAGGGCCGCGATCAGGCCGGCGCGCTCGTTCGGGGCGCTCGAGCGGATCAGGTGGAAGAAGATGCCGAGCACCACCAGGCCCGCCACGTAGACGAAGGCGCGCGCCAGCGCCTGGTACTCGAGGATGACGGCCGATGCCGCCACCGCCACCACGCCGCCGGCCAGCACGGCCAGCAGCTTGCCCATGTCGAGCGGGCGGGCGTCCGGCGGGGAGCCGACGTGCGACACGGTCGCGCGCAGCACGCCCACCGTGAGCAGGCCGACGAACAGGCCCACGCTGCAGACGGCGAAAGCCACGTGCCAGCCCAGTTCGCCGCCATAGGTCGCGTTCACATAGTCCTTGATCCAGGGCGTGGCCAGCATCGAGAAGGTCGAGCCGACGTTCACCGCCATGTAGTAGAGGGTGAAGGCCGAATCGATCTTCGAGTCGTCGCCTTCGTAGATCTTGCGCACCAGGTTGGCGGTATTGGGCTTGAACAGGCCGTTGCCGACCACGATCACGCCCAGCGCCGAGAAGGTCATCCAGGTATTCGTGGTGGGGACCGCCATCAGGGCGTAGCCGAGCGAGAGGATGATCCCGCCGAGGATCATGCAGCGGCGGGTGCCGAGCACCCGGTCGCCGATCCAGCCGCCGATGGCCGGCGCCACGTAGATCAGGGCCGCCGCCGCGCCCCACACCAGGTTGGCGCGGCTGTCCTCGAAGCCGAGGCGCTGCACCATGAAGTACACGATCAGCGCCTGCATGCCGTAGTAGCCGAAGCGTTCCCACAGCTCGATCAGCGCCACCGTGAGGAAGGAGCGGTTCTTGCTCACTGCGTTGCCGGCGGCGTGCGCCGCTGCTGGCGGGATCTCGGTTTTCATGCATGTCCTTTGTCGATAAGGCCGCGGGTCCTCGCAGCGATCCGGCGATGCTACGCGAGGAGCATGAAACGTGCAATCTTGACAGTCCTTGCTGCCAATGCGATAACATGCCGGTTTCCGGCCATGCAGGCCGGGTGCTTTTTTGTGCGAGGTGTATGTATGAGGCGTGTTCCTGTCCTGCTGTGCGCTGCCCTGATGCTGGCCCTTGCCGGCGCCGCCGGGGCGGGGCCTGCCGCGCCCGCGAAGGCCATCCGCGCGCCCGTGGCCGACCACCACCAGTACATCTACAGCCCCGCGGCTGCGGCCTTCCTGTCCTCGAACGCACAGCTCGAGCCGGTGTCGGCCCAGGACCTGATCGCCCAGCTCGACGCCGCCGGCATCGAGCGCGCGGCGGTGCTGTCGGTGGCCTGGGTCTATGGCCGCCCCGCCCATCTGCCCGACGACGAGTACGCCCGGGTGCGCGCCGAGAACGATTGGGCCGCACGCCAGGCCGGCGAGTATCCGGGACGGCTGGTCGCGCTGTGCAGCGTCGACCCGGTGAAGGACTATGCGCTGGCCGAACTGGCCCGCTGCGCGGCCAGCCCGGAATTCGGGCGCGGCATCAAGCTGCATCCCGCGGCCGGCGTGCGCCTGGACGACCCGGGCCAGGTCGCGCGCGTGCAGCGCGTGTTCCGCTCGGCGAACGCGCGCGGCATGGCCATCGTGCTGCAGCTGCGCGGCACCAGCGCCGAAGGCGCGCGCCTGCTGATCGACCAGCTGCTGCCCTTTGCGCCCGACGTGCCGGTGCAGGTCGCGTATGCGCAGGCACAGGCGGCCGGCGGCAAGGCAGGCGAGGGCGCCGCGCCGCTGGAGGCTTTGGCCGTGCTGGCGGAAGCCGCCGCGCGCCAGGACCCGCGCATGCGCCAGGTCTGGCTCGACGCCGCCTCCTTCGCCCGTCCCGGCCTGTCGCCGGCCGATGCGCGCCGCGTGGTGCGGCGCCTGCGCCAGGTCGGCATGGAGCGCGTGCTCTACGGTTCCGAGACCGCCGTCGGCGCCGAGGTGCCTCCGCGCGACGCCTGGGCCGCCTTCCGCAGCCTGCCGCTGACGGACGCGGAGGCGACGCGGGTCGCCAACAATGTGATGCCCTATCTGCGTTGAGCTACGGCTGAAACGGCAGCCCATGTAATTTTCTTACAGGAAGTCTGTCTCCGGCGCGCGTTTTCTGTCATGCTCTCGTTTGGCTAAAACGACAACCGGATTCCATGACGCATACGACGATTGCCCGCCTCGCGCTGTGCCTGCTGGCCAGCCCGCTCGCCCTTGCCCAGAACGCTGACCGCCAGCTGCAGGGCGCCACCCGGAACCAGGACACGCTGGAACTCGCAACCAACGATGGCCGCTACCTGATCAAGCCCTATTCGGCGGACGTGGTCGAGACCACTTTCATCCCGAAGGGCGAATCGTTCGACCCGGCCTCGCACGCCGTGGTGCTGGCCCCAGTCAGCGTGGGCGCGACGCTCAGGGACGAGGGGGCGCGCCTGGTGTTCGCCACGCAGGGCATCACGGTGGTGGTCGACAAGCAGCCCTTCCGCATCAGCTACCTGTACCAGGGCAAGCCCCTGGTGGCGGAGAAGCGCGGCTACGGCCGCAGCGCCGACCTCGAGACCATCGAGTTCGCGCTCGAGAACGGCGAGGCGCTGTACGGCGCGGGCGCGCGTGCGGCCGGCATGAACCGCCGCGGCAAGCGCTTCCAGCTCTACAACAAGGCCGACTACGGCTACGGCGCAAGCTCGCAGTTGTTGAACTACACGATTCCGCTCGCGCTCTCGTCGAAAAAATACGCGATCCACTTCGACAATCCGCAGACTGGCTGGCTCGACTTCGACAGCCGCAAGGACGGCACCCTGCGCTTCGAGGTGAGCGGCGGACGCAAGACCTACCAGGTCGTGGCCGCCGACAGCTGGGACGGCGTGATGGCGAACTACACCGCGCTCACCGGCCGCCAGCCGCTGCCGCCGCGCTGGGCCTTCGGCAACTTCGCCAGCCGCTTCGGCTACAAGAGCGAAGCGCAGACGCGCGAGGTGGTCGACCGCTTCATCGCCGAGAAGATCCCCCTGGATGCGGTGGTGCTCGACCTGTTCTGGTTCGGGAAGACCGTCAAGGACACGATGGGCAACCTGGCCTGGGACCGCGACACCTTCCCGAACGCCGAGAAGATGATGGCGGACTTCAAGAAGAAAGGCGTCAGGACCATCGTCATCACCGAGCCCTTCGTCCTGACCACCTCCAGGCGCTGGCAGGAAGCCTCGAAGCAGCCGGGCGTGCTGGCCACGGACAAGGACGGCAAGCCGGCCACTTACGATTTCTACTTCGGGAACACCGGCCTGGTCGACCTCTACACCAGCCAGGGCCGCGACTGGTTCTGGAACATCTACAAGGGCCTGAAGCAGGGCGGCGTGGCCGGCTGGTGGGGCGACCTGGGCGAACCCGAAGTGCATCCCTTCTGGGTGCGCCACGACGAGGGCGGCAAGCGCAGCGCCGACCAGGTCCACAATATCTACGGCCACGACTGGGCGCGCCTGATCGCCGAGGGCTACGGCAAGGACTACCCCGACGAGCGGCCTTTCATCCTGATGCGCGCCGGCTATTCGGGCTCGCAGCGCTTCGGCATGATCCCCTGGTCGGGCGATGTCAGCCGCGGCTGGGGCGGACTGGCGTCGCAGATGGAGATCTCGCTCCAGATGGGCATGCAGGGCCTGGCCTATATGCACTCGGACCTCGGAGGGTTTGCCGGTGCGGTGCTCGACGACGAACTGTATGTGCGCTGGCTGCAGTACGGCGTGTTCCAGCCGGTGTTCCGCCCGCATGCGCAGGACGACGTGCCGCCGGAACCGGTGTTCCGCGCCGAGCGCACCAAGGTGCTGGCGCGCGAAGCCGTGTGGCTGCGCTACGCCATGCTGCCGTATAACTACACGCTCGCCTTCGACAACAGCACCACCGGCATGCCCCTGATGCGCCCGGTGCTGTTCGAGGAAGACGAGGCGACCGCGATGTCCTCGACCTACCTGTGGGGCCGCGACTTCCTGGTCGCACCGATCGTGGAGCCGGGCGCCACCCGCAAGGAAGTGCACTTCCCGGTCAAGGGCAGTGTCTGGTTCGACTTCCACACGGGCGCCAAGCACCTGGGCGGCATCACCGAAGTCGTCAGGCCCGAAGAAGCGAATATCCCGGTCTATGTGCGCGCCGGGGCCTTCATTCCGATGGCGAAGGTGGTGCAGAGCACCCGCGACTACGCGACCCGCGACATCGACCTGCACTACTACCACGACGCCAGCGTGGCGAAGGGCGAAGGCAAGATGTACGACGACGACGGCGAGACCGCCGACGCCTACGGCAAGGGCAAGTACGAGATCGTGCGCTTCGCCAGCCGCCACGCGGGCGGCAAGCTGGAGATCGTTTTCAGCACCGAGACCGGCAAGGCCCAGGCCCCGTCGGAACGTGGCTTCGCACTGAAGGTGCACAATGTCGGGACCAGGCCGCGCGCGGTGACGGTGGATGGCAGGGCGGTGAAGTTCGGCTGGAACGACAAGCACAAGCTGCTCGAGGTGCCGGTGGCGGCGCGCAAGCAGCCGTCTTCCACGGTTCTCGTCACCTTGTGATGCACTGCGGGTGGCAGGCGACGCCGGCCACCCGCCGCGATGTCAGCGCGCGACGATGAGGCGCAGGCCCAGCCCCACGAACACCGCGCCCGCAATCCGATCCAGCCACATCCCCGCACGCGGCGTGCGGTTCAGCCACTGTCCGATCGTCCCCGAGAAGTAGCCGAGCAAGCCGAACAGCAGCGCCGCCTGCGCGGTGAAGGTCAAGCCCAGCCAGGCGATCTGCCAGTTCGCGTCGCCTCTCGAGGCGACCACGAACTGCGGCAGGAAGGACAGGAAGAACAACACCACTTTCGGATTGATCGCATTCGCCACCAGCCCCTTGATGAAGAGCTGGCGCGCCGATTCGTCCGGCACGCCGGCCGCCACTTTCGCGCCGCCGCGGCTGCGCAGGGCCTGGATGCCCATCCAGATCAGGTAGAGGCCGCCCGCGACCTTGAGCGCCGTGAACGCAAGCGGCGACGCCGCGATCAGCGCACTGACGCCGACCACCGCCAGCAGGGTATGGGTGAGGCAACCGAGGGCGCAACCGAGTCCGAACGCGATTCCCCGCACGCGCCCCTTGGCGATGCCCACGCTCAGCACCATCATGTTGTCGGGGCCGGGCGAGAGGGTGATCAGGATGGCGGCGCTGAGGAATCCAAGGAACTGTTCGGGTGTGAGCATGGCGCTGGCTGAATGATGGCAAACCAGCATGGTAGCGCAAGCGGCGCTCCCCTCGCTCAGCCTTTCGGCTGGATCGCCGCATCCATGTCCAGTTCGACCCAGGTCGGCGCATGGTCGCTCGGCTTTTCCTTGGCGCGCTGGAACTTGTCGACGCCGGCGCCGCGCAGGGCCGGGGCCAGGGCGGGGCTGAGCAGCAGGTGGTCGATGCGGATGCCCGCGTCGCGCCCGAAGGCGTTGCGGAAGTAGTCCCAGAAGGTGTACACGACCTGGTCGGGGTACATGGTGCGCAGCGAATCGGTCCAGCCCTGGGACATCAGGCGCTCGAAGGCGGCGCGGCTCTCGGGACGGAACAGGGCGTCGTCGACCCAGCGCTCCGGCTTGTAGACGTCGAGCGCGGTCGGGATCACGTTGAAGTCGCCGCACATGATGACCGGCGCCTTCGCTTCGAGCAGCTCGGCGCCGCGCGCGATCAGGCGCTCCATCCAGGCCAGCTTGTAGTCGAATTTCGGCCCCGGCGCCGGGTTCCCGTTCGGCAGGTAGAGGCCGCACACCACCAGGCCCTGGTAGACGGCCTCGATATAGCGGCTCTGTTCGTCCGTCGGGTCGCCCGGCAGGCCGCGCTGCAGCTCTTGCGCCGGGCCGTCGCGGGTGAGGATGGCGACGCCGTTCCAGCTTTTCTGGCCGTGCCAGATCGCGTGGTAGCCCGCGTCGCGGATGGCGCTTTCCGGGAACTTCTCCTGCGGGGCCTTGAGCTCCTGCAGGCAGACGACGTCCGGCTTGCGTTCGTCGAGGTAGTCGATCAGGGCGGCGATGCGCGCGCCGATGCCGTTGACGTTATAGCTTACGACCAGCATATTGTCTCCGCTTGCGTGTGGACTCGCTTGCCACTTTAGCATGCCGGAACGCCAAGAGGCGGACTGAAGAAGTTGCGGTCTTTATAGTCCAGGGCTTATTTTCTTATGGCTAATTGTTCGTTCGGCCATGCAAGATCATGCCGTATACTGTTCCGATTGAATTTTGTAGTCTGGAGAAGAATATGTTCACCCGTCGCACCACCATCCTCGGCATGCTTGCCCTGTCCGCCTCCCTGCTTGCCGGGGCCGCGCAGGCCGACCAGCTCGCCGATATCAAGAAGAAGGGTACGATCGTCTTCGGCGTGCTGGGCACCGACGAGCCGAACAGCTTCATCGACCCCAGGACCCGCCAGCTGGTGGGTTACGAGATCGACATCGCCACGGCGGTGGCGAAGAAGATCGGCGTCAAGCCGGTGTTCAAGCAGATGTCGGTGTCGAGCCGCATCCCCGAGCTGCAGCAGGGCCACGTCGACGCGCTCGCCGCCACGCTCACCCACAACAAGGAACGCGAATCGCAGGTCGACTTCGCGCTGACCCACTTCGTGACCGGCTCCAAGGTCATGGTCCGCGCCGGCAGCGGCATCACCGCGCTGCCCCAGCTGGCCGGCAAGAAGGTCGTCACCGTGCGCGGCGGCACCCAGGAAACCAATATCCGCGCCGCCGTGCCGAGCGCCGAAGTGGTCACCTTCGAAAACACCCAGCAGGCCTTCCAGGCGCTGCGCCAGGGCAAGGGCGTGGCCTATGTGAACGACGAATCCTCGCTGCTGGCCGACTATGGCAAGCTGGGCGCGGCCGCCAAGGGCTTCACCATCCTGCCGACCTCGATCGGCAACGAGTCGATCGCCCTCGGCCTGCGCAAGGGTGAGAAAAGCCTGAAGGCGGTGGTCGACCAGACCCTGCGCGAACTGGAAGCGTCCGGCGCCGCCGAGCAGCTGTTCAACAAGTGGTACGGCCCGGGCACCCGCGCCAACATCGCCAAGCGCAGCTTCAAGATCAGCACCGACAAGATCTGATCGTTCCAGGGTAAGTCTCTTGCAGTTTTTCGATCCCAGCATCCTGCAATCCGGCCAGTATCACGACTGGCTGGTGCAGGGCCTCGTCCTTTCCCTGCAGCTGACCGCTGCCAGTTTCATCGTCGCGCTGCCGCTCGGCGCGCTGCTGGCGCTGATGCGCACCGCCACCTTCGCGCCGCTGCGGGCAATCGGCGCGACGGTCGTGGAAGGCATCCGCAACGTGCCGCTGCTGGCCCACCTGCTGTTCTGGTACTTCGCCTTTCCCGAGCTGCTGCCGGAAGGCGCGCGCGAATTCCTGTATGCGCACGATCCGGAAGCCGTGTGCGCCGTGATCGCGCTGGCGCTGTACAGCGGCGTGCACATGGCCGAGGACATCCGCAGCGGCATCCGCGCGGTGCCGGCCTCGCAGCTGGAAGCGGCCCGTTCGCTCGGGCTCGGGCGCCTTGCCAGCGTGCGCCTGGTGCTGCTGCCGCAGGCCTTGCGCGCCTCGGTGCCGCCGCTGCTGTCGCAGACCGTCAACCTGTGGAAGGACACCAGCGTGGCCACCGTCATCGGCGCGGCCGAGATGATGTACCAGGCCGCGCGCGTGGAGACGGCGAGTTTTCGCAGCGTCGAGGCCTTCACCTTCGCGACCCTGGCCTATCTCACGGTGTCGCTCCTGATCTCGCTTGCCGCCTACCTGTACCAGCGGCGCTTCCCGGTCCGTCCCGCATAAGGCTGTCGGCATGCTCGAACTGATCGATACCTACTGGCTGTACTTCCTGGTCGGCCAATATCCCGAAGGTCCGCTGGGCGGGCTGGCGCTGACCGTGCTGCTGTCGTTCGGCGCGCTGTTGCTGGCGATGCCGCTCGGCCTGGTGCTCGGCGTGGCGCGCGTGAGCAGCCGCCGTGCGATCCGCTGGCCGGTGGCGGCCCTGGTGCACCTGGTGCGCGCCGTGCCGCTGCTGCTGGTGGTGTTCTGGGTCTACTTCTTCCTGCCGGCCGTGACCGGCGTGAAGACCGGCCAGGCGACGACCATGCTGATGGTGCTGGTGCTGTTCGACGGCGTCTACCTGGCGGAAATCGTCGCCGCCGGCATCCGGGCGCTGCCGAAGGGGCAGCTGGAAAGCGCCCGTTCGCTGGGCCTGTCCTACCCGCAGGCGCTGCGCCTGGTGGTGCTGCCCCAGACCTTGCGCAAGGGCCTGCCCTCGATCGTCAGCCAGCTGGTCTCGACCATCAAGGCGACCTCGCTCGGCTACATCATCGGCCTGTCGGAAGTCTCCTTCATCGCCACCCAGATCAACACCCTGGTCTTCACCCAGGCGGTGGAGGTCTACCTGGTGCTGGCGCTGACCTACTTCATCCTCTGTTTCGGCCTGTCCCGCCTGGCCTTCCTGCTCGAGCGCCGCCTGGCCCGGGCATCGTAAAAGGGAGATCCAACGATGATCGTTCTCGATAAAGTCAACAAGTTCTACGGCGAAGGGGCCGGCAGGTACCACGCGCTGGTGGACGTCAGCGAGCGTGTGGAAAAGAACGAGGTGGTGGTGGTGTGCGGCCCCTCCGGCTCGGGCAAGTCGACCCTGATCCGCACCCTCAACCGCCTCGAGGACATCGACGGCGGTTCGATCACCATCGACGGCCGCGACATCCATGCCAAGGGGACGAACGCGGACCAGCTGCGCG
>Ga0209023_10003253_pt1 | contig 19542 bp, 16 predicted proteins | sample LakOneMetagenome_FD_187468 | JGI IMG/M metagenome (GOLD analysis project Ga0209023, IMG submission 187468) | Freshwater and sediment microbial communities from Lake Erie, Canada (SPAdes) (version 2) | ecosystem: Environmental > Aquatic > Freshwater > Lentic | place: Lake Erie, Canada...
ACGCTCGCGCGTGTGTATCCTTTCTCGTCGCTTGCCCCTTTAGCTCAGACGGCAGAGCGACTCCATGGTAAGGAGTAGGTCTACGGTTCGATTCCGTAAAGGGGCTCTGGATCGGAACCTCGGCACACGCCGAGGGATCCGTTCCGGCGGCGGGGTAGCTCAGGTGGTTAGAGCACACGGCTCATAATCGTGGTGTCGCGGGTTCAAATCCCGCCCCCGCTACTGCGCAGACAGCAGCACACGGCACAACTGCCAGCACGAACGACCAAAGGACTTTCCCGTGGCCAGCAAGACTTCCGATGTTCGCCCCAAGATCACTCTTGCCTGCACCGAGTGCAAGGAGCGCAACTACATCACCAAGAAGAACCGCCGCAACGACCCCGACCGCATGGAGCTGTCGAAGTTCTGCCCCCGTTGCCGCAAGCACACGCCGCACCGCGAGACCCGCTGACCTCAGCGCGTCACCTCGGACCGACCCGTCGCTCATGCGGCGGGTCGTCGTCATTTCCCCCTGGTGCACCCTGCAGACGCAGATCGAGGTGCGTCGCCCTCGCTGCTAGCGTCTCCGCATGCCCATCGACGCCTCGCTCGTCGGCCGGGAGTTCCCGCCGACCCGGCCCTACGCGGTCTCCGAGGAGAAGGTCCGCGAGTTCGCCGCCGCCTCCGGCACGTCGTACGACGGCGGCGCCGCGCCCGCCACGTTCCCGATCGTGCTCGCCTTCGACGCCATGAACGCGTTCCTCGCCGCGGAGGAGATCGAGCTGTTCCGCATCGTCCACGGCGAGCAGCGGTTCGCCTATGAGCGGGCCGTCGTCCCCGGCGACGTCCTGACCGCGACGCTCACGGTCGCCACTCTGCGCCAGATCAGCGGCAACGACATCATCGGCACCCGCAGCGAGATCACCGATGCCGCCGGGGCCGTCGTGTGCACCACCACCGCCACCCTCGTCCACCGCGGGGGCGAGTCGTGAGCGCCCCGCTGACCGCCGGGACGGTGCTCGAGCCGCGCGCCTTCCGGGTCACCCGCGCCGACCTGGTCCGCTATGCCGGGGCGAGCGGCGACTTCAACCCGATCCACTGGTCCGACCGGGTCGCGACCTCGGTGGGTCTGCCCGGCGTGATCGCCCACGGGATGTTCACGATGGCGCTCGCCGCGCGGGCCGTCGCCGAGTGGACGGACGGGGCCGAGGTGGTCGAGCTGGGCTGCAAGTTCACCAACCCTGTGGTCGTCCCGGACGACGACGAGGGGGTCGAGGTGACCTTCCGCGCGACCGTGAAGGCCGTGGCCGACGGCCTGGCCACCCTCGCGCTCGAGGTCGCCTGCGGCGACCAGAAGGTCCTGGGCGTGCCCAAGGCTGTCGTGCGTGTCTGAGCAAGCCACGGAGCTGCTCCGCGACCACACCACGCTGCGGCTGGGCGGCGCCGCCCGGCACTGGGTGGAGGCGACCACCGAGGCCGCGCTGGTCGAGGCGGTCTCTTCGGCTGATGCCGCCGGCACCCCGCTGCTCGTGCTCGGCGGGGGCAGCAACCTCGTGGTCGCCGACGAGGGGTTCGGCGGCACCGTGGTGCACGTCGCCACCCGGGGGGTCGTCCCCGACGCCGACGTCTGCGAGATCGGGCCCGACGGTGAGCCGGCCCACTGTGGCGGCGTGGTCGTGCGCGTGGCGGCAGGGGAGCCGTGGGACGCGTTCGTCGCCGAAGCCGTCGCCCGCGAGTGGGTGGGCATCGAGGCGCTGTCGGGCATCCCCGGGCTGGTCGGTGGCACCCCGGTCCAGAACGTCGGCGCCTACGGCCAGGAGGTCGCCGACACCATCGCCTCCGTGCGCACCTGGGACCGGGTGGACCGGACCCAACGGACCTTCGCCGCCGCCGACTGCGGCTTCGGCTACCGCACGTCCAGGTTCAAGGCCGAGCCCGGACGCTACGTGGTCCTCGAGGTGACCTTCCAGTTCACCCAGGGGAGCCTCGGCGCCCCGGTCCGCTATGCCGAGCTCGCGCGCACTCTCGGGGTGGAAGCCGGGTCCCGTGCGTCGGCGGCCGCGGTCCGCGACGCCGTACTCGCGCTGCGGCGGAGCAAGGGGATGGTCCTCGACCCCGACGACCACGACACCTGGAGCGCCGGGTCGTTCTTCACCAACCCGGTCCTGACCGCGTCGCAGGCGGCCCAGCTCCCCGAGGACGCCCCGCGGTGGCCGCAACCCGACGGCACGGTGAAGTCGAGCGCCGCCTGGCTGATCGAGCACGCCGGCTTCGGCAAGGGCCACGGCTCCGGGCCAGCCCGCCTGTCCACCAAGCACACGCTCGCGCTCACCAACCGCGGCGGCGCGACGACCGCGGACCTGCTGGCGCTCGCGCGCGAGGTGCGTGAGGGTGTCGAGCGGGCCTTCGGCGTACGCCTGGTCAACGAGCCCGTGCTGGTCGGCTGCGCCTTCTGAGCGTCTTCAGACGGCCTTCCGTGCGGTACGACGGGCAGGGTCACCCGAGCCAGGCGTCGACCTCGGCGAGCCAGCGGGCCACGTCGGACCGGGGGGCGCGCGAGGCACGCAACGACATCCGGGCGAGCTCGGCGAGCTGATCGTCGGTGAGGTCGTGCGCGGCGCGCATCGTGGCGTACTGGGCGGCCAGGCGAGACCCGAACAGCAGCGGGTCGTCGGCGCCCAGCGCGACGGTGACCCCGGCCTCGAGCAGCTGGGGGAGTGGGACCGAGGTCAGGTCGCTGTAGACCCCGAGCGCGACGTTGGACACGGGACAGACCTCGACCGCCACCCCCGACGACGCCAGCCGTTCCATCAGCCGTGGGTCCTCCGCGGACCGCACGCCATGGCCCAGTCGACCGGCGTGCAGATGGTCGAGGCAGACCCGCACGTGCTCGGGCCCCCGCAGCTCGCCGCCGTGGGGGTCGAGCAGGAGCCCGGCGCGCTCGGCGATCGCGAACGCCGCGGCGAACTCCTCCGTGCGCCCCCGGCGCTCGTCGTTGGACAGGCCGAAGCCGACCACCCCGCGGCCGGCGTACTGCCCGGCCAGCCGCGCCAGCGTCCGCGCGTCCAGGGGGTGCCGGGTCCGGTTCGCGGCGATGACGACGGCGATCCCCAGCCCCGTCGAGGCCGATGCCTCGGCCACGCAGTCGAGCACCAGGTCGGTGAAGGCGGTGATCCCGCCGAACCGAGCCGCGTAGCCGCTCGGGTCCACCTGGATCTCCAGCCACCGACCCCCGTCGACCACGTCGTCCTCGGCGGCCTCACGCACGAGCCGGCGTACGTCGTCCTCGGTCCGCAGGACCGACCGGGCCACGTCATAGAGGCGCTGGAACCGGAACCAGCCCTTCTCGTCGGCCGCCGACAACTGGGGCGGCCACTCCGAGACCAGGGAATCCGGGAGCAGGATCCCGTCGCGCTCGGCCAGCTCCAGGAGGGTCCCGTGCCGCATCGATCCGGTGAAGTGGAGGTGCAGGTGCGCCTTCGGGAGTGTCCGCAGGTCGCGCGGCTGGGGGGTCGCGCTCGGCATGCTGGTCATCGTAGGGCCGGAGCCTGACGGGCCGGTTTGGACGGGGCCGCGCCTGTGCCCGTAGACTCCCCGTTTGGTGGTTCTCCCCCATGCTTCAGCCTGCCCTGGACCCAACCGGTGCGACTGCGCGGGGAGAGCATCGGAGGGCACTAGCTCAACTGGCAGAGCATCGGTCTCCAAAACCGAAGGTTGGGGGTTCAAGTCCCTCGTGCCCTGCAAGGACCAAGAACTAGCCGGAAAGGTGGCCACAGGTGTCGGACAGTCGCACGGTTCGCGATGGCGACCGTGACAAGCGCACCAGCCCGGCGACGTTCTACCGCCAGGTCGTCGCAGAGCTCCGCAAGGTCGTTTGGCCGACCCGCGAGCAGCTGTGGACCTACTTCCTGGTGGTCATGATCTTCGTGCTGTTCATGATGGCGCTCGTCGCGCTCCTGGACCTGGGCTTCGGCAAGCTCGTGTTCTGGGCGTTCGACGGCGGCAGCGGCAGCACGACCGCGCCTTAGCGGCCGGCGCCCCGACGGGCGCCGACGCGGGCGGGGCCGACCACCGGGGTCGGCCAGCAAGGACCCACCAACATGACGGAGTATCACGTGTCGGACGAGTACGACGAGTCGGTCGAGGCCGAGGGCCTGGTCGACGAGACGCCTGCTGACGAGGTCGAGGCAACCCCGGCCGACGAGGACGCCCTCGTCGCCGAAGCCGCCGACAACGACCCCGCCGACGAGGCTGACTCCGTGGACGAGGTTGAGGCGCTGGCCGAGGGTGACGAGCCGGAGGCCGCCGAGGAGCCGGAGGTCGCCGAGGAGCCGGAGGTCGCCGAGGAGTCGGAGGTCGCCGACGAGTCGGTCGAGGCCGATCCGGGCGACGACGTCGTCGAGGAGGACGAGCCCGCCGCGGCCGAGCCGGTCTTCGAGGCGCCCGCCCTGGCCGAGGCCGACGACGAGCCCGAGGCCGACGACGAGCCCGCCGAGGCGGCCGACCCGCTCGAGGAGTTCCGTCGCGAGCTCTGGGCCAAGCCGGGCGACTGGTTCGTGGTCCACACCTACTCCGGCATGGAGAACCGGGTGAAGGCCAACCTCGAGAACCGCATCCACTCCCTCAACATGGAGGACTACATCCACGAGATCGTGGTCCCCACCGAGGAGGTCGCGGAGATCAAGAACGGCCAGCGCAAGATGGTCAAGCGGACCGTCCTGCCCGGCTATGTCCTCGTCCGCATGGACCTCACCGACGAGTCGTGGGCCGCGGTGCGCCACACCCCGTCGGTGACCGGCTTCGTCGGACACAGCCACCAGCCGGTGCCGCTGAGCATGGCCGAGGTCGAGTCGATGCTCGCCCCGGCCGTCACCGCGGCCGCCGAGGCCGAGGCCGCCGCGGCCGGCGGCTCGGGGTCGGGTGCCACCCAGTCCAAGAAGCCCATCGAGGTCGCCGACTTCTCCGTCTCCGACTCGGTGATGGTGGTCGACGGGCCCTTCGCCACGCTCCACGCGACGATCACCGAGATCAACGCGGAAGCACAGAGGGTCAAGGCCCTCGTCGAGATCTTCGGCCGGGAGACCCCGGTCGAGCTGAGCTTCAGTCAGATCGAGAAGGTCTGAGGCTCACCAGCTTCACCCCGCAAGGTGGCAGGGTGGGGCGCCGGACACCGACGGCCCCGCTCGCTACGACCACGAGAACAGAAGGACCCTGACAACAGATGCCTCCGAAGAAGAAGATCGCTGCCCTGGTCAAGGTGCAGCTCCAGGCCGGGGCCGCAACCCCGGCACCGCCCGTCGGTACCGCCCTCGGTCCCCATGGTGTGAACATCATGGACTTCTGCAAGGCCTACAACGCCCAGACCGAGTCCATGCGCGGCAACGTGATCCCCGTCGAGATCACCATCTATGAGGACCGCTCGTTCACCTTCGTCACCAAGACGCCCCCGGCCTCCGAGCTCATCAAGAAGTACGCCGGCCTGCAGAAGGGCTCCGGTGTCCCTCACAAGGAGAAGGTCGGCAAGCTGACCAAGGACCAGGTGCGCGAGATCGCCCAGACCAAGCTGGTCGACCTCAACGCCAACGACGTCGAAGCCGCGATGAAGATCATCGAGGGCACGGCCCGCTCCATGGGCGTCACCACCGAGTGACCCCGTCCGAGTCGGACACGTTCATCTAGCACCACGTGGCAGGGCCCGCGCTGGCCCGTCGTACCACACCTGGAAGAGAAGAGAGCCAGAACATGAAGCGCAGCAAGTCCTACCGCCAGGCGGCCGAGGGGTTCGACAAGGACACCGTCTACTCGCCGCTGGCCGCGATCAAGATCGCCAAGAGCAGCAGCAAGCGCAAGTTCGACGAGACCGTCGACGTCGTGATGCGCCTCGGCGTCGACCCCCGCAAGGCCGACCAGATGGTGCGCGGCACCGTCAACCTGCCGCACGGCACGGGCAAGACCGCCAGGGTCCTGGTCTTCGCCAACGCCGACAAGGCCGACGCCGCCCGTGAGGCCGGCGCCGATGTGGTCGGTGGCGACGAGCTCATCGACAAGGTCGCGGGCGGGTGGCTCGACTTCGACGCCGTCGTCGCGACCCCCGACATGATGGGCAAGGTCGGCCGCCTCGGCCGCGTGCTCGGCCCCCGTGGCCTGATGCCGAACCCCAAGACCGGCACGGTCACCCCCGACGTGGCCAAGGCCGTCTCCGACATCAAGGGCGGCAAGATCGAGTTCCGGGTCGACCGGCACGCCAACCTCCACTTCATCATCGGCAAGGCGTCGTTCGGTGAGGTCCAGCTCGCGGAGAACTACGCCGCCGCGCTGGAGGAGGTGCTGCGGCTCAAGCCGTCGGCCTCGAAGGGTCGCTACGTCAAGAAGATCACCTTCTCGACGACGATGGGCCCCGGCATCCTGGTCGACCCCAACCGCACCCGCGACATCGTGGGCGAGGAGGAGGCGTCGGCCTGACGCCGTACGCCTGTTCACTCGTCGGCACTGACTGACACCGAAGGCCCGCCGGCTCCCCGGCGGGCCTTCGTGCGTGTCAGGGGCGGGGCGGCCGTCCCACTGATGGCATCGATTGGACGCAAACCGCACGTCGGGGCCGCGGTTTGTTGCGGATTTGGGCCAAACCGCATACCCAGCGGCCCGAAGCAGGGCCGTGACTACTCGACGTACAACCGCTCGTCGACGAGTTTCTCGGCGACCAGCTGGCCGTCCTCCTCGTAGCGGCTCTGGTCGAACCGCTTGCGGAACTCGAGGTCCACGCCGTCGCGGCCGTTGCGGTTCTTCTCGACCGACAAGACGGCCCAGTCCTTGAATCGCTCGGCCTGGCCGGAGTCGAAGACGAGGTGGTGGCGGGCGATGATCTGGTACTTGTGCGCAAGCACGAGCAGCACGTCGGCCTCATAGGCGAGTGCGGTGGAGCCGCGCAGGTGCTGGGCGCGCAGCCGCTTGCCGGTCTCGAGGCCCTCCTTGTCGGCGGCCACGATCGCGAGGACCGGGATCCGAGCGTCCAACGAGAGGTCCTTGAGCTGCTCGACGACCACGGTGACCCGCTCCGCCTCGATGTCGGAGGAGTCCTCCTTGACCTTCTGGAGGTAGTCGATGACCGTCATCGGGGCCTCGCCGGTCTGCCGCCACACCTGCTCGACGGCATTGGTGATGACCTGGAGGTTGGTGACGTTGCCGCTGGAGCGGTGCACGTGGAAGCGGTCGCTGTACTGGACGATCCGTTGCAGGGCGGGGATGGCGCCGCGAACCTCGGCGAGGCGCTCGGTGAGCCCGCCGACGCCGTGGTCGACACCCTCGAACGCCTGCCGGATCCGGACCAGGTTGGCGCCCTTGGGGTCGTTGGCCTCGCCGATCTCGAGGGCGAGGACGCGCTCGAGGATGTTCTGGGGGTCGTGCTCATAGGTGAAGTAGAGGACCTGACGGCCGGAGCGCGCGGCGTTGCGGCCCGTCTGGACGGCCATGGTGGTCTTGCCGAGGCCCTGGGCGCCCGACAGCAGGATGAGGTTGCCGCCGCGCAGGCCGCCGGAGAGGACGTCGTCGAGCGCGCCGAAGCCCGTCGGCCACATCCGGGCCGGTCCGGGCTCGGAGCGCAGGCGTGCGTCGGTCGTATCGAGCACGCTGCTCAGCGAGTGCACGTCGAGGTCCACGTGCGTCATTCCAGCATGACCGGGCGACCGCTCGCGGCGGTTTGGTAAAACCCGTGCCCGGCCGCCCCGGGGCTGGGATTTGGTGGGTCCGCGCGTACGGCGTACAGTTCGTCGCTGAAACCAGAGACCGCCGGTTGGTGGGCTGCACGCAGTCCGTCCGAAGGTCCCGCGAAGAGCGGGCGGCCCGCGCAGGTGACAGAGTGGCAGCGATGCCGATGCCGTGACAACGGCGGTCAGGATCGCCAACGCCCTGGGCCCTGCGCTCGGGGCGTTCGTTGTTCTCAGGGGTCGGGTGCCGGGGTCTCACGGACGTCCGAAGGGAGACCCCATGGCGCGGCCAGACAAGGCAGCCGCCGTCGCGGAGATCGTTGAGTCGTTCAACGACGCCGCTGGCGCTGTCCTGACCGAGTACCGCGGGCTCACCGTGAAGCAGCTGCAGGAACTGCGCCGCTCACTCGGTGGGAACGTGTCCTACGCCGTGGTCAAGAACACGCTCACCAAGCTGGCCGCCAAGGAGGCGGGCATCGACGGTGTCGATGACCTACTGTCCGGCCCGACCGCCATCGCCTTCATCAACGGCGACGTGGTCGAGGCGGCCAAGGGTCTGCGTGACTTTGCCAAGGCACACCCCGCCCTCGTGATTAAGGGCGGTTTCCTGGACGGCAAGGCGCTCGACGCGAAGGAGGTCGCCAAGCTGGCCGACCTCGAGTCGCGCGAGGTCCTGCTGGGCAAGCTCGCGGGCGCCATGCTCGCGTCGCTGTCCCAGGCCGTCTACCTGCTCAACGCCCCGCTCTCGCAGGCCGCCCGGCTCGTCGGCGCCCTGCAGTCCGCGGCCGAGCAGGACCCCTCGATCCTCGCAGGTGGTGCTGGTACGCCGGCGGCCGATGTGGCCGTCGACGAGCCTGCCCCGGAGGCGGAGGCTGCGGCCGACGCTCCTGCCGAGGAGGCCCCCGAGGCCCCCGAGGCCGCCGAGGAGGCTCCCGCTGAGGAGACCACCGAGGCTGCCGAGGAGTCCGCGGAGCCCACCGAGGCCTGATCTCAGGCCGAGGTCCACCACCACCTGGAAAACCCGGCCCGTCGCAACGCACCGCAACGGGCCACCGAACGGAAGGAACCCGCCATCATGGCGAAGCTCACCACCGACGAGCTGCTCGACGCGTTCAAGGAGATGACCCTCATCGAGCTGAGCGAGTTCGTCAAGCAGTTCGAGGAGACCTTCGGCGTCACCGCCGCTGCCCCCGTTGCCGTTGCTGCTGCCGCCCCCGGCGCTGCTGCCGTCGAGGAGGCCGTCGAGCAGGACTCGTTCGACGTCATCCTGGAGTCGGCCGGCGACAAGAAGATCAACGTCATCAAGGAGGTGCGCGCTCTCACCTCCCTCGGTCTCAAGGAGGCCAAGGACCTGGTCGAGGCCGCCCCCAAGGCTGTGCTCGAGGGCGTCGCCAAGGACGCTGCCGAGAAGGCCAAGGAGACCCTCGAGGGCGCCGGCGCCACCGTCACCCTCAAGTGACGTCTCGCTGAGCCCGGGCCCCAGGCCCGCCTCAGCAGCGCAACTCCTGCGTCGACCCGGCAGATCCTCTGCCGGGTCGACGTGCATTTCTGGCCGACCCGGCAGAGGATCTGCCGGGTCGAGCGCGTTCGTCGGCGGTCCACTCTCGATTCGAAGCGCGCTGGGCACTACGCTTTCCCGCATGTCCGACGCCTCCGAATTCCTGATTCCGCAGATCGACGCCGCTCAGATCTACGAACTCGACCGTGCGCACGTCTTCCACTCGTGGTCGGCGCAGGCCCAGATCAAGCCGATGGTCGTCACGAAGGCCGCTGGGTCGCGGGTGTGGGACGGCGACGGCAAGGAGTACCTCGACTTCACCTCCCAGCTGGTCTTCACCAACATCGGTCACCAGCACCCGCGCGTGGTCAAGGCGATCCAGGACCAAGCGGCGGACCTGTGCGTGATGGCCCCCGGGACCGCGATCGCCTCGCGCTCGGAGGCGGCTCGCCTGGTGGCGGAGATCGCGCCGGACGGTCTCAACAAGGTGTTCTTCACCAACGGTGGCGCGGACGCCAACGAGCACGCCATCCGGATGGCGCGGCTGCACACCGGGCGGGTCAAGGTCCTCTCGACCTACCGCTCCTACCACGGCGGCACCCAGCTCGCGATCAACGTCACCGGTGACCCGCGCCGGTGGGCCAGCGACTGGTCCAGCACCGGCACGGTCCACTTCTGGGGACCGTTCCTCTACCGCAGCGCCTTCCACTCCACGACCGAGGCCGAGGAGACTCAGCGGGCGCTGGAGCACCTCGAGCAGACCATCGCCATGGAGGGTCCCTCGACGATCGCGGCGATCATCCTGGAGAGCATCCCCGGCACGGCCGGCATCATGACCCCGCCCCCCGGCTATCTCCGGGGCGTCCGTGAGCTCTGCGACAAGCACGGCATCGTCTACATCGCCGATGAGGTGATGACCGGGTTCGGCCGCACCGGCCGGTGGCTTGGCATCGACAACTTCGACGTGACCCCCGACCTGATCACCTTCGCCAAGGGCGTCAACTCCGGCTACGTCCCGCTGGGCGGCGTCATCATCAGCGACCCGATCGCGGCCACGTTCGACAACCGGGTCTACCCCGGCGGCCTGACCTACTCCGGCCACCCGCTTGCCTGCGGCGCGGCCGTCGCGACCATCAACGTGATGCGCGACGAGGGCATGGTCGAGAACGCCGCACGCCTCGGCACCGACCTGATCGGGCCCGGGCTGGCCAAGCTGGCCGAGAACCACCCGTCGGTCGGGGAGGTCCGCGGCCTCGGCGCCTTCTGGGCCCTCGAGCTGGTCAAGGACCCCGCCACCCGCGAGCCGCTCGCGCCGTACGGCGGAAGCTCGGACGCCATGAACGCCACCGTCGCGGCCTGCAAGGCCGAGGGTCTGTTGCCGTTCGTCAACTACAACCGCATCCACGTCGTGCCGCCGCTGAACATCCCCGACGAGGACGTCCAGCGCGGGCTGGAGATCCTCGACCGGGCGCTGGCGCTGGCCGACGAGGCCGTCACGGCCTGACCGACCGGACCAGTCCGGATCGGGACTGGTTCCACAGGTTCGGCGGTTCCGCTTGACCTGAGCGGACGGAGCGCGCATGATTCTGCGCACCGGGCGGGGTTCCGGCTGGAGGTCTTTTCGCAGATCTCGCCAAAAACCTTGACACCGGTGTTGAGTCGTGCCCGGGTTCTGGGTTATGCTGAGCGTTCGCGCCCTCTCTCAAATGCCCTTCTGCCTGCCCGGTGGCGGATCGGTGGGGGGCGGGCGATGTCTCCCAGAGCGACCCTTCGAAGGACACCTCTTGGCCGCGCGCACCAACTCTGGTCACCCACGCCGCATCTCTTTCGCAAAGATCCACGAACCGCTCGAGGTTCCGCAGCTTCTCGCCCTTCAGACCGACAGTTTCGACTGGCTGGTCGGCAACGACGCCTGGCAGGCCCATGTCGAGCGTCGTCAGGCCAACGGCGAGGACGTCTCCCCCAAGTCCGGTCTCCAGGAGATCTTCGAGGAGATCTCGCCGATCGAGGACTTCTCCGAGACGATGTCGCTGTCGTTTGAGAACCCGGTGTTCTACGACCCCAAGTACTCCACGGAGGAGTGCAAGGAGAAGGACTTCACCTACTCCGCCCCGCTCTACGTCTCGGCCGAGTTCACCAACAACGACACCGGTGAGATCAAGGGCCAGACGGTCTTCATGGGTGACTTCCCCCTGATGACCAACAAGGGGACCTTCATCATCAACGGCACCGAGCGTGTCGTCGTCTCCCAGCTGGTCCGGTCCCCGGGTGTCTACTTCGAGCGCACCGCTGACAAGACGTCCGACAAGGACATCTTCACCGCCAAGCTGATCCCGAGCCGGGGCGCCTGGCTGGAGTTCGAGATCGACAAGCGCGACATGGTCGGCGTCCGCCTCGACCGCAAGCGCAAGCAGAACGTCACCGTGCTGCTCAAGGCCCTCGGCTGGACCAACGAGCAGATCCGCGAGGAGTTCGGCCAGTACGACTCGATGATGCTCACCCTGGAGAAGGACCACACCCAGGGCGAGGACGACGCGCTGCTCGACATCTACCGCAAGCTTCGCCCGGGCGAGCCGCCGACGCGCGAGGCCGCGCAGACGCTGCTCAACAACTACTACTTCAACCCCAAGCGCTACGACCTCGCCAAGGTCGGCCGCTACAAGATCAACAAGAAGCTCGGCCTGGTCGAGGCTTTCGACCAGCAGACGCTGACGATCAACGACATCGTGGCCGCCATCCGCTACATCGTGGCCCTCCACGACGGCGCCGACGACCTCGAGACCCCGGCCGGCACCGTCGAGCTGGTCGCCGACGACATCGACCACTTCGGCAACCGTCGACTGCGCACCGTCGGTGAGCTGATCCAGAACCAGCTCCGCACGGGCCTGGCCCGGATGGAGCGCGTGGTCCGCGAGCGGATGACGACCCAGGACGTCGAGGCGATCACGCCCCAGTCCCTGATCAACATCCGCCCGGTGGTCGCGGCGCTGAAGGAGTTCTTCGGCACCTCCCAGCTGAGCCAGTTCATGGACCAGACCAACCCGATCGCGGGGCTGACGCACAAGCGTCGTCTCTCCGCGCTGGGTCCCGGTGGTCTGTCCCGTGACCGCGCCGGCATGGAGGTCCGCGACGTCCACCACAGCCACTACGGCCGCATGTGCCCGATCGAGACCCCTGAAGGTCCCAACATCGGTCTGATCGGCTCGCTGGCGTCCTACGGCCGGATCAACCCGTTCGGCTTCGTCGAGACCCCTTACCGCAAGGTCGAGAAGGGCAAGGTCACCGACAAGATCGACTACCTCACCGCCGACGACGAGGACCGCTACGTCATCGCCCAGGCCAACGCCTCGATCGATGCCAAGGGCAAGTTCGTCGAGGACCGCGTCCTGTGCCGTCAGCGGCACGGTGAGGTCGACGCCGTTCCGGCGGAGGAGGTCGACTACATCGACGTCTCCCCGCGCCAGATGGTGTCGGTCGCGACGGCGCTGATCCCGTTCCTCGAGCACGACGACGCCAACCGCGCGCTGATGGGCGCCAACATGCAGCGCCAGGCCGTGCCGCTCATCAAGAGCGACGCGCCCCTGGTCGGCACCGGCATGGAGTACCGCGCCGCGGTCGACGCCGGTGACGTGGTCACCGCCGACAAGGCCGGGGTGGTGACCGACGTGTCCGCCGACGTCATCGAGACGATGAACGACGACGGCACCTACACCACCTACAAGATGGCCAAGTTCCGTCGCTCCAACCAGGGCACCTGCATCAACCAGCGTCCCCTGGTCTCGGAGGGTCAGCGGCTCGAGGCCGGCGACCCGATCGCCGACGGTCCCTGCACCGACGACGCCGAGATGGCGCTGGGCACCAACCTTCTCGTGGCCTTCATGCCCTGGCAGGGCCACAACTACGAGGACGCGATCATCCTGTCGCAGCGCCTCGTCCAGGAGGACTACCTCACCTCGATCCACATCGAGGAGCACGAGGTGGACGCCCGCGACACCAAGCTGGGTCCCGAGGAGATCACCCGCGACATCCCCAACGTCGGTGACGACCTGTTGGCCGACCTCGACGAGCGCGGCATCATCCGCGTCGGCGCCGAGGTCACCACGGGCGACATCCTCGTCGGCAAGGTGACCCCCAAGGGCGAGACCGAGCTGACCCCGGAGGAGCGCCTGCTGCGCGCGATCTTCGGTGAGAAGGCCCGCGAGGTCCGCGACACCTCGATGAAGGTGCCGCACGGTGAGTCCGGCACGGTCATCGGCGTCCGCGAGTTCAACCGCGAGGACGGCGACGAGCTGCCCCCGGGTGTCAACCAGCTGGTGCGCGTCTATGTCGCCCAGAAGCGGAAGATCTCGGTGGGCGACAAGCTCGCCGGCCGCCACGGCAACAAGGGCGTCATCGCCAAGATCCTGCCGATCGAGGACATGCCGTTCATGGAGGACGGCACCCCGGTCGACGTGATCCTCAACCCCCTCGGCGTTCCGCGTCGTATGAACATCGGTCAGATCCTCGAGCTGCACCTCGGGTGGCTGGCCAACCAGGGTTGGGACCTCAACCTCCACGGTGACAAGGGTGCGGCGGCCTGGAAGAAGCGGCTGATCGAGATCGGCGCCGACAAGGCCGAGCCCAACACCCTCGTGGCGACGCCCGTCTTCGACGGCGCCAAGGAGGACGAGATCACGGGTCTGCTGGGCTCGACGCTGCCCAACCGTGACGGCGGTCGGATGATCGACCAGAGCGGCAAGGCGCACCTGTTCGACGGCCGCTCCGGCGAGCCGTTCCCCGAGCCGGTGTCGGTGGGCTACATGTACATCCTCAAGCTCCACCACCTGGTCGACGACAAGATCCACGCACGCTCGACCGGCCCCTACTCGATGATCACGCAGCAGCCCCTGGGCGGTAAGGCCCAGTTCGGCGGCCAGCGGTTCGGCGAGATGGAGGTCTGGGCGATGGAGGCCTACGGCGCTGCCTACGCCCTCCAGGAGCTGCTCACGATCAAGTCCGACGACGTGCCCGGTCGCGTCAAGGTCTATGAAGCCATCGTCAAGGGCGAGAACATCCCCGACTCCGGGATCCCCGAGTCGTTCAAGGTTCTCATCAAGGAGATGCAGTCCCTCTGTCTCAACGTGGAGGTCCTGTCCAAGGACGGCACCGCGATCGAGATGAAGGACGCGGAGGAAGACGTCTTCCGCGCCGCCGAGGAACTTGGCATCGACCTGTCCCGCCGTGAGCCGTCCTCTGTTGAAGAGGTCTGAAAGGTACCCCGTGCTCGACGTTAATTTCTTTGACCAGCTTCAGATCGGCCTGGCCACCGCGGAGGACATCCGCACCTGGAGCCACGGCGAGGTCAAGAAGCCCGAAACCATCAACTACCGAACCCTCAAGCCCGAGCGCGACGGCCTCTTCTGCGAGAAGATCTTCGGCCCCACCCGCGACTGGGAGTGCTACTGCGGCAAGTACAAGCGCGTCCGCTTCAAGGGCATCATCTGCGAGCGCTGCGGCGTCGAGGTGACCCGCTCCAAGGTCCGCCGTGAGCGGATGGGTCACATCGAGCTGGCCGCCCCGGTCACCCACATCTGGTACTTCAAGGGTGTTCCGAGCCGGCTTGGCTACCTGCTCGACCTGGCGCCGAAGGACCTCGAGAAGGTCATCTACTTCGCCGCCTACATGATCACGAGCGTCGACGACGACGCCCGTCACCGCGACCTGTCCTCGCTCGAGGGCAAGGTCGGCCTGGAGCGGGAGCGCCTCGAGAAGCGGCGCGACCAGGCGATCGCCGAGCGCAGCCAGAAGCTCGAGGAGGACCTGGCCACGCTCGAGGCCGAGGGTGCCAAGGCCGACGCCAAGCGCAAGGTCAAGGACGGCGCCGAGCGCGAGATGAAGCAGGTCCGTGACCGCGCCCAGCGCGAGATCGACCGCCTCAACGAGGTCTGGGAGACCTTCAAGTCGCTCAAGGTCCAAGACCTCATGGGCGACGAGATGCTCTACCGCGAGATGAAGAACTGGTTCGGCAAGTACTTCGAGGGCTACATGGGCGCCACGGCGATCCAGAAGCGCCTCCAGTCCTTCGACATCGAGGCCGAGGTCGAGTCCCTCCGCGAGACCATCGCGACGGGCAAGGGCCAGCGCAAGGTCCGCGCCCTCAAGCGGCTCAAGGTCGTCGACGCGTTCCGCAAGACCGGCAACAAGCCCCAGGGCATGGTGCTGGACGCCGTCCCGGTCATCCCGCCGGACCTGCGCCCGATGGTGCAGCTCGACGGTGGCCGGTTCGCGACGTCGGACCTCAACGACCTCTACCGCCGCGTCATCAACCGCAACAACCGCCTCAAGCGACTGCTCGACCTCGGTGCCCCCGAGATCATCGTCAACAACGAGAAGCGGATGCTGCAGGAGGCCGTCGACTCGCTGTTCGACAACGGTCGTCGTGGTCGCCCGGTCACCGGGCCGGGCAACCGCCCGCTGAAGTCGCTGTCCGACATGCTCAAGGGCAAGCAGGGCCGCTTCCGTCAGAACCTCCTCGGCAAGCGCGTCGACTACTCCGGCCGTTCGGTCATCGTGTCCGGTCCGCAGCTCAAGCTGCACCAGTGCGGTCTGCCCAAGCAGATGGCGCTGGAGCTCTTCAAGCCCTTCGTGATGAAGCGCCTGGTGGACCTGTCGCACAGCCAGAACATCAAGTCGGCCAAGCGGATGGTGGAGCGGGCGACGTCCGGTCTGTCGCGCTATGCCGTCGTCTGGGACGTCCTGGAAGAGGTCATCACCGAGCACCCGGTGCTGCTCAACCGCGCACCCACGCTCCACCGCCTCGGCATCCAGGCCTTCGAGCCGCAGCTGATCGAGGGCAAGGCCATCCAGATCCACCCGCTCGTGTGCACGGCGTTCAACGCCGACTTCGACGGTGACCAGATGGCCGTGCACCTGCCGCTGTCCGCAGAGGCCCAGGCCGAGGCCCGGATCCTGATGCTCTCGACCAACAACATCCTCAAGCCGTCCGACGGCCGTCCGGTCACCATGCCGACGCAGGACATGATCATCGGCCTGTTCTTCCTCACCACCGACCGTGAGGACGAGCTGGGGGCGGGTCGGGCGTTCTCGTCCGCCGCCGAGGCGATCATGGCGTTCGACCGCGGCGAGATCAGCCTCCAGAGCAAGGTCAAGATCCGGATGCCGGCGGACGTCGTTCCCCCGGCCGAGGTCGAGACCGACGGTGGCACCTTCACCCTGGACACCACCCTCGGGCGGGCGCTGTTCAACGAGGCGCTGCCTGCCGACTACCCCTTCGTCAACTACGAGGTGGGCAAGCGGGCCCTGGGCGCGATCGTCAACGACCTCGCCGAGCGCTACACCAAGATCGAGGTGGCTGCCTCGCTCGACGCACTCAAGGACGCCGGCTTCCACTGGGCGACCCGCTCCGGTGTGACCGTGTCGATCGACGACGTGGTCACCCCGCCGGAGAAGTGGACGATCCTGGAGGGCTACGAGGCCCAGGCGGCCAAGGTCCAGGTGCAGTTCGAGCGCGGTCTGGTCACCGATGACGAGCGTCGCCAAGAGCTCATCGAGATCTGGACCCAGGCGTCCAACGAGGTCGCCCGCGCGATGGAGCAGACCTTCGAGCGCACCAACCCCATCTACATGATGGTGGACTCGGGTGCGTCCGGAAACATGATGCAGATCCGCCAGGTGGCGGCCATGCGTGGTCTGGTGGCCAACCCGAAGGGCGACATCATCCCGCGGCCGATCAAGTCCAACTTCCGTGACGGGCTCTCGGTGGTCGAGTACTTCATCTCGACCCACGGTGCCCGCAAGGGTCTGGCCGACACGGCGCTCCGCACCGCGGACTCCGGCTACCTGACCCGTCGGCTCGTGGACGTCTCCCAGGACGTCATCATCCGTGAGGAGGACTGTGGCACCGAGCGCGGTCTGCCCAAGCGGATCGGTGTCAAGGGAGAGGACGGCATCGTTCGCAAGGACGACAACGCCGAGACCGCGGCCTACGCCCGCACGGCGGCCGGGGACCTCCACCACCCGGAGACCGGTGAGCTGCTCGTCAGCTCCGGCGAGGACCTCGGCGACGTCAAGATCAACGAGCTCGTCGCGGCCGGGATCGAGGAGGTCAAGGTCCGCTCGGTCCTCGCGTGTGACGCCAAGACCGGCACCTGCGCCAAGTGCTACGGCCGCTCGCTGGCCACCGGCAAGCTCGTCGACATCGGTGAGGCGGTCGGCATCATCGCCGCCCAGTCCATCGGTGAGCCCGGCACCCAGCTGACCATGCGCACCTTCCACACCGGTGGTGTGGCCTCGGCCGACGACATCACGCAGGGTCTGCCCCGCGTGGTCGAGCTCTTCGAGGCCCGCAGCCCCAAGGGTCTGTCGCCGATCTCGGAGGTCACCGGTCGGGTGGTCGTCGAGGAGAGCGACAAGGCTCGCAAGCTGATCATCACTCCCGATGACGGCTCCGAGGTCTCGGAGTACCCCGTCTCGAGGCGGTCGCGTCTGCTCGTGCACGACGGCGACCACATCGAGGTCGGCCAGCAGCTGACCGTCGGAACCCCCGACCCCAAGGAGGTGCTGCGCGTGCTCGGCGTCCGTCGGGCCCAGCAGCACCTGGTCGACGAGGTGCAGGCGGTCTACCGCTCGCAGGGTGTGTCGATCCACGACAAGCACATCGAGATCATCGTCCGGCAGATGCTGCGCCGGGTGACGGTCATCGAGTCGGGTGACACCAACCTGCTGCCGTCCGACCTGGTGGACCGGGCGATCTTCGAGACCGAGAACCGTCGCGTGGTCTCCGAGGGCGGCAAGCCGGCCTCGGGACGTCCGGAGCTCATGGGCATCACCAAGGCCTCGCTGGCCACGGAGTCCTGGCTCTCGGCCGCCTCGTTCCAGGAGACGACCCGGGTGCTCACCGACGCCGCGATCCACGGCCGCTCCGACTCCCTGCTGGGTCTGAAGGAGAACGTGATCATCGGCAAGCTGATCCCGGCGGGCACCGGACTCGAGCGTTATCGCAACGTTCGGGTGGAGCCCACCGAGGAGGCACGGGCGGCGGCCTACTCGGTCACCGGCTACGACTCCTACGACTACGAGTTCGGTACGGCGGGCGCAGCCCAGGCCGTGGCTCTGGACGACTTCGACTTCGGGTCCTACCAGAACTGACCGCACTCCCGCTTCATCCGGCCGGGCCGGCCCCTTCACCTCGGGGGCCGGCCCGGTCGGCATTTTCGGGAGTTCTCAGCCGCATCGGGCAACCGGGCGGTCGGTTCGCGCCTCCTAGTGGGTGACGGGCAACCGCCCACCGAGGAGGAGCCATGAACAACACCCGAACCACCCGATGGTTCTCGGCCGTCGTGTCCACCGTCGTCGCCACGGGCGCCCTCGCCGCGCTCGCGCCGACGGGGGCCCAAGCCGCCGGCGCGGCCGTCGCGCCGTGCACGTCGAGCGAGGTCGCCGTCAGCTATCACGCGCGGGACGCCGGCATGGGGCACCGCTACGGCGTCATCAAGATGACCAACGTCTCCGACGCGTCCTGCCGGACCGGCGGCTACGGCGGGCTGTCCTATGTCGGGGACGGCAACGGCACCCAGATCGGTGCCGCCGCCGACCGCACGCCGGCCACGGTCCACGGCTTCGTGCTGAAGCCGGGCCAGTCGCTGGTCAGCCCGGTCGATGCCGTGGTGGCGCAGAACTACCCCAAGAAGCGCTGCCACCCGACGGCGGTCGACGGCTTCCGGGTCTACATCCCCAATGAGACGCACTCCCAGTTCGTGAAGCACCCGACCACGGGTTGCCGCAACGCCAAGGTCCACCTGCTTTCGCACAAGCCGTTCCGTCGCCCCGCCTCCTGAGGGTTTGGGGGACTCTTCGAGCGGCTGACAGAATCGGGCCGTGGCCGAGACGTCCCCCGTGCAGAACCCAGCCCGCGGCGCTGACCTCAGCACGGACGTGCTGGTGGTCGGCGCCGGGCCGGCTGGGTCCTCGGCGGCGGCGTGGGCGGCCCGGCACGGGCTCGACGTGATCCTCGCGGACGCTGCCGTCTTCCCCCGCGACAAGACCTGTGGGGACGGGCTGACGCCCCGTGCGGTCTCCGAGCTGATCAAGCTCGGCCTCGAGGACTGGGTCCGCGCCCACACCACGAGCCAGGGCCTGCGCGCCCACGGCTTCGGTCAGACCCTGCACCTGCCCTGGCCGGGCGGGTCGCTGCCCGACTGGGGCTCGGCCGTCCCGCGGACCGAGCTCGACGACCACCTGCGCACCAACGCGATCAAGTCCGGTGCGGTGGGGCTCGACGGTGCTCGGGCGGTCGGCGTACGACGCGACGGCGACCGGGTCGCTGCCGTGGAGTTCGTGCGCGGCGGGGAGTCCTTCGAGATC
>Ga0209023_10003254_pt1 | contig 19536 bp, 33 predicted proteins | sample LakOneMetagenome_FD_187468 | JGI IMG/M metagenome (GOLD analysis project Ga0209023, IMG submission 187468) | Freshwater and sediment microbial communities from Lake Erie, Canada (SPAdes) (version 2) | ecosystem: Environmental > Aquatic > Freshwater > Lentic | place: Lake Erie, Canada...
CGATCTGGCCAGCAGTGCCAGGGTGTTGCCGGACAGTTCGACCCGCACCCCGGTCATCATCGGCAGGGACTCGTCGCGGCCGGCAGCGATCGCCACCTGCGCGACGGCGCCAACGAATGCGGCAGCATCGACCGTTCCGACGGTGGCCGGTAGGTCCGGGAGTGTCGGGTAGTCCTCCACCGGCATGGTGGGCAGGGTGAATCGGGCCGACCCGCACGTCAGCTCAACGCTCGCACCGACTGTGGACAGCTGGACCGGCTTGTTCGGCAGGGCTTTGGCGATCTCCGCGAGTAGCCGACCCGACACGAGGGTTACGCCCGGCTCGGCGACCGTGGCGGTCACCGACGTTTGGGATGAAACCTCGTAGTCGAAACCCTCAACCGTCAACGCGTCGCCGGCAGCAGTCAGTTTCAGACCGGCCAGCACCGGCACAGACGGCCGGCTAGGTAGCGACCTAGCAGCCCAACCCACAGCATCCAGCAGGGCGGCCTTCTCGATGGTGGCCTTCACGCCGTCACCGCCAACGGCGCCGGACTGGTGAACCGGGAAGCAGTCGGACCCGTCTGTCCCTGGTAGCGGGAACCGAGACCCTTATGCCCGTACGGGCGTGCCGCATCCGACGACAAGCGGAAGAACAGCAGCTGGGCGATACGGTCGCCCGGCCACAAATGAACCGGCTTCGTATTGATGTTTTTGATCTCAAAAGTGATGGTTCCCGAAAATCCGGGGTCAACAAACCCCGCTGTCGCGTGCACCAAGATCCCCAGCCGCGCCATCGACGACCGGCCCGACAACTCCGCCGCATACCCGGCCGACAGCTTCACCGACTCGACAGTCGAACCAAGCACGAACGCGCCCGGCGGCAGCAAATATGACCAACCCTCCGGCACGGTCACCTCAGATGTGAGGTTGTCAGGCAAGTCGCGGGGGTCAATCTCCTCCACGTCGTCGCTGAACACCCGGAACACGTTGGACAGATGCACATCCACCGACGCCGGCTGAATGGTGCGCGGCGCGTGCGTCGCCGGTTTGCCGCCGGGAAACGTGATCCCAATCCGGCCCTTAGCGATCGTCTCCTCAATAGCCCGATCAGACAGCAACATCAGACACCACCGGGGCGAGATCGGCGAGCGCCTGATCGATCAGCTCGTACGCGGCCGGCGGTAGATCATCGCGGCGGGCGAACGCACGCAGGGCGGCCTCAGCCCGAATCCCGGCCCGCCAATCCGTACTGGCAGGCACAGCTGCCAAGTCAAGGCCAACGGCTGAACACAGTGCGCGCGTCTTCGCCAGGGACGGGTTTTTGATGCCGTACACGTAGTTGCTGACAGAGTTGTGGTGCAAGCTGGTCCGCTCGGCTATCTGCTGGTAGGTGAGTTTCTGGCGGCGGCGTTCGGCATCAAATGCGGCGAGCACCGGATCGGGGGTGTTCAAGCTGCTTGCCTTTCGGGGGAGGTGGTCGGGTGTTCGCCCAGGAGTTGGGTGACTCGGGTTGAAGCGAGCCCTTCGGTGGCCTGCACAGCCGTGGCGTTGATGGCGGCTACGATCTGCCGACCCAACACGGGCATGGTCAGGGCGCGCAGGTCAGCGGGTGGGGTGATCCACAGCGGGTCGGTTAACCGTCGGTCGCCGTCGACAGCCCACACAGAGATGCGGGCAGGGCTGGTGGCAGTTGCCGGCTCGGGGTTGACCAGCACCGTGAACGGGCCCGCCACGCTGTCAGAGCGGTCGTGGACGATGCGGTCCGCTGTCCAGCCGTACAGGTGGACGGGCAGATACGGGAAACAGCCCAACGCGTACCGGCAATGCCTCCACACGGCAGCGTTGACCGCATCGAAGTCGGTGCTGACCGGCACAGTGGCGCGGGCAACAATCGCCGTCATTGCGGCCCCCAGCCGGGAATACCGCCGCGCATGATCGCCACCGCTTCCGCCGACGCTTTGCGCAAGGCATCGTGCTCATCGAACCGGGTGGCGTTACCCAGACCGGGCTCCCAACCGCCGTGCTCGTACAGGTAGGCGCCAAGGTGGTGAACCACCCACCGGCCGTCACCCACATGCCTCACTTGGATAGCCCCGTGCTGGTAGTTGGGGTCGTTGACCGCCAGGGCGCACAGCGTGTACTCCGTCGGCGTCGGCTTGATCGTGATCACGCGTTCACCAGCCGGGCAGAAACGACGGTTAGCGATCCGGTGACCAGCGCCAACCGCATCAGCCGGGCCGCGTCCGAGGTCAGCTGGTAGTCGCCGACCATGCCCGTGTGATTCACCATGATCGACGCATCCAGCGCGCCGGCCGGGGTCAACTCGTACACGCCGACAGTCACCCGACCGTCGGCTACAGCCACCACGACAGGACCATGCGAAATCGTGTCGACCTCAACCGGCAAGGTTGGACGCAGCTGCTCGGCACGCCCGCAGCACACGGCACCCATCAGGCCACCGCCGCAAGCTCGGTGATCGTCAACAGCAGCTCACCGAAACCGCGCTCACACACCGTGCCGACCCGCAAATCCGGGCCGATTAGGTACCGGTGGGAGTCATCCGGGAGCAGGCCGTAGTCGGTCACCATCCCATCGACTAACGCCTTCAACGACGGGTAAAGGTTGTGGGCATCACGGTGGCGGTTGTCGACAAAACGCAGCTCAGCCAGAAGGTGAGCCCGCCCGAGCTTCGGCAGTTTCGCGCTATGCGCCCAGGTGGCGCCGGCTTGCCGCCACGCCTGTCGGTCTTTCGTCTGCGAGCGTCGGTCAACGCGGCTGTTCGCGTTCAGCCACGGCGCAGGGGCGGGGATTACCAGCTCCCACACTCGGGCCGCCACGGCGGTTTCGGGCATACGGGTCTCCAAGCTGTGCGGGAAGGTAGTCATGCGGCACGCTCCAACGCCGTTGAAGCGACGGGCGCAATGAACGTCGGGAGAGTGCTCAGGGCGTAAGCGGCGGCCTGGTGGACAACACCGTTACCGGCGATCCGGATGGCGTCGGTCCGGCCAACCACATCGGTGATCCAGCCGGCGGGCAGCCCAATCAGCCACTCACAGAACGCGGGAGATAGGCGTGGCCGGCCCAGTCGACCTGGCTCGGTCGGGTATGGCGCCCCCAACCCAAATGCCAGCTCCTGCCGCCTTACCGCAGTCGCATAGGCACCGAACAGGGTTGGCTCACCGGTCGCTAGGGCGATCATCGGCGCCACCGACACCAGAGACGGTGTGCGCCGTTCACGTTCAGACGGGCAATCCCCGCGATCCGAATCTGACGCCTTTGGAGTCGGAAGGAGCGCGATCACCTCAGACAGAGGCCGGCCCTCCGGGGTGGGACGGCCAGCGCCCCGCACAGCATCGCGGGCCGTCGGAGTCGGCAGCATCGCGCCTGCCATCTCCCTAGCGACATTCCGCAGGCCGTAACCGGCTGAGCTTCCCCGGCCAGCTCCACCATCGGCAGCCATTGGGGTAGGCAGCCACGACGCAGGCGCTTCATCCCACGACCGCAACTCGCGCGGCAGCTCACCGCGGGCAAGCTCGAAAGCCTGCTCCAGGGACGGTGACGAACTCGATCCGAGGATCGCCGACCGGCCAGTACGAACAGCCGCAACCCGGGGCGTGGGCAGCATGGTGGAGTTGGCGCCACAAGGATCGGCGGGTAGCTCCCACACCAGACCAGCGCGAACCATGCCAGCTGGAGGCCATTTGCCCGCTGACGCCAGCGGCAAACCGAACAGTGCGCCGGCGGGTGCTCCAACGTTCGCGAGTGTCGCAGCGATGAAGATGCGGTGTCGGTGATGGCAGGCGCCAACCTTGCACGCACCAACCGTCGTCCACGAAATCGCATAACCTAGCTCGTCCAGATCGGCGAGGACCTGCCCGAACACGGCACCTTTATCGATGGTCAGCAGGCCAGGCACGTTTTCCAGCACCACCAGCGGCGGACGTAGCGCGGTGATGGCCGGCAGGACACCCGTCGGCCACAAGTGGCGCTCATCCCCGCCGCCAGCACGTTTCCCTGCCGAGCTGAACGGCTGGCAGGGGAACCCTGCGGTCAAAATGTCGATCGGTTCGACGGCGGCCCAGTCGGCGGCCGTGATGTCGCCGAGGTTCGGGACGCCAGGCCACCGTGCCGCCAGAACCGACGAAGCTGCCGGATCGGTTTCGGCATGCCAAGCGTGCTCAATGGCGAGATGCTGTGAGACGGCCAGGTCAAGCCCACCGAAGCCTGCGCAGAGGGAACCGAGGCGCATCACGCCACCGCCTCAGCAGGAACAGGCACGCACTGGCCGTCGTTGGTGAGCAGCACCCACCGGCCCCGATACAGGACCGGAACCGTGGTCCCGTCCTGGTGCTCCAACAGCAGCCAGCCCGACCGCAGCGCCTTCTCACGCATCGGCCCGAACGGCGACGTGACCTCGGCGTGATGGCGGCGGCAGGTGTGGATCAGCCACGCGGCCCCGTTGATCCGGATGGCCGCTTCACCGTGCCGCCCACCGGCCTTGCGGTTCAAACGGTGGTGGTGGTCAGTGGCAGGCTGACCACAGTTGGTGCCCTCACACATGCCATCGGACCGCTCAGCGATCAGACGACGCGTCGCGGCAGTCGGGCCGGTGTCACGCTGACGCTTCCGCTTAGCCGGCGCGGCGGCCAGCTTCGGGGCCTTCACCGCCAGCGTGGACGATGGGCGCACACCCTCAGCGGCGAGCGCCGCAACACGCTTCTCCGACATTGCGCGCATCGGCGTCTTGGCCCGGAGCGGCTTCCGTTGGGTGAAACTCACGCGTCCACCTGCCCGGCCGCAGCCCACTTCGGGCAGTTCACAGCCAACGTGGTCTGCTCGCCATGCGGCCGGGCAACAACCGGCAGGGTCAAACCCACCCGGCACACATCCCCCGACCAGGCGTTCTGCCGTTCGTGATGCGTGCAGGTGCGGCACGCCCGATTCGCAGGATCAGCCCAACAACGGGCCATGTGCTCACGGATGCGGGTACTAGACGACTGCGTGTGACCACACGACGGGCAACCCCAACGGGGCACCATCTTGCGGATCGGTTCAAGCGGGGCGGTCATGCGTTCATCCCCGAACCGGCCAAGCTCGCCTCAGCGCGCACCGCAGCCCCATAGCTGCGGCCGACCTCGATACGGGTTTTGATTGCATCCAACTGCCGGCGGAGGTGCCGAACTACCGCGTCGGCGATGTCGGCAGCCTCGCGGACCACAATCGTTTCAATGACCGCCTCATGCTTGCGGCGATCCACCGATCCCTCGCCGGCAATGAACGCGTGGGAGAAAGCCAAATCGAACGCTGCCCGCTTCCGGGTGGCCTCCACGTCGGCGGCCTCAATCTGCTTGACCGTGTTGTCCAAATCCAGCGACAGGCGGGCCAACTGCTGGGCGACATCAATCGCCGTAGCCGGCGCCGTCACTGCGACACCACCCCAGTGGTGAGCGCCAGCAGACCCGATGTGTTCAACAGGTCCGCCATGCGCGCCTTAGCGTCGGCGTTCGGCCGGCACGCCACATACGGGGCCGACTCAACGAAACCAACACCAGGCAAAACCTCGCCGGTAGTCACATCCACCAGCTCACCGGCAGCCGTCGCCCCGTCCAGCAGCTTCTTCAAATAGGCGGGGTTGACCATTTCGATCAGCTCAGTTGGCGCCGTCCGGCGCACATGCTCCCGGATGGCGCGCTCGTCGGTGACCTTCACCGTGACCTTGCCGGCGACCAGGGAAAGCGTTCCGAGCGTCACCCCATCGGTTGCCTCGACGGTCATCGACTTCGCGCCGAAGTCGGCCATGCCGCCCATCGCGTCAACCTTGGCCACATCCGAACGCTCTTTGAGTAGGTCGGATGCGACCTTCGCCGCGAGAACGGTGCGGGCTGCTTCTTTCGCCGACATCAGGCATCAGCCCCAATGGCGGCCGGCAACTCAACCGAGACCGTGAGCGTCAGGCGAGTGCCCTCGGGAAAGTCATTGGCGTGAGCGTTGAAACCAGGCCCCGAGACGAAACCAGATTTGCCAGCCGCCACACCCTCGGGTGCGACCCATGACAGGCCATCGAGGTAACACTGAACAGGTCGCTCCGGGGCATAGACCCGCCACTCACCGGCAGCCCTACGGGCCGCAGCGTTGGCAAGGTGAACCTCGTACCGGGCGAGATCTTCGGCCAGGTCGTTTAGCGGCACCTTGGCTGCGGTCAGGGTCACGGTGCGCGTCAGGTTCGACGGGTTCAGGTTCGCGGCCTCATCCCGATGGCGGGAACAACGCCACGGGTGCTTCTTCTGCCACTCATCGGCGGAAGCCTGCTCCCGCCTGCTCTCGTGCTCATAGTTCGCCGTGTCGGTGCAACCCTCTTTGGCGCACTGAACACGATCGCGGTACACGCGGCGCGGCATCAGGCGCCCGCCCCAACAAGCTGCGATTCCATCTCCACACGGCGGCCCTCAATCGCAGCGTTCAGCGAGCGGGCATCGTCCGGAGTAATGACCTGCTCGGCCAGGCGGCTAGCGACCGCTGAAACGCACCGCTCCAACGCGGTCGGGTTCCCGGCAGCGGTGATTGCCTCATGCGCCTTCGTGACGATCTGCTCACGGGTCATCGGCTGCACGCGCGCCGGCTGGCGGGCAGGCGCCTCACGCTCATACGACTGGGAGTCAGGTTCCGGGTCATCGGTCGGGATGCACAACGTCTGTAGCAGAGCGATTCGGTAGGCGACGCTCATCGCCTTTGGGGCGCCCTTGTCGCCGAAGTCCATTGACTCGCCCGGCACCACCGTCTCGACGAATGAGCCGTCGGGGCCGTAGAAGCGGTAGGCGACCTCAACGGTGCATTCTCGTGATGGCTTGCCGGTGGAGGTCTGCACGTCGCGGTAGTTCGCCGTGCGCAGGATGGGTACCGCGATGACGCCGTACTTGCGGAACACCGGGCCGACAGCGTTTACAACAGTGTCGATGCCACGGAACTTGTAGTTCTGCTGGGTGTTGCGGTCACCCTTGCCGACGGCCTGCACCTCACCCATGACGGCGGCGAGGGCTTCAAAAATGGTCAGCTTGGCGGGTGTTTCGGTGGTCACAGTGATGCTCCTTGGGGAGGAAGGAAGGAGAAGGTCAGGCAGCTTCGGCGAACTGAATCGCCACAGCCGGTTCAGGTAGCGGGCAGTCGCCGCAGTCCGGCCCGTACGAGCCAGTCGGACCGCAGTACAGGCACTTGCCGGCCAGGTAGGCGTCCCACTGGACGCGCTCCATCTCCCGGTCGTAGACGTACGCCGACTGCTGGCACTCCGCCTCGTATACGGCGGCGGTGATCTCGTCACCGGGCAGGCCGTGGCCGTAGTCGAGGCGGGTGATCGCGTCAGCGCCAACAGCAAGGGTGCGGGGCATCGTCGGGGCGGTCATGCCGCAACTCCAATCTCGGTGGTCTCGGCCAGCCGGGCGTTGATGCGCTGCTCCGCTAGTGCGATGTCGCGGGCCAGCTCTTCGCGGGTCCAGTCGGTGATGTTGTGGAGACCGCCGATGTAGTCCGGGTTGGTGGTGCGGAATCGGCTGATCAGGTAGGAGCGGTTGCGCTGGGCGAGTTCGGTGATCCGTCCGGCGAGCGCTCCGTCAACGGGGGCTGTTTCAGGCATGGGGGTACCCACAGGTGGACTCCTTGGGATTTGGGAAACGGCCAACACACAGGACTTGCGTAAGAATCTTGCGCTTTCCTGTTATGCAAGACAGTAGCGTATGCGCGCAACATTGCGCAAGTGACTTGCGGTAACCTCTCGGCATGACCGACCCGAACGAGGCACTAGCCGCGCTGGACGCATCAACCGAGCGATACGAAGCCACCAAAGCCGCACACGACGAAGCGCGCGAGGACACCATCAACAAGGTCATCGCTGCGCTAAAGGCAGGTGCGACCCCAACCGAGGTAGCAAACCGTTCGCCATTCACCGGCGCCCATGTACGCACGATTGCGCGAGGCGCTGCGATCCCGGCGGCGCCGCCAGGCATCAAGCCGCGCCGCAAAGTCTGATCCGGGGCTGATGGCAGGGGAGGACGAGCCACCAGCCCCGGACGCTTCACCACCCGCGCCGAACACGCGGACGAGTCGAATACCGCACCCGCAACCTCGGGCCACGCGGCGGACGGCGCACCTGCGGCCAACATCGAAGCCACGGACCAGTCACCGACCCGCCCGCACCACAACGCCAGTAGAGGACCGGGGCCGTGACGCTCGACGCCTGCCCGCCGCGCGGCTGTCATGCAACACAGCCAGCAAAAACACAGCCAGCGCCAGCATCAACATGGCGCCCGAGCCGACCAGCGCACCCGACAGCCACGCGCTCGTGCAGCCGATCACCGCTCACCCACCAACGTCAGTGCAGCCGTGGGCTCTTCGGCGACGTTCTCGGCGTGCATGTTTGCCAGCCGGGCCGCGTCAAGCTGCTGCTTCAACTTGTGGGCGTGGGCGTGCAGTGTCCGAAAGTCGTGTTGGGTGGCCCGCGCCGACCTGTGGGCGTTATCGGTGAGGGCAACCTGCGCGTTGAATGCGGCTTCACACTCGGCGTGCCGGCCCCACAGGATGATCAGGGACACGGACACTGCCAGCAGCGCGACCACCAGGCCGACGAACAAACCAGTCAGCAGCACTTCGTTGAACGTCACCGCTCACCCCACACGGGGAAGGTGTTGCGGACGGCAGTCGGCGGATGGTCAACCACACGGGCCCGATTGATGAGCGTGGCGGGGAACAGCGCCTCCCGCAGCGCGGCGGCTTCCCGCTCAGCCCTGGTTAGCTGGAGCATTACCGTCTGCCGCTCAGCCTTCAACTGCTCATTCTCGGCGCGCAAAGCGGCCATGCGCGACAGCCACGGCAAGGCGATCACCGCGCCACCCCGCTAGTCCACGGGCTCATCGTGCCGAAACACGGCAGGCAGAACGCGGCATGAGTCCACACCGCTACTTGCGCCAACGTGAACGACGCAGTGCCGGTCGACGTCCCGCAGCGGGCGCGGCCAGCCTCCAACGGCAAATGCGCGGTAGACACACCGCCGTCCCACACAACGCGGGTGCTGTTCGGGTAAATGGTCACCGGACACCGCCGATGCGGGTCCCGAAGCCGTAGCCGCAACCGCAGTCCCACAGGCGGCGACTGCCGTCAGTCGAGATGCCGCGCGGTGCGCAGCGGGCCGCCGTCTTACAGCGGGGACACGCGAACTCTTCCAACTCCGCTTCCGGCCGCAACGCGGACAGGTACAGCACGTCGGGATCGGGTTCGAGGACAGCCGAATGGCGGGCCATCAGGCCACCACCGGCCGGCTAGTGGCGGTTCGGGTAGACTTTGCACAGTTCACAGGACTTGCACTCCTTTGACGATGCGTGCGGCGTTCCGCCCCGGTCGGGGGATGGGACGCCGTTCTTGTTTTGGTCGGGGTGTCGGCCCGTCAAGGGGAAAGGCGGGCCGACACCCCTCGGGGGGTTCCGCGACCGGCCCTCAACCAGGCGGCGGAACAGTGAATGCGCGGCGCCCACGGCAGGAGGCAGCCAGCACATTCGGGGAAGTGATCACGTCAAGCAGCCGTCCGCGCGAAGCGCTTCGCAACCCGCGCCTTAGTCGCAGCCAACTGCTCATCCACAGCCGCACTGGCCGTGGACTTCACGCCGTCGTTCAGATGTGCCATCAAGAACGCACTGAGCTGCTGCGGGGTGAACCACCACTCCTTGCCCACCCGCAAATAGGCGCAGCCGTGCCGGTTGACCGCGCGCTTAATCCGGCGCACGTCGGTCCGCAACTGCTCGGCGATGTCGTCGATGGGGGTGAGGTCAGCGAGGTTCAGTGAGTCCCCACGCATGCTGTTGGTCCTCCTACCGCCGATATAGGCGTGCTCGGTGACAAGCCATCGGGCTACCGCGCGGGAAGAAACCAGCCACTGACCGCCACGTCCGCGAGCCGCCGTCTTACGGGCGGATAACTTTCCGGCGTCAATCGCACGGGTGAGAGTCCAGCGACTCACCCGCCAGTGGGTGGTGATCTCACTCAGGGACATCCATCCCGGATTTGGAGACACGCACACCCCTTGACCTGCGGTTTCGGTCCTTCTCGGCAACACCGAACACGAACGTACATGCCGTGGCTTCACCTCACAAGACCTGACACGGCGTGTCGAAACATGTCACGACGTGTCGTCAAGGGCCGAAAGTTAACCAGGACTAACGACACACAACCGCACCACTACAGCGGTTTGCGTGCTACAAAATCGGGCGTGACTGAGACGCAAAGAGGCGTGGCATGGCCGCTATGGGCGCGCATCAAAAAAGTGATCGCAGACAAGGGCTGGAACAGCCTTGAGCTGCAAGAACGCACGGGCATAGCCCGACAGACCGTAGGTAACCTTGAGGTGAGCACACGGGCGCCTCAGGCCCGGATCGTCAACCAAATCGCCGACGCCCTAGGCATCGACAGGTATGAGGCCCACCAGCTAGCAGGGCTAGTCCCGGACGAAGGAATTACCGTCCGGGCCGCCATCGAAAGTTCAACACTGTTCAGCGATACCCAAAAGCAGGCACTACTCGCGAAGATCGCCGACTTCGAGACCGAGAACCGCGCTACACAGCCGTAATGGCTGCCATCTTCTCGTCGTCTTCCTCCGCCAGCTCCCCATCATCGGCGCCGCTGGAAGGCTCAGGATCATCCAGGGACAGTGGGCCAAGCACCGACTCGTCAACATCGTCCAGCAACAACCCGCCGTACGTCTCTGTCGTCGTCTCCAACTTTTGGTGCCCTAGGCGGCGCTGAACCATCACCGGCTGAACCCCATCGCTCAGCAGCCACGCCGCCATCGAATGCCGCATGTCGTGGGGGCCTGGCCGCTTACGCAGCACACCAGGACATTCACACCTCGACACGGCTTTCGGTTCCGGGCCGCTGTGCGGTTGGCAGCGTGTTGATCCGGCCACAGCCCACGACCGGCACGGCAGGCCGCGCTCAGTGAGACCACCAAGGTCGCCGCACTTCTGCTTACCTACCGTCAACGGGCGAGGCGCATCACGCCTAGCCGGCGGATGGGTCGGGCAGCGGGCCGCGCGAATCACCGACGGCTCAAACACGTCACGCCGAAAGTTGTGGTCGTCGATCCGTCCGCCGTTACCGTTCACGAACAGCAGCGACTCCGGCGGCCTAGGCTTGCCTTTCTTCGGTCCCGACGCGTACACGAAGCGATGTTGGAGCTTGTCCCACAGCTTCGGGTCGATAACAAGCTCGCGTTTACTGCGGCCCTTAGTGGAGCCCAGGTACATACGGTCGGCCGGATCCTCGGCGGTGGGGTCATGCTTCCATGCCCGCCACACGCGCACTTTCGGCTTCCGCTTTTCGGTAGCCGGCACCAGGTGCGCGAGGCTGATCGCGAACAGCTCCGACACCCGAACCCCGGTATGGATCATGAAGTCGAGCATGTCCCGCCACTCCTTCGGTGCGGCAGCACGAAGGGTCTTGTACTCGGCCCGATCCAGGTAGACGGCGTGAATGTTGTTGCCGTCGTCGTCGTGGCGCACTTTGTCGCGGGTGAAATCCACAAACCGGCACGGATTGTCTTCGATGAGGCGCGGCCGATGATTCCTGGCAGCCTCCAAGGCGCTGTACACAACAGTCCAGTAGCGAGTGATCGACCCTTCAGCACATCCGAGGCCCCGGAGCGTGTTTACCCATTTGCCGAGCTGGGTTGGCCCAAGCTCGTCCACCAGCAGATGGCCTAGGTGCGGGTTGATGTGCAGCCGAGCATACGAGCGGTAGTCTGCGAGGGTTCCTGGCGTCAGGTTCGTTTTCGCTTCGAGAACCGTTTCAATCCACTCCGCCAGGGTGGGGGCGTCCGACTTGGTTGGTTCGTCAAGGGGTCCCAATACGGCTTCGTAGACGGCTTGGGCGCTGATCTTGTGGTTGTGCGCTTCGGCGATTCTTTTTGCTTTCAGAGCTGTTGGTTCGTCGGGCCATGTTGTGCATGCGGCCTTGACGTTGCGTGCCGGGCGCCACCGGACCAGCCACGAGTTGCCGCGCTGTTTCATCTCCGCCATGGGGGAGGACGGTAGCTGTTCGGGTGCGCACATGTGCGCACACAGATGGCATCTGGCGGTAATTTGCGGTCACGGGCGGTCGATTTTGGTCAGTCGGAAAGTCTGTGACCTGCATGTTTGCAGGTGAGGATCATGTGGACGCGGTTACTGGGGGTCAGGGGGTCGTCGGTTCGAATCCGGCTAGCCCGACCAGCTCAGAGGCCATATCCCATCGACGGGTATGGTCTCTTTTGCTGTCTGGGTGACTAACTGAGTGACTAGGCATCGTCCGAGCCGACAAGGCGGCCCGAAACGGGCCGCACGCGCCGCAGCCAGGGCGCGCCGCCGCCAGGGCGCGCGGGCGCCGCTCCGCTGTCGCTCCACGGTACCCACGCAACACGCCCGGCGCCTGGCGCGGAACGCAGAAAACCCCGGGCCGCCAGCGTCGGCGACTCGGGTGCGGCGTTGCTGCGTTTTCCGATTACGCGGTCGGCCTACGACTCCGGTCGCGGTGGCGTCCCGGCCGAGGCTGGATCGCTCAGCCGCCGTCGAGCTCATCATGCTGTGGTCCGGCTGAAGTAGTGCTACAGCCATACGGCAATATCGCCGCCAGGCATGGCAACGAAGCGAGAACCGCCTTGTGGGGTGATGTTCCAGGCTTCGTACCTGGGGTGGGGATCGATCGTGAGATTTGTCGATGAGTCGAAGGTCAGAACTAGGCGTCCAGTCTTGTAGGCGGTCGCGTCGGTGACGGTGGTGCCGAAGAGACTGAGCGATGGAGCCACATCTTGGGTGGCGGGATTGATCGAGTTGGTGCCACCGTCGGCCCACCGGATGAATGCCGTCGTTTCAAGCTCGACGAGTGCGCCGCTGTCGAGCATTAGCCCAAGTTGATAGCTCACGTGGATCTGGGTCACTTGTTGTCCAACAAGCGGGAGGATCCAGCGATCAGGCAGTTCGACTGGGTCGCCGACAGTTGTCATATCAGGCATGGTGCCACCGAGCTGTTTGGTGTGCGGTCACTTTGGGCGCGTCCTGCAAGATCACCAGTAAGGATTCAGTAAGGATGCCGCCAGGAAGCCTCGGACAGCGATGGCAGCTATTGGCAGAGCTTTCGCAGGTAGTGGCGTTGCTGCGTCCGGGTTGGAGACGATTGCTGTGACCGCGTGGACGTAAGGGGGTTCGATGAGGTTCCCCCACGGGAGTGGACACTCAGCCGTTGTGTGCGAGGGACTTGCCTGACTGTAGCGTAAGGCGTGTTTCTTGTGGTGTTCTGTAGCCGTTTGTCGAGTGTAGACGTTGCTGGTTGTAGTAGGCCTCGATGAATAGGAATACGTCGGCGCGGGCGTCGGTGCGGCTGGCCCAGATGGTGGTGCCGATCTCGGTTTTGAGGGTGGCGAAGAACGATTCGGCGGCGGCGTTGTCGTAGCAGCTGCCGGTGCGTCCCATCGACTGACGCATGTTTGTCCTGGTCAGGGCGGCACGGAAGCTGGTGGCGCCGTATTGGGCGCCGCGGTCGCTGTGGAACACGCAGCCTGGTTCCAGCCGGTGGCGGCTCGCGGCCATGGTGATGGCGTCGATGACCAGGTCAACGCGCATGTGTTCGGCCATGGCGTAGCCGATGACCTCGCGGGTTGCCAGGTCGATGACGGTCGCTAAGTACAGCCAGCCCTGCATAGTAGGCAGGTAGGTGATGTCACCGACCAGCCGCTGGCCTGGCGCGGTGGCGGTGAAGTCCCGACCGATCAGGTCCGGGGCGTAGCCGGCTTTGCTGTCGGCGCGTGTCAACGACCGCCTGCGCCGGCGGTGCGCGCCGACGATGGCGTGTTCCCGCATCAGCCGCTCTACCCGTTTGCCGTTCACGTTTGTGCCCTGACGGCGCAGCTCACGGTGTATCCGCGGGGACCCATACGCGCTGCGCCGAGCGGCATGGACTTGTCGGATCTGCGCGGTCAGGTCCTGGTCAGCCTGAGCGCGGGCAGCCCGCGCCACGGCGCCGGTCTGCCAAGCGGCGACCGCGCTACGGCTGACCACCGGCCTCCCGCCGCGAGCCAACGTGGCGGTATTCGTCTACTACGGAAACGACGGGAAACAGCAGTTCAGGGTCGCGCCGAACGTGGCCCGCGGCCTGCACTCCGAACGGGTGCTGGAGGCGATGTTGAAGGCAGAGCATGTGCCTGATGACAAAGTCATCTCCGTCTACTCCGAACGTGTACCGTGCACCGTGAACAGGGACGACGCCAGGTGTGAGAGTCTGCTCAAGCAGTACGTCAACGCCGACATCACTTACAGCTTGGACTCAAAGGACAGCGCGAAGAACGCCGCCGCGATCGAGGATTACATCAACGAGATCCGGCATGGCAAGATGAAGCCAGCGACGGTCGCCATGAGCGGCAGCGGCCCAGTGACGGCGCGGATCGGTCGACCGGAGGTGGCGCGGTGGCAGCTGGCGGCATAAAGGCGGGTGCGTCGTCGGCTCCGGACGCTGTCGATGCGCAGCTGCGCTGGTGTCTGACGGCGCCGCTTGCTGAGCTGGTTGGTGATATTCGTCCGCCATCGAAGCAGAAGCGGGCAGCGATCCTGCAGTGGGATTTGCCGGAGGCGCACCGGACGCTACTGGCGACCATGGGGTTGCCTCCTCCGGTGACTTTGGGCGACATTGTCGGCACCAAGACGCTGGGATTGCAGCCTCGGGTTAAGCCAAGCGCCGCAGTGAATGGTGTACCTGCTTACCGGCTCAGTGAAGATGTGTCCTACTACCGCTATGTCGCGATGGTGGGAACTGGTGCTGTTTACTCGCTCTCGACTGATCCGAAGCTTCCATACACGGACTACTGGAACTCCAATCTGGGTGCGTATGTGGAGTGCAGTTGGCGTTGGTACCGATACCGGTTGGCGTTACTGGCGGCCGATGGTTGGATCCTGGACGACAGACGCTTGGATGCCTTCTTGGCGTACGCCTTGACGCTCGATCCGGATCAGCCGCTCGATGACGGTTGGACGACGTTTATCCAGGCCGTCAGGCCGCAGTAGCGAAGTCGGCACCGCCGCTAGCGACCTCGCCCACCGTCTGACCGCATGAGCGGCGGGATGAGTGTGTTTCGCGGGAGGCACTAGGCTGGCGGGGATGGCTTACCTGGATCATGCCGCGACCACGCCGATGCTCGATGAGGCGTTGGCGGCGTATGTCGGGACCGCCCGTAGGGTCGGCAACGCGTCGTCGCTGCACGCCGCGGGTCGCCGCGGCGTTGGGTGCTCGTCCGTCTGAGGTGATTTTCGCCGCTGGCGGGACGGAGAGGGGTCTGCTGCACCAAAAGGTGACAGTTCTAGTCACGCGGCCTGACTGGCCGGTGGGGTCATGATGGTCTCGTACTCGATGGGGGTCAACCGACCGAGGGGCCGTTGCCGGCGTCGGCGGTGGTAAGTGCGTTCGATCCAGGTCACGATCGCGATCCGGAGTTGTTCGCGCGTGGTCCAGGTGCGTCGGTTGAGGACGTTGTTTCGCAGCAGGCCGAAGAAGGATTCCATTGCGGCGTTGTCGCCGGCGGCGCCGACACGGCCCATCGAGCCGACCATGCCGTGGCGGTTCACGGCGCGTTGCAGCTTCCTTGATCGGAATTGGGACCCACGATCGGTGTGCAGGATGCAGCCGGTCAGGTCACCGCGGCGGGCGGCGGCGTTGTCCAACGCGTTGACGGCGAGGCGGGACTTCATCCGGGAGTCGATGGAGTAGCCGACGATGCGGTTGGACCACACGCCCTTGACCGTGCAGAGGTAGAGCTTGCCCTCAGTGGTGTGGTGTTCGGTGATGTCGGCCAGCCACAACCGGTTCGGGCGCTGGGCAGTGAAGTCGCGCTGGACCAGGTCGTCGTGGAGGGGTGGGCCGGCCTTGCCGCCCTTGCCCCGCCGCTTGCGCTTGCCGAAGGCCGACCACCAGCCGTTGCCCGAGCAGATCCGCCACGCTGTCCGGTCGCTCATAGGCTGCCCGGCCGCGGCGGCCTCGTCGACCAGGAAGCGGTAGCCGAACTCCGGGTCCTCGCGGTGGGCGTCGAACAGCGCGTCAGCCCGATAAGCCTGGGTCAACTCGCTGGGGGTGACTGGTTGGTGCAGCCACCGGTAGTAGGCCTGGCGAGCGATCTTGAGTACCCGGCACGTCACCGCGACGGGAACACCGTCGGCGGCCAGCTCGCTCACGAGCGGGTAGAGCCTTTTCCCGGCAGATTCGCCTGGGACAGGTAGGCGGCGGCGCGACGCAGGACCTCGTTCTCCTGCTCCAGCAGTTTGTTACGTCGGCGCAGCTCACGCAGCTCCGCCGACTCGCTGCGGGTCACGCCCAGCTTGGCGCCGGTCTCGACGTCGGCCTCACGCAGCCACTTTCACAGGGTCATCGGGTGCACGCCGAAGTCCTTGGCGACCTGCTCGACGGTCACACCGGCGTCACGGCCGCGGGCGACCCGCACGACGTCGTCACGGAACTCTCGGGGATAGGGCTTTGCCGCGGTGGCATCCTTCCAGCCAGCCTCAACGGCAAGCCACCTCAGGTGTCACCAGTTGGTGCAGCAGACCCAATCGAATGATCTGTTCGATCACTCATCGCAGAGGTGGTGGGCGTTGGTCGGATGGCGTTTGACCGTCCAATACGAACCCGATGTGATCTTTCAGCCACGCTCCCGCATCCTCCGGCAGGTCGGCTCAGCCCGATCAAGCTGCCGTTCGTGCCTATCGATTGACCTCCATGCTCAGCGATGTGGCCGGTTGAGGTCGGCTTTTTTGGGGATGTCGGCGCGGCCTTCAGGATAGGGATGCGTGGGGAGAATGTGGCCTGACGGGTATTAACAGGGTGGTAGTGGTGCCGGCGCTTGGATGCGTGCAGGGTAGGTGTTGGGGGCTGCCGGTGCTGTGGTGGTGGCCGGCGGAGCAGATGCGTAGTTCTCCGCCGTGTGTGTCGGTGATCGCTTTGACGAGTGCCAGGCCGAGGCCGGTGCCGCCGTTGGCGCGGGCCGGGTCCGCCTGAGTGAAGCGTTCGGTGGCGTGAGGTAGGAAGGCCGCTGGGAGGCCGGGGCCGGCGTCATGGACGGCGATCCGGATGGTGTGGTCAACGGCGTGGGCGGTGACGGTGACGGGTGTTTGGCCGTGCCGGATGCCGTTGTCGATCAGGTTGGTGATTGCTTGGGTGATGCGCAGGGGATCAACTTGGGCGACGAGTCCGGCTTGGATTTCGGTGTGTAGGAGAGGTTCGGGTGTGGTGGTGTGCTGGTAGCGGTCGGTGAGGGTGGTGAGTAGGTCGGTGAGGTTGACCGGCGATAGCAGTGGTGTCGCGGGCGTGGCGCTGGTGTCCAGCAGCATGTTGGCGAGTTGGATCAGTTGGTTGGTGTCTTCGGCGGCGGAGCGGATGACTTGTTCGAGTTCTGCTGGGCTACGCCGGCGGCGTAGGGCGAGTTCCAGTTCGGTGGCCAGCAGGGTTAGTGGAGTGCGTAGTTCGTGGCTGGCATCGTCGGTGAATTGCCGTTCCCGCTCCAGTGCGCTGTTGAGGGCGGTGAGCATGGCGTTGAGGGTGTTACCGAGCCGGGTGATTTCGTCGTCGCTGCCTGGTGGGACGTGTAGCCGCATGTCGGTGGCGCCGGCTGCGATGCGGGCGGCTTCGGTGCGGTAGCGCTCCACCGGGCGCAGCGCGGCGCGGGTGAGGCGGTAGCCGACGACGGAGGCGACAGCTAGGGCACCGAGGTTGGCTAGGACGAGTTGGGCGATGAGTTCACGGAGCGCTTCGTCGCGTTGGTCGCGGCGCACTGCCACGATGGCGACCGCCGGTTGTCCTGGCTCGGTGACTGCAGTGCCCGGCCTGATGGGTGTGGCGTAGATGCGTAGTTGGCCGAAGCGGATGGGGAACAGATCGCCGCGGTCTAATCGCAGGGCCTGGCGTTGAGCTTTGGCCAGCTCGGCGGGGCGTAGCAGTGGCTGCTTACCGCGTCCAGCGGTGCCCGACAGGACTTGGTTGCCGCTGTCGACCACCTGCTGGTATTCGCCGATCGTGGGATCGGCCTCGGTGCTGGTACCTGGCCGGAGGTCTTGGCGGGAGTTGGCGACCAGGCGGGCGGATTGGGCCGCTAGCTCTTCATTGAGGCGCAAGTCGAGGGCGTAGCGAACACGCAGAAAAACGAACGCGCCGGCGCCGGTGAGTACGACGAGCATCGCGGCGGCGAACCCGGCGATGAGTCGTATCCGTAGCGGTAGGCGTCTCCAGCGCGACGGCCGGGCCAACTCGCCGTGGGGCACGGAAGTATGCGGTTCAAAGCTCATCGGAGTCCAGGCGGTAGCCGGCCCCGCGAACGGTGGTGATGGTGTGCCGTCCGAAGGGCTTGTCGACTTTGGAACGCAGTGTGGCGATGTAGACGTCGATGACGTTGGATCGCAGGTCAGTTTCGCCGTCCCATACCTGATCGAGGATCTGGTAGCGGCTGACGCACTGTCCGGCGCGGGCCATGAGTAGGGCGAGGATGTCGAACTCGCGGGTCGACAGTTCCAGTGGGATGTCGGCGCGGAACACTCGGCGGCTGCCGTGGTCTAACCGCAGGTCCCCGACGGTGAGTTCACCGTTGGGGGTGTCGGTGCCGCGGCGGTGCAGTGCACGTAGTCGGGCCAGCAGTTCGTCGAACGAGAAGGGTTTGGCCAGGTAGTCGTCGGCGCCGGCGTCCAGACCGGCGACCCGGTCGGGTATCGCGGTGCGGGCGGTCAGGAGAAGGATGGGGGTGCTGTCACCGCGGCGACGCAGTGTTCGGCACACGCCGACGCCGTCGAGGCCGGGCAGCATCACATCGAGCACGATCACGTCGAAGGGGCGACCAACGGCGGCGACAAGGGCGTCGCTGCCGTCGTGGCGGACCTCGACGTGGTGGCCTGCTTCGCGCAGGCCCCGGCCCAGAAGGTCGGCCAGGCGCAGCTCGTCTTCGACCACCAGCAGCCGCATGCCGCGTTTGACCTCCCCGACAATGGCGCGGGCCGCCGATCGACGCCGTGCTCCTGTCAAGAGTGCATCATGGCCACGGCGGTCTTAATGTTCCTTTCATGTACCGACGCCTAGCGTCGATGGAGTCCTGCCATGTCGGGGTGGGCAGTGGCGTGCTGAGGGAACGGTGGGATCGACCATGAAACGGATGTTGTGCTCCTGGCGGGCGGGACCTGGATCGTCGTGAGCCTGACCAGCGTATTCGCAGCCGGCGACGTGGCCAGCCGCTACGGCTACCTCGGTGTGGCTGTGATGGTGTTCGTGGAGGGGTTCGGGGTGCCCGCGCCTGGAGAGACCGCGATCATTTTCGCGGCCGCCTCAGCCGCCACAGGGCACCTGAATATCGCCATGGTGGCGGTGATCGGGTTCCTGGCCGCGGTAGCCGGCGACAGCGTGGGCTATCTGATCGGCCGTACGGCCGGGCGTCGTGTCGTGTTGCGCTACGGCCGCTGGGTGCGCCTGAGCGAGGCGCGGCTGTCGCGACTGGAGACGTTTATGACCCGGCACGGCCCCAAAGTA
>Ga0209023_10003255_pt1 | contig 19535 bp, 17 predicted proteins | sample LakOneMetagenome_FD_187468 | JGI IMG/M metagenome (GOLD analysis project Ga0209023, IMG submission 187468) | Freshwater and sediment microbial communities from Lake Erie, Canada (SPAdes) (version 2) | ecosystem: Environmental > Aquatic > Freshwater > Lentic | place: Lake Erie, Canada...
TCGCCGCCAACGCCGCCCACGCCTACTGCTCCTCGCCGGCCAAACCGGGCGAAGCCGCCAACGCCGCCTACGCCTATTGCTCCTCGCCGGCGCAACCGGTCCAGGCGGCGTATTACAGCGCAAGGGGAAAGGAACTGGCCTGCGCGGCCTGAGCCCTTCCCCTCGACGGCCGGCCGGGCGACGATCGCGTCTCCCGGCCGTTTCAGGCGGCCAGCAGCTCCGGGGCGGAGTCGGGCTTGACCATCAGCTCGCGCAGTTCGCTGATGCTGAATTCGCTCTCTTCGTGCATGCGCAGCAGCAGCGTGGCGCCGATCGGCAGCGTGTTGTGGCGGATCTTGCTGATCACGGGCGGCGCCACTTCGAGCACGCGCGAAAGAGCGGCGTCGTTCTTCAGGCGGAGTTTGGAGATGATGGCGTCGAGGACCCGGTTGGGGTCGTACTCTGCGCCTTCGGGCAGTCTTCGGATGGGCATGTCGTTTCTTTCAGGAAGTATTAATAATTTGTCACTTTCCGTGATCTATCGCGAAAAATTAGCAGTCCGTGCTCCAACGGCATGGTTTATATGGCATTTTTCGTCAGGGACGAAATGATACACATAGTGATTGATTTTTGCACAAGACCACCCGTTTTTGAGGCGATCCTCTAGTACGGACGTGCGCCGGCCTCCGCCGGGATGCGGATGGCGCAAGGGGAAGGCGCGTCGGGGTTTACTTTTTCTTGGCGGGGGCTTTGGCCAGGCCGCTTGCCTGGTAGAGCGCGCGCGCGTCCGCATGGGCGCGCTCGACGGTGCGCATCTCGGGCTTGTCGTCGTGGGCGACGAAATATTCCTTGTCCTGCGCGTCGACGACCATCTTGATGGCGGCGGCATCCTTGACGCCGTATTTTTCGACGATGAGGGTGGTCACTTCGTCGAGGTATTCTTCATAAGTCATGCTTGCTCCTTCGTGGCCTGGGATTGTACGGGACCGGGCCGCACATGCGCCAGCGCCGCCGCCACGTCCGGGTAATGCAGCCGCACGCGCAGCTCGCGCTTCAGGCGGGTATTGTCGAGCACGCGCGATTCCGACATGAAGGACAGCAGGGCCGGCGACACCACCGCCTCGAGTTCCGCGCGCGGCAGGCGCGGCGGACGCGGCAGGCCGAGGGCATCGGCCACCGTGTCGAAATAATCGCCCATCTTCATGCGCGTATCGTCCACCGCGTGCACCACCCGCCCCGGACGCCCGCGCAGCAGCGCCAGCGCCACGATGCGCGCCAGGTCGTCGGCGTGGATGTGGTTGGTGTACACATCGTCTTCACACCGCAGCGCCGGCGTGCCCTGCTGCAGGCGCTTGACCGGCAGGCGGTCGTCCGCATAGATGCCGGGCACGCGCAGGATCGCCAGCCGCGTCCCGCTGGACATGGCCCAGGCGCGCAGCACCCTTTCCGCATCGACCCGCCGCACCGCGCGCGCATTGCGCGGCGCCACCGCGCGCGACTCCAGCACGCGCTCGCCGCCGCAGTCGCCATACACCCCGGTGGTGCTGACATAGACCAGGCGCTTGACGCCGCCGAGGGCGGCCGCCAGGCGCCGGGTGCGGCGGTCGATGTCGCCCTCGGGCTGGGGCGGCGCCAGGTGCAGCACCCAGTCGGCCAGCCCGCGCAGACGGCCCAGGGTCGCGGGCTGGTCGAGATCGGCGACGACCGGCACCGCGCCGAGCGCGCGCAGTTCGGCGCGCCGCTCGGGCTGGCTGGTGAGGGCGAACACCCTGAAGCGCGCTGCGATGAGGGGCAGCAGGCGCATGCCGACATCGCCGCAGCCGACGACGAGCAGGCGCGGACGGTGAAAGGCGGAAGTCTGGATCATGGACGGGAAGGCAAGTGGGAGCGCGCCACTCTAGCACAGGCAGGCGTCCCACGGCCTCTCCTGGGGCGGTGTAGAATAACGCCTTGTTTTACCAATAACTTTTTGAAGTCCAGATACCGCATGACCTTCCAGATCACCGTCCAGCCGAGCGGCCACCAGTTCACCTGCGAGCAAGATGAAACCGTCCTCTCCGCCGCCATCCGCGCCGGCATCGGCCTGCCCTACGGCTGCAAGAACGGCGCCTGCGGTTCCTGCAAGGGCCGGGTCGCCGAAGGTGAAGTGAGCCACAAGCCGCACCAGGCGCGCGCCCTCACCGACATCGAGAAGACCCAGGGCATGTCGCTGTTCTGCTGCGCCGTGCCGCAGCAGGACCTGGTGATCGAGGCGCGCGAAGTGGGCGGCAGCTCGGACTACCCGGTGCGCAAGATGCCGACCCGGATCGCCGGCGTCAAGCGCGCCGCGCCGGACGTCGCCATCGTCACCCTGCAGCTGCCGGCCAACGAGGCCCTGGCCTACCGGGCCGGCCAGTACATCGAATTCCTGCTCAAGGACGGCAAGCGCCGCGCCTACAGCATCGCCTGCGCGCCGTCGTTTGCCGGCCCGCTGGAACTGCACATCCGCCATTTGCCGGGCGGCCTGTTCACCGACCACGTGTTCGGCGCCATGAAGGAGCGCGACATCCTGCGCTTCGAAGGCCCCCTGGGCACCTTCTTCCTGCGCGAGGAATCGAACAAGCCGATCGTGCTGCTGGCCTCGGGCACCGGCTTCGCGCCGGTCAAGGCCCTGGTCGAGCACCTGATGCACCTGAAGTCGACCCGCCCCGTGCGCCTGTACTGGGGCGGCCGCCGTCCGCAGGACCTGTACATGGACGAACTGTGCCGCGCCTGGGAAACCACCCTGCCCGACTTCCGGTACGTGCCCGTGATCTCGGATGCGCTGCCGGAAGACGCGTGGCAGGGCCGTACGGGTTACGTGCATGCGGCGGTGATGCAGGACATTCCCGACCTGTCAGGACACCAGGTGTATGCCTGCGGCGCGCCCATCATGGTGGAATCGGCAAGGCGCGATTATTCGGCGCAGTGCGCTCTGCCGGAGGACGAGTTCTTTGCGGATGCGTTCACCAGCGAGGCGGATCTGGCGTAGGGTGGGCGGGTTCCGCCCACGCGTTCAAGCCGTGCATGATCGGCACGCGCCGCATCCATTCACACGGGAGTTGAACGCGTGGGCGGGAGACCCGCCCACCCTACTAAAATCAGGCACAATGCCGAGGTTCTCCAGCATTGTCCCCGAAAGCCCACATGTCCCTGCTGTCCCCTTCCAGCGGCCTGGCCGTCCTGCGCAACCGTAACCTCGCCTTCTATCTTTCCGCCCGCTTCCTCGGCACCCTCGCGGTGCAGATGCAGAGCGTCGCCATCGGCTGGCAGGTCTACCAGATCACGGGCAGCCTGTTCGACCTGGGCCTGATCGGCCTGGCGCAGTTCGCGCCCTTCCTGGTGCTGATCCTGTGGGCCGGCCACGTGGCCGACCGCTACAACCGCCGCAACATCGTCCTGCTGTGCATGGCCACCCAGCTGCTGTGCAGCCTCCTGCTGGTCGGCTTTACCGCCAGCGGCAGCAGGATCGTGTGGCCGGTCTTCGCCATCCTGGTCCTGTTCGGCTCCGCCCGCGCCTTCATGATGCCGGCCTCGCAGGCCGTGTTGAAGAACCTGGTGCCGGACCGCGACTTCAGCCAGGCCGTGGCGCTGGGCTCCTCGACCTTCCACGTGGCGGTGATCGCCGGCCCGATCATCGGCGGCCTGCTCTACGCCTTCGGCCCGATGACCGTGCACATCGTCGCGGCCAGCCTGCTCTGCATCGCGGTGCTGTGCATGTCGGGCACGCGCGCCGCCCGGCAGGTCCGTTCGCAAGGGCCGGTGAGCCTGGCCTCGCTGCTCGAGGGCCTGCGCTTCGTCTGGTCGCGCCCCATCGTGCTGGGTGCGATCTCGCTCGACCTGTTCGCGGTGCTGTTCGGCGGCGCCACCGCCCTGCTGCCCGCCTACGCCCACGACGTGCTGCACGCCGGCCCGCAGGCCCTCGGCCTCTTGCGCACCGCGCCCGGCGCGGGAGCGGCGCTGTGCTCGATCGCGCTCGCCTTCTTCCCCATCACGCGCCGCGTCGGCCTGTGGATGTTCGGCGGCGTGGCCGTGTTCGGACTGTGCACGCTGGCGATGGGCTTCACGCACAGCTTCCCGGTGGCGCTTGGCGCCCTGTTCCTGCTGGGTGCGGGCGACATGGTCAGCGTCTACATCCGCCACCTGCTGGTGCAGTACGAGACCCCGGACGACATCCGCGGCCGCGTCAGCGCCGTGAACTCGGTCTTCATCGGCGCCTCCAACGAGCTGGGCGAATTCGAATCGGGCGTCACCGCCGGCTGGCTGGGCCTGACCCGCGCCATCCTGCTGGGCGGCGCGGCCACGCTCGCGGTGACCGGCCTGTGGGCGGTGCTGTTCCCGGTGCTCTCGCGCATGGACCGTTTCCCCCACCACGAGAAAGAGAACAAAGAGAGGACCCAGGCGTGAAGCGCCCCGGGCTGAGCGTGCTGGTGGTCGAGGACCACCCGACCATCGCGCGCCAGCTGGTGGCCTTCCTCGACGGCCTGGGCTGGGAGCCCGATCACGCCGCGACCGGCGCGCTGGCCATCGAGCTCGCCACCCACAACCCCTACGACGTGGTGCTGCTCGACCTGAACCTGCCCGACGGCGACGGCCTGCAGGTCTGCCGCGAGATCAAGGCGCGCGCGCCGCGCAATGTGCCGGTCCTGATGCTGACCGCGCGCGACGCCTTCGAGGACAAGGCCGAGGGTTTTCGTAGCGGCGCCGACGACTACCTCGCCAAGCCCTTCGACCTGCGCGAAGTCGCCCTGCGCTGCGAAGCGCTGGCGCGCCGCGGCAGCCTGCATCAGCAACAGGAGATGCGCGTCGGGCCATTCACTTTGCTCACGCGGGAAAAGCGCGCGCTCTACCGGGACTATCCCCTGCCCCTCACCGGGGCCGGCTTCAGCATCCTGCTCCTGCTGTGCCGCGAGCACCCGCAGCCGGTGTCGCGCGCGCTGCTGACCCAGCACCTGTGGGGCGCGAACCCGCCCGACAGCGACGCCTTGAAGTCACACATCTACACCCTGCGCAAGGCGCTGGAAGCGGTGTCCGGACGCAGGCTGCTCGCCACCATCCTGCAGCTGGGCTACCGGCTCGACCTGGACGGTCTTGACGATGGCTAAGTCCATCCGCAGCAGCCTGTTCGCCGCGCTGGCCGGCTTCACCATCCTGATCTGCCTGTGCTACACGGGCCTGGCGGTGGTGATCGCCTATGTCACCGAGGACATGCTGGTCGAGCGCCTGTTGATGCGCGAAGCGGCCGCGATCGCATCGCACGCCGCCCGCACGGGCAGCCTGCCCCGTCCTTCGAGCGACCTGATCACCCTCCACCCGAGCCGCGCCACCCTGCCCGCCGCGGTACGCGCGGCGACCTCGCCCGCGACCATGCGCGCCGAAGTCTTCGCGGGCGGCGGCGCCCATTACCACCTGATGGTGCGCGAGCTGCCGCACCACGGCCGCATCCATATGCTGGCCGAGGTGGGACCGATGCTGGTGGTCTCGAACGTGGTGCAGGACGTGGGCGGCGTGCTGATCTTCGTGGCCCTGGCCCTGGTCGGGCTGGCGCTGCTGCTGGCCTGGCTGCTGGCGCGGCGCCTGGTGCGTCCGCTGCAGACGCTGGCGCTGGAGGCGAGAACCCTGCATCCCGGCAGCGTGGCCAGCTTCAGCGCACGCGCGCGGCCCGACGAAATCGGCGTGCTGGCCGAACGCCTGGAGACGGGCTTCAACGCCCTGCAGGCCGCCCTGCGCCGCGAGCACGATTTCACGCGCGACGTCGGCCACGAGCTGCGCACGCCGCTCACTGTCATGAACAACACGCTGGCGCTGGCGGCCGCGCGCCCGCTGGAGCGCGCGGACGTCGCGCAGCTGCAGGCCGGGCTGGACGAGCTGCGCGCCACCATCGACGTCCTGTTCGCGCTGGCGCGCGCGGAGCACATCGGGCAGGCGCGCTTCGACCTGCGCGCCTGCATCGAGGAGGCGCTGCTGGGGCTTGCGGACGCCGACGCCTTGAGCGAAGCGCGCCTGGCCGTCGACCTGCCCGAACGGCTGCCGGTCGAGGGCAACGGGCGCCTCGCCAGCCTGTTGCTCACCAATTGCATCGGCAATGCGCTGTTCCACGGCGGGCCCGGATGCAGGCTCACGGTCTCCTGGTCGGGTGAAACGCTCACCATTGCCAACACCATCGATGCGGCGCACGGCGGCCAGGTGCAGGGCTTCGCGCACGGCCAGAACCTGCTCGCGCGCGTGGCCGGCGCCATGGGCTGGACGATCGCCTTCCACCCCGGGGACGCCGGCTACCGGGTCGAGATCGGACCGCGCCCGGCGCCCTAGAAAGCCGGCGGATTTCACCGCGATTTCACCGCTGCCTTCTTATTCTGCGTGCTCCAACTCCACAACCCGGGACACGCACATGAACATCCTGATCGCCCTGCTGGTGCTCGCCGGCGCCTGCAGCACCGCCCTCGCCCAGACCGCAAGCCTGGTCCACAAGGACGAGAAGCGCCGCTACATCGTCTACACCCCGCCTTCGTACGCGAGCGACACCCGGCAGGCCTGGCCCGTCGTCTTCAATTTCCACGGCAGCGGCATGAGCAGGGCCGAGCAGATGCTCTACACCGGCATGAACCGCGCCGCCGACCGCCACCGCTTCATCGTGGTCTACCCGCAGGGGATCAAGAACGACTGGAACGTCGGCTTCGACATGCCCTACCTCGGCGGCAGCGACGACGTCGGCTTCACCGAAGCGCTGCTGGAAAAGCTGAAAAAGGACTACCGCATCGACCCCGCGCGCGTGTACGCCACCGGCCTGTCGCGCGGAGGCTTCTTCGCCCTGCGCCTGGCCGCCGAGCTGCCGCAGGTGTTCGCGGCGGTGGCCTCGGTGGGCGGTCCGATGCCCGATCCGGTGATCCAGCACACCAAACCCGGCAAGGTGGCGCAGGTCGGCATCATGCTCATCCACGGCACCGCCGACGCGGTGGTCGCCTACGAGGGCAAGGCCACCGGCTACCTGTCGGCCATCGACAGCCACCAGTACTGGGTCAGGCGCAACGGATTGGCGGGCGCGCCGGAACAGACCCGCACCTTCGACGGCGACAGCGGCGACGGAACCGAAGTGAGTGTCCGCGAACAGGGGCGTGGCGGCACCCGGGTGGCGCTGGTGACGGTCAAGGACGGCGGCCATACCTGGCCCGGGGCCGACCCCTTCAATGTCGGCCTGCCGATCGGCAAGACCACGCGCGACGTGGATGCCAATGAGTTGATGTGGCAGTTCTTCAGCACGCACCGGCGCTGATAACGTTGCATGAGGTGGCCGGCCTTGCAACTTGCGCAAGCAGCCCCACTTGTCACAACAGGACGCGGCAAATTACGCAGCGCAGGTAAGATGTAATCGTTATGACAACAGGAGCAAGCATATGCAAATCAATGTCAACACCGACCGCACCATCAGCAAGAGCCCGGGCCTGGAAGAACACGTGCAAGGCGTCGTCAACGGCTCGATCGGCCGTTTCAGCGACCACCTGACCAGTGTCGAAGTCCACCTGAGCAATGAAAACCGCGAAAAGCACGCCGACGGCGGCAATTCCTGCATGATGGAAGCGCGCGTGCGCGGCTACCAGCCGATCGTCGTCCACGAACACGCGGACGAACTCCACCAGTCGATCAAGAACGCCGGCGGCAAGCTGGCGCGCGCCCTCGACAGCGCCCTGGGCCGCCTGCAGGACAAGAACAAGCACACCTCCCCGGCCGTCGACGATCCGCTCTCGGACAAGCACCTGACCGATTCGTGATCGGCGCCTGAACGGCAGGCCCGGCTCCTGGGCCTGCCTTTTCTAGGACGCCGCGCCTTCCAGCATTGCCCTCACCTCACGCAGGTAGCGCAGGCCCGCGAGCGCGCGGCTGCCGTACCACGACATCATTTCTCCGTCGACCAGCAGGACCGGGATGCCGAGCTGCTTCTCGAGCGCGTCCGCATGCGCTTCGGTGAAGCGGTAGGGTTCGGTCGAGAGCAGGACGGCGTCGAGCTGACCGACCAGCGCTTCCGACCAGGAGAAGGCGGGATAGCGCGCGTCGCCCAATGTGGGGATTTCCCAACCGAGCTCGGCCAGCATCGCGGCGATATAGGTGTCGCGCGAAATGCTCATCCACGGGTCTTGCCAGATACAGTAGAGCACGGTGCGCTTGGCCGCCTTCGGCAGTGCGCGCAGCGCCGCATGCTCCGCCTCGAAGGCGGCGCACCAGCGTTGCGCCTGCGCCTCCTTGCCGAAGATGCCCCCCATCAGGCGGGCGAGCGCCAGGTTGTCGCGCGGCGCCAGCGGGTGGGTCACGACGACGTTCGGCACGAACTGCGCCAGTCGTTCGACCGTCGGCTTCTCGTTCTCGTCGATGTTCACGACCAGGTGGGTCGGCGCCAGGCGGCGGAGCTTCTCGATATTCACGTCCTTGGTGCCGCCGACCTTCGGGATGGCCTCGACCAGGGCGCGTGGATGGATGCAGAAACCGGTGCGGCCGACCAGTCGATCGGCCAGGCCGAGGTCGCACAGCAATTCGGTGATCGAGGGCACCAGGGAGACGATGCGGGCCCCGGGCGCGGGAAGGTGCTGGTGGCCGAGCGCATCGGCCAGGTGGGATGGATTCGTCATGGCCGCTATTGGACCACTGTTGTTTCTGGAGCGCCAGTCCCACGCTCAGCAGTTTCAATCGGTTATCATGCCACAACGTAATGACGCTTTCCGCAAGAGACTTTCCTTGGACCAGATCAGCAGCTTCGCTGCCTCCCCCTACGCCCTGCGCGACCTCCAGCTCTTCCGCGACGCCGACGACCCGGCGGTCAGGCAAGCGCTCGCCCCGTGCGCGGTGGTGCGGGTGGCGGCCGGCCAGCGGGTGGAGGATGGCTTGCGGGCTCGCCTCTACATCGTACTGTCGGGTTCGCTCGAAGTGGCGCCGGATGCGCATAGCGGCGACGACAGCGGCGTGACCCGCGTGCTGCCGGGCGAAAGCGTGGGCGAGCAGGCCGTGCTGGACGACGCCGTCAACCTGGCGGCCATGACCGCGCTCGAGGACTGCGAACTGCTCGTCATCGAGCCCGAGCTGGTATGGCAATTGATCGACCGCTCGAACGTGCTGGCCCGTAACCTGCTGCGCCTGCTGTCCTTCCGCGTGCGCGCGGCCAACGCCCAGCTCAGGCGCCGCCAGAAGCTCGGCGAGTTCTACCGCCAGCTCTCGCTCAACGACGGCCTGACCGGCCTGTACAACCGGGCCTGGCTCAACGAAATGCTGCCCAAGCTGGCCATGCGCGCCCGCCAGGACGGCAGCCCGCTGTCGATCGTCATGATCGACCTGGACCATTTCAAGCGCTTCAACGACACCCACGGCCACATCGCCGGCGACGCCGCCTTGTCGAGCGCGGCCGGGGTGATCCGCGACTCGCTGCGGCCGTCGGACTTTGCAGTGCGCTATGGTGGCGAGGAATTGATGGCCGTGCTGCCGGATACGCCGATCGGCCTGGCCGAGATGGTGGCCGAACGCCTGGCCGAACGTCTTCGTAACGCACTGGTGTTCCCGGACATGCGCTTGCCGCTGCCCCATATCACCGGTTCCTTCGGCGTCGCCTGTCTCGAAGCGGAGGGCGACGAACATGCGCTGATGGCGGCCGCCGATGCCGCGCTGTACCGCGCCAAGCAGGCCGGGCGGGATCGCGTCAGCGTCTGAGCACAACTGCGGGCACCAAGCGCCTGTATTTACATCTCAACAATATTTCGTCTGGTTCACAATTGTGTGTCGGGCTCAGCCACGATGCCGATTACAATATCGCACGAATTTCACTCCCGCCGCATGCCGACCCTGACCGCCTTCCGTTTGCGCAGCGCCATTGCCCGTTTCGCAGCCCTCGCCTTCCTGATGGTCCTGTCGACGGCCGGCGCGGGTGCGCGGGCCGAGCCCAAACCGGTGCGCGTCGGCCTCGACGCCGAGTTCGGCCTGGATAACAGCACCTCGGCCCAGGCCGTCGAGCTGGGCATGCGCACGGCCATCCACGAGATCAACCGCGCCGGCGGCGTGCTGGGCGGCAGGCCCGTCGAGCTCGTCACCAGGGACCATCGTTCGATACCCGCCCGCGGCATCCGCAATATCGAAGAATTCGCGCGCATGCCCGATCTCGTGGCCGTGTTCGGCGGCCGCTTCAGTCCGGTGATCATCGAAGAGCTGCCGACCCTGACGGCCACCAGGACCCTGTTCATGGCGCCCTGGTCGTCGGCCGACATGATCATCGATAACGACATGAAGCCGAATTATGTCTATCGCCTGTCGCTGCGCGACAGCCTGGCCATGCCCAAGCTCTTGCAAACAGCGAAGAAGCGCGGCCTGGCGAAGGTCGGACTGCTGCTGACCAATACGTCCTGGGGACGCAGCAACCTGTTTGCCGCCGAACGCTACGCCGACGCCAACAAGGACATCAGGATCGTGCGCACCGCCTGGTACAACTGGCGCGACCAGACCCTGGTCGGCAAGTACCAGGCACTGCGACAGGCAGGCGCCCAGACGATCGTGCTGGTCGCCAACGACGATGAAGCGGCCGTGCTGGTGCGCGAAGTGGCCGCCCTGCCCAGGAGCGAACGCCTGCCGATCCTGAGCCATTGGGGCGTCACGGGCGGCGAATTCGTGCGGCAGGCGGGGCCGGCGCTGAACATGGTCGACTTCTCGGTCATCCAGACCTTTTCCTTCTTCAGGGCCGACAAGACGCAGCTCGCGGGCTTCATGCGCAGCCTCGCCGCCGTTTCGAAGATCCGCCGGATCGAGGACATCGACGGACCGGTGGGCGTGGCCCACGCCTACGACCTGATGCACATCCTGGCCAAGGCGATCGAGCTGGCCGGCAGCACCGACAGGAAGGCCGTGCGCGACGCCCTGGAAAAGGTGCGCGCCCATCGCGGCCTGGTGAGGTCGTATGCGCCGCCGTTCACGCCAGGCCGCCACGAGGCCCTGGACGCGCGGGACCTCCTGATCGCCCGCTATCGTCCCGACGGCGTGCTCGTGCCGACCGGCGACTGACCATGCTGGCCTGGCCGAAGCTCCGTAGCGGGAGCCTGACACAGCGCTTCGCCTTCGCGTCGGCGGTCCTGGCCGCTGCCGCCGTGCTGCTGGTGGCGGCGGCCTCGTTCTGGCTCGTGAATCGCCAGCATACTTCCGCGCTCGCCTTGCTGCAACAGCGCGAGGCCACCTTCCAGGCCAGGACGGTCGCCGACATGCTCGGCACGCTCGCCTCGCGCATGAAGGAAGTGGCGGACAGCCCGATCCTGGCGACGGCCCTGGTCGACAGCGCGGGCAGGGAAACCTATCTCGCGCCCTTCATCGGCGGACTGCGCCAGATCGACGGCGTTCCGGTGCAGCTGCTGTTCACCGATTTCGAAGGCAAGCCGATCGCCGGCAACGGCCTCGAGCGCTTCGACGGGACGCAACTGGACTGGCTGCGTGCGCGCATCGACCAGGGCGAGGAAAGCGCCGCCATCTTCGGCCGGGGCCAGGACGCGGAACTCGTCGGCGTCAGCCTGCTGCGCTACTCGCGCACCAACACGCCGGAGGGCGCCCTGGTCTACAAGGTCCGGATCCGCGACATGCGTTCCGGCGCCTCGGCCCTCGCCTGGAAAGGGCAGGCAGGGACGCCGCCGCAGAGCCCCGGCCTGGAGGTGCCGGTCAAGGCGCCGCCCCTGTTCGCGCACCTGGCCTTGCGCCTGCGCGTCGATACGTCCGAACTCGGCCATCTCCTGGAAACGCCATGGACCCAGTACAGCCTGATCGGCGGCATCGCGGCGCTGATCGCCCTGCTGGTGTTCCTGCTGGGTACGCGCTTTTCGCTGGGCCTGACCCAGGACCTGCGCAAGCTCGAGCAGTTCGCAGGCCGGATCGGCCAGGAGGGCATCGACGGCCAGCGCGCCGAACTGGCCGGCAGCAGCGAAACGATCACCCTCGCCCGCGCGATCAACGGCATGCTCGACCGCCTGCACCGGCAGCAGGAGCACCTCCAGCTCGAGCACCGGCGCAAGGACGAGTTCCTGGCGATGCTCGCGCACGAACTGCGCAATCCGCTCGCGCCGATCAGCAGCGCCGCCCAGCTCCTGCGCATGCTGTTTGCGACCGAGCCGCGGATCAAGCAGGCCAGCGAGGTCATCTCGCGCCAGGTAACGCACATGACCCACCTCGTCGACGACCTGCTGGACGTCTCGCGCGTCTCGCGCGGCCTGGCCACGATCAACAGGGTGGACGTGGAACTGGGCGCCGTGCTGCGTGAAGCCATCGAGCAGATCGCGCCCGTGATCGAGGCCAAAGGGCACAGGCTGCTGCTCGACATCGCCGCCCATCCCATGCTGGTATGCGGCGACCGGACCAGGCTGATCCAGGTGGCGGCAAACCTGCTCAACAATGCGGCGAAATACACGCCCGAGGGCGGCGAACTGCGCGTCTCCCTGCAGGAAGAAGACAGGATGGCCGTCCTGCGGGTGCAGGACACGGGCATCGGCATCGGCCCGGACCTGCTGCCGGTCGTGTTCGACCTGTTCACCCAGGCCCAGCGCACACCCGACCGCGCCCAGGGCGGATTAGGGCTGGGCCTGGCGCTCGTGAAGAAACTCGTCGAGCTGCACGGCGGCGCCGTCGACGCCCACAGCGGCGGCGCCGGCCAGGGCAGCACCTTTACCGTCCGGCTGCCCTTGCTGCACGGCAGCCACACCACCCCAATTCCCCCCGGTGTCAGGTCTGACATGTAGACACGGGCTCAACCATACAACATGGTTCAGGGCTGGATCCGGCTCGAATATGGCCCCTCGTTCGGGATGGCGTTGCTTGCGGAGATGCTGACCAGCTTCCACCTGTCGCCGGACTTGAGCCAGACCTGGGCGCCGCCGCCGGACTGCGCGACGCTCGTCCCATCCTTGAGAAGCATCGTTTGCGTGAATTCATTTACCAGGATCGCCGTCGACGGGTTCAGGACGGTCACCTTCACCAGGTGGAACTCGAGCGAAACGATCTTCTCGATCATGGCAAAACCGGCCGAGATGACACCTTCGATGTCCTTGAACCCGTGCCAGACCTTGCCATCCGCGCCCAGGCCAGTAAATTTTTCCTTGTCGAGAATCTCGAGATAGCGGCGCATATCCAGCGCCCTGCACGCTTCCACCAGTCCCTCGAACGCATCGAGGATTTCCGTCTCGATCTGCCGGGTGTTTGTGGGTGTCATATAGCCTGAGCCTCAGTTAAAGCGACCTAGTGTACGCAGGCATTGACTTCATAACAAGTTCGCAATGCTCGCGGCCTTGCGAAATGCAGGCCCATGCCGCCGGGCGGCTGACGTCGAACGCATTCTGTGCCACCATGGCGCCTGCCCGCCCCATCGGGGCGATACCATAAGAATACATGAGCACGCATACCTTCCTCTTCCTATTATCGTCGCAATGCCGAGTGTCAACAGGCCAAGTTTAACCAACAAACCTTGGATTTACGCCAAATCCTCTGCAATCGTTTCTAGCCAAGGCGTAAAAAGTGTAAACAAAATACGTGCTGTTTGACTTTGTTTACACGTTTCCAATGACCAACATTATTTTACTCTGATAAATGCTGTGATCAGTAAATCGATTTGGGATGGGTTTTGGCTGACGATCGCCTTTCACTTGCTGCTGAGAAATTTCAGCAGGTTGCGTCTCTGCTATCTATGACAGTGCTATATTCATAGATTGAGACACTTCTTGAGCGGAATATGCCTAAAGGACTTCCAAGCGCGGCCGATCTTATAGCAGAGCGTGCTGTCACCTTTTTTTCTGTAGACACCGATATCATTCAAGGGCTTGGATACAAATTTGAAGAAGGTGCTTTACGCGCTCTGTACCTACAACGTCCTAACTGGATGAGTGTTTGTCTTACAGAGGTAGTGCAGAAGGAAGTGATGGACCATCGAATGGAGCCAGTTCTATCAGCAGCACAGGAATTGGGTTCCTCGCTTGCGAAGATTCAGAGGCTTTCTAAAGTTGACATCAGTGAAATTTCCGAAAAGATTGCCATTGCGCCGTTTGAAGCTGAAGCACGAGAGCGCTTCAAAGGCGAATTTAATAGCTTTGTAGCGCGTTTAACTGGCAAAGTGTTACCTCTGAGCGGCGATCATCTAGCTGCAAACATGTTCTCAAGGTACTTCAACGGCGAACCGCCATTTGAAACAAGAAAAGAAAAGAAATTTGAATTCCCAGATGCCGCCGCCTTACTGGTCCTAGAATCTTATGCAGAAGCGAACAATACGCGTGGGATATTGATTTCGAAAGATGGCGGGTGGTCCAATTTTGCGGAAAGATCTGATCGGCTCTATTGCGTCAAGTCGCTAGATGAATTTGTTTCTCTGTTTGAGTCGAAGGGAGACAATGCAGATCGCGTGAAAGTGAAGATCAGAGAAGGTTTGAATGCTCGTGGAAATAACTTTTTTCTCGAGATCGAATCAGCGCTCAGCCATGACGTTGAAAACGCTAACTGGAGAGTTGACGACGTCTATACAGGTTTCGCGCTCAGGGTCGAAGCCTACGTTGCAGGCATTGGATACACAGATTGTGATCTGGATGCAGATGACATAAAGGTTTGGTTTGTTGAGCATGATCCGTCACTTTGCACGGTAGAGCTCCAAGTCTCCGTAGCAGTTAATCTAGATATTGACATTCAATTTTACCAATATGACTCGATCGATCATGATGAGGTGAACGTGGCTTCAGATGAAGTATCGCGCGATGTCACTATTGATTTAGATGTGTACCTTACTTGCAAGGGGGAACTGCTGCAAGAGGACGTGGATGAATGGGACATTGAGGTTACTATCTCTGGCGGACGTTACCGAGTTGACGTTGGCGAAGTAAACCCTGATTTTGGCGAAGATGATTATTAGATCTATTCGCTTTCAATCTTTCAATTAATTCGCAAGTGCATTTCCATTGAGTTTGATAATCCGCCACTTGATTTACGCATATTTGAGCGTAGAATCACTCCGTAACATCAAATATCTTCACTGTCGAACTTTAGCCGCCGACTTTTCCAATTGGAAATAGTTACAGGTCAAAGTTTGAAAGGCATTTAAGGAGAAACTCAAGTGTCAGATCCTAGGAATTGTGCAAACGACGTCGCAGGTGGCGAATTCGCAGTACCTAGCGACTTTCCAAAGCGCGTGCATATGGGTGCGGTTGGAGGCGCTCAACCCAAGTTTCTTGCCGTTCTTTACGAAGGCAGATACTACCAACCTGGCGCAACACCGCCTGAAATGTACGAGCGCTGGCTTTTATGCAAAGATTTGGCTAAACAATTATCTGAAAAATCAGTATCGTCTAAAACTGGAAAGCGAGCGCATATGTCTGAATCTGAGATTCTTGAACAATATTTCACTCGACTACTCGCTACTAATTGGACAAGCCACGAGGAAGCGCGCTGGATTATCAAACATATTGCAAAAGAGCTTAATTGGGAAATTACTTTCTTATGATAACAATAATAAGATTAGAAAATTTCTACTATCAAAAATAAAAACCCCGCTAGTGCGGGGTTAATCGTGCAATTTGACAATCTTTATTAATCGGAAGCTAATCTTAATAGGCGAACGATATCAATCAGAACTGCTAATTATCTTATGCTACTTTGCCGAGGTTATAGAAATCGTCAGCGATTTCCTCCCACTGCTTCACAAGATTCCTCTGTTTCCAAATGGCATGGCCACCAGGATCATCGACAATCGCAACCAACAAATAATGAGACCGGCCTCGATCTGAATAAAAAAGGTAACGATCGCTCGTCTGCGGTTTGTAGTCCTCATAAGCCTCATCCCATTTCAGCAATGCCTCAGGGGAGTTTAAAGGAATCATGTGTACATGCCTGAGCACCCTTGAGTCAATGTTCAGGGCATCTTTACCAAAGTGATAGGCATATTCGCCAGAGGGATCACTTTTCCAATTGGAAAATTCGCTTTTAAAAAGAGTTAAATCTCTTCCAGTGACTTGAAACTGCTCTTCGAGATAACTTGTAACGTCTACCTTCAATTAACACCTGTGTCAGTAGGGAAACGGAAGAAGTCGCCCCTTGAACGTACGCTCAGCATCTTCAACCGAAAATCCAGTCGAATTTGACAGACCTGAATAAAGAGCGACCTGAGCAGGAGACAGCTTAGGAATCGTGCGCTTAGCGCGGGCAACAGGACGATCACCGCCAGCCTTGCTGTCAGAAACGCGATCTACGTTTTGTTGATAAATAGGCATAACACCTCCTCCTAACTGGTTCAACTATCCTACCACAAGTCAGTCGACAGAACTACCGCCCTACACCGACAGGGGCCCTTGGATCTTACGTAACGTTTACATCTATAACGGATTGTTGCAATTATACTAACATTTCGCAACCGATGACAAGTTGCTGTTATTGTAAGTTTGCAAAGAAATCATCGTTTCAACTCGGCTTTTGCTGGGTTGTAGCTCGGTAGGATAAGTAGGTTAATTACATTCAGGAAACATTGCTAACGTGCTCGGAGGTCAATAAATCCTGCCCCCTTCGCACGCCAACGAGCCCGCACCAGACTGTCAAATTTCACACCAGATTGCAATTTGAGGTGATCGGCATGATCAGTAACGATAATTTGCGGACGGGTGCCTGTTTCCGCCTCTGTCTCATCACAATGTTGCACAAGCTGATCAAACAAGTTGGCCACCGCAGCCAAGTCTTCGTCGACTGACCTTCGCTCCTCATTGCGAGTGGCATCGATATGGCCAAGTTCGTTCGCATCGAAGGTCTCTCCTGAGTCTAGGACAGCTGGGAAGTAGACTTGGCTCGGCTGGTCAAGGAACAAGATCGGCGGAATAGCGCATGCGTCTCCAAGTTCACAGAAGTACCGCTGCAGACTCAGGAAAAGAACTAAGTGGCTAGCCAGCCAGTTGGCTCCACTTCCCATCGCGCGCAGGTACACCCGCTCACGCTCGTTTTCTTGATGCCACAGATCGAAAGTATCTAAGGAAAGTCTCAGATGGATCGGCTTGTAGCCCTCTTCAAAGTCGAACCGTTTTCCGTAGAGCTCCATCAGCTCAATGATGCGTTCTTCAGCTTGTGCCAGTTTAGCCTGCATGTCATATCGACTACCTAACAGACGTCGAACCTTTTTTAGCTCATCTTCCAGCCCCTTCAGCTCAGCGTCTTTGTCTTCGGTCCGTTCTCTTAGCCAGTCTTCGAGGACAGTCTCAAGACGGGTACGCGCCGCCACGGTTTCCTGGTACTGGTTGCTAATCTGTTCCATGTTCTGGATCTGCTTCCGTATCCCAGCCATAAATTCATTCACAGTTGCAAGTTCAGAGTACGATTTCTTCAGCTCGCTCTGCAGACGCGCGCCCTCTTCGTCGAAGGCGGCTCGCCGATAGCTAGTTCGACTAAGCTCCAGATTTAACCAATCAATCGCGGCAGCAAGTTGATTTGCTTCAGCCTCTACAGACAGGTCGCCTGCATGGCAAAAAGGACATTCGCCGCGTTGGAGATGGGCATGTTGCGGCACTAACGTAGTGCCCCTCGCTTGCTCATATCGATCACTGAATTCCTGTGAAGAAGTCACCTCAGCGAGCGCAAGCTGCAATTGGCGAATTTTAGCAGTGATAGTGCCTTTCTTATTTTGAGCACCTTGTAACTGCCGCACATGCACATCCGAGTCAGCTTTAAAGGACACTCGAGTAGTGCGAAGCTGATCCAAAGCAGCTTCTGGGGCAATTAGAGCCTGATCGACGCTAAATTTGAAACCTTGTCCGCTCGCCGCTTCCAGCCATTTATGTGCAAGCTCTAATTTCTCCTTTATCGATTGTTCCCGCTCTCTCTGCCGTGGAAGGACCCGCAGCAGTTGACGACACTGCGTATCAAGTTCATGCTCCTTCTGTTTGAGCATAAAGTAGTCCTGATTTGCAAAACCCAGGAAGACTTTAAGATGATCAATCGCCTGTTCGCGTTTTTCCTTTTCGTCAAAACGGTAGAAGATAGCGTGCTTGTTCGCGACCAAATTTTGGTGTTGCAGCATAAAAGATGTAAAACTACGTACAGAAGGTGTCGGTAACTTGCGGCCTCTCTGCCGCCGTGCTTCCGGATCTTCTTCGACGTTGGTAACTACAACTCCGAAATAACCTTTTAGTCGTGAGAGAAAGTCCGCTAAAGACATGAATTGGTCGCGCTCGAAGTACGCTGATCGCATCCAGTCAGTACGCTCGGCAAAAGTCAAATCGAACACTTCACGCAGATATGCTCGCCCTTTATCAGGTAGTCGAGCCAGGACAAGTAAGCTATCCCTTAGCCTCAGCACGACAAAGAATAACGTGGCCCTTCGCGTAATGACGCCCGAAGGTATTGTGTAATCCGAACTACCGAAGCAATAGTCGAAGATTTCAATCAACGCGCTCTTACCTGTCGACGAACGTCCCGTGATGACATTTACACCATCCTGGAGCGGGACCAGGTGATTGTTGTCATCTTCATCAATCATCCCGATCCAAACAAGGTGGGCCTTCATAGTTGCATAACTCCAAGTAACCGATATATCGTTGGGACGTCGAAAGGATTGAGAAACTCAGCGAGCTTGTTTGCCGCAGCTACTGCTCCTGGTGGAGCAACTGGATCTAGGGCGTCACTTAGGCCAAGCTGAACTTGAGTTCCATTAACCGTCAACAGGTTTGAACTGATCAGATACCTCAGCGTGTCATTAGTGACTTCACGATAATCTTCTAAACGTTGAGGTATGGCAGTCAAAAGCTGCCGATGTGTCAGCATAGTGCGAAGGTTGCTGGTACGTCTTGCGCTCTCGAGAAAATCTCGATTTCCTTGATCAAGCACAATCGGCAATACGAGGTAAGACAAAAGCACAGAATGCTGTCGGGGCTTTGAATATTCGAAAAATCCACGAAGGGTGGTCGCGAATAAAAAAGGGTTTGTATGCAGTGTGTAAAGATGCTCAATGGGATCACTCATGGCGCGACAAGCTTCCATTGATATGTTTGCTCTTCATCATTCATTAGAGCGTGCAATAACCCATTACGAAACCAATCTGGCGAGTCCACAAAGCCTGAGAAATTCGGAGGCGTCGCGCCCATAGTGGTATTGTAAAAATAGCGTGCGGCTGCATTATCTAAGATAGCACCCATACATGCGTTTTCGTAACTGAGCTCAAACCTATCGACCACGGTTTGGCGAAATATACGAAAACGTTTGGAATTCCCGGTGTATTCACGGAACTCCTTATCGATCGTATCGAGGGCACTATGGTAATCGCGAATTGCCATTGGAACCCGCTGTCCATGGTCAATATCCATCATCTTACGGACAAACGGATCCATAGCGACTGGTATTTGATGGGGTTCCGCAAGAAGACGTTCATACGCAGTTCGTGGGAATTCACGCCTCTCGGATCGGCTTTGTTGAGCAAATCGAGCGAAGGCCGAGCTGACGCTATTTGTAGTTCGTTTTATAACACTGGGACCGTGACCGGGGTGCCCAGCCGAGTGAAGCGGTTCAGCACGGCAGCTCGCACTTGCAGT
>Ga0209023_10003256_pt1 | contig 19534 bp, 19 predicted proteins | sample LakOneMetagenome_FD_187468 | JGI IMG/M metagenome (GOLD analysis project Ga0209023, IMG submission 187468) | Freshwater and sediment microbial communities from Lake Erie, Canada (SPAdes) (version 2) | ecosystem: Environmental > Aquatic > Freshwater > Lentic | place: Lake Erie, Canada...
CAGGCCGGTGATGGCTGAGTTGGCTTGTAGGCGGGATTCTGTTCCCGGGTCCCTTGCGGGGGTCCCGTTCGGTGACCATCCATCTGTGCGGCCCACCTGAGGCGTGACGGGCGGGCAGCCCTGCCTCTGTTCGGCCTTGCTCCGAGTGGGGTTTGCCGAGCCGGCCGAGTCACCCCGGTCGCTGGTGCGCTCTTACCGCACCGTTTCACCCTTACCTGTGCGCCTCCCGAACGAGTCGGGCGGGCCATCGGCGGTCTGTTCTCTGTGGCACTTTCCTGCGGGTCACCCCGACTGGCCTTTCGCCAGCACCCTGCCCTGTGGAGTCCCGACCTTCCTCGACCCGGTCGCTGCGAGCAGCCCCGGGCCGCGGTCACCCGGCCAACTCAACCATCGGTCCCATCATGGCACGCTCCGCTGCCGGAGCATCCGGGTCAGCCGCCGACGATGGGGGCGACGGGGGAGCAGGTCGGCGCGACCGGGTGGGCCGGGTCGAGCGCGTTGAGCACGTCGCGCAGGGCGATGTGGTCGAAGGCCACCGACAGGTGGTCGCTGGCATCGACGGAGCACTGGTCCTGCAGGGTGATGTTGGTGACGTTCGGGCCGCTGAGGAAGGCGGAGGAGTAGGGCGTGACCACCTCGTCGTACTTCGTCTCGATGACCGTGTACTGCACGCCGGGCACCGTGTCGCCCCCTGCGTTGAGGTCCTGGACGAACGACGAGGTGTTGATCTGCTGGAGGCACGACGGGCAGCCGAGGCCCACGACGAAGCCCACCGTCCAGGGGAAGTAGGTGGCCAGCTTGGCCAGCCCGAGCAGCGTCGTGCCGTGGTTCGAGGGGGCCAGGCCCACCATGGCGCCGACCTTGGCCGCGCCGCCCAGGTTCTTCAGGTAGTAGCGGGGCATCATCCCGCCCTGCGAGTGGCCCACGATGTCGACCTTGCTGGCCCCGGTGGAGCGCAGCACTTTATCGACGAACGTCGAGAGCTCCGCCGCCGACCCGGCGATGTCGCCCGTGCCGCCGATCTCGCCGGCGACCAGGCCACCGAAGTTGAGGGCGAAGACGCAGTAGCCGTTGTTCTTGAGCAGCGGCGACAGGCTGTCCCAGTTCACGGTCATGTTGGCCAACGTGCCGTGCACCAGGACCACAGGGTTGGGATGGGCGGCCGACGGCACGCAACTCCAGTCGTTGGCGCCCGGCGGGTTGCCGCCCGGGTGAGCCACCGCGGCGGCGATGGCCGGCACCGACGAGTAGGGCACGTCCAGGCCGGCTCCGCAGCCAGCGGCGGCGAGGCAGAACACGGCCGCGACGGCCAAGGTCGATAGGCGGCGCTTCATCGGTTCCCCCCTGAGGATCCAGCAGATCAGCGTGACGCCCGCCACCGTACCGCGCCGTCCCACCGAGGCCGTTCCAGGGACAACGCCACGCACATCTGCGCGGCGATGTCCCTGAAACCACGGCATGGCGGACGCGCAGCGGGGCCGCTCCTCGCGGAGCGGCCCCGTCGGCGATCCCAGAGGGAGGGGGATCAGCTGGTGATCAGCGCACCGTCGGGTACCCGGCCCTTGGGGCTGGCGTCGGTGAACGGCTTCGGCACGGCGGTACCGCCGGTCGGGTCGAGCACCAGGGCCAGGGCCGAGGCGTGGCGGGCCTCCACGCCACCGATGCTCATGATGGTCTGGCGCAGCTTCGGCGTGGACAGGACGCTGGCGGCGTAGGCATACGTGCCGGCGGCCAGGTTCTCCACGTCGAGGGCGAAGCTGACGACGGCCTTCTGGGTCGTCAGCGTCGGGAGCTGCTTGGCCACCACGTTGGTGAACAGGTACTCGTTGGGCTTGGTGTAGGCCGGCTGGCCGGCGCCCTTGAGCACGGCGTTCAGCGCATCGGCGTGGGCCTGGTGGTGCATCTGGAACAGCTTGGCGGCGTCGACCACGGCCGGGTCGAACTTGATGTCGGCCGGGAGCTTGGCCGCCGACGAGGTGCCGAGGGCGACGCCGTAGAGCGCCACCGCCAGGTTCTCGAGGGAGGCCGCCGTCTTGGCCAGCACGATGTCCATGTTGCCCCCACCGCTCGCGGCGGTGGTCGTGGTCTCGCCACCGGCGGCGGCGGTCGTGGTGGTGGCGCCGGCCGTGGTGGCCGTCGACTTCTTGCTGTCGCTGCCGCACGCCGCGATGACCGCGGCACCGAGCACGGTGACGCCGCCGATGCGGAGGAACTGCCGGCGGTCGGGGGCGCCCATGAGCTCCCCCTTCACCTCGGAGGTGAGGTCGTCGCTGTTGAAGATGCGGTGCAGTGCGTCGCGGAAGCCGGTGATGCTGGAGCGTTGCTCCTTGTCGGCTTCACGGAGCTGGCGCCGGATCTCGTCCTGGTTGATGTCCATGATCTTGTTCCTTGTCTCAGGTCGGGGTTCGGGCCGGCTACGCCGGGAACTTGGCGGGGTCGAGGGCGTTGTCGAGGGTCACGAAGTCGATGAGGTAGTCGCTCGCCGGCTTCTTGAGGACCGTCGCCAGCACGGTGGCGTGCTGGCTCTCGACGGGGAGGATGGTGGCGAGCGCACCGGCGTTCTTCGGGTCGGTGAGCGCACCGATGGCGAAGAGGTAGGTCGAAGCGGCCGCCTCTTCGATCATGCGGGCGATGTCGAGGATGGCGGCTTCGTCGGCGGCGCCGGCGATCTTCGGCCCGAAGGTCGAGAGCACCGTCTTGTTGCCGGCGGTGACCTTGGCCGAGCCGAGGATCGAGTTCAGCGCGTCGGCGTGGTCCTGGTGGTGCGTGGCGAACACGGTGCCCACCCCCTTGGCGGCGTCGCTGAGCTTCCCGGTCTTCACGGCGGCCTGGTAGGCGCCCACCGCGGCGAGCTCGAGCCCGGCGGCGAACTTGGCCAGGTCGACGTCGGTGTAGGTCGCCGTATCGGCGGCCCAGGCGGCGGGCATGAGGCCGCTCACCGGGGCGATGAGGGATCCGGCGGCGAGGGCGGCACCGCCGACGCCGGCCTTCACCATGAAGTCGCGGCGTCCGTTGCGAAGGGACTTGCCGCCATCACCGAAGTGGATCTCACCGAACTCGTCCCGCAAGGTCCGCATGGACTCGTGGTGGAGCTGGTCGACCTCCTCGGTCATGTCCTTGAGCTGACGCTTGTCGATCTGCACGATCGATCCTCCTGGGTTTGTCGGGTTGGTCGGGGGGACTGGGTGGGCGGGCGCGACGGGGGAACCCCGTGGCGCCCCACAGGTCGTACGGCGATCGGTCGTCGAGCCGTTCCGCTCGACGTGTGGATCAGGTGACGTCGACCTCGGCGGTCATAGTCGGGTGGATGTCGCAGTGGTACTTGTAGGTGCCGGCCTTGGTGAAGGTGAACGAGGCCGACGAGCCGGTCTTGATGCTCTTGGTGTTCCACACCCCGGTGTCCGACGTGGACGTGTGGGTGGCGGGGTCACGGTTCGTCCAGGTCACCTTCGTGCCGACCTTGACCTTGAGGGGCGACGGGTTGAACCCGAAGCCCTTGATGGTCACGGCGCCTGAACTGCTGGTGGCGCCGCCGCCGGCCGCGGCGGTCGTCGCGGAGGCGGCGGCCGTCGTGGTGGTGGCCTTGCTGGACCCGCTGCTGCTGCCGCAGGCCGCCACAAGGGTGAGTGCGGCGACGGCGACGATCAGGCGGATGGTGCGGGTGGGTGTGCTGGTCATCACGGGAGAGTACGGATCAACCGCCGCCCCCGGATGTCGGAGATGGGATTCGCTCGCGGCTCGTGCCGCCTTCGGCAACGTTCGGGGGCCGGTCAGCGCCGCTCGCCTGTTCGGCGACCGGTCTCGTGGGCGCCTGCGGCGGCTGATCCCCGTTCCGGGCGGGCCTGTCCTCGCTGCGCTGCGGCGCCCGACCGGCGTTCGCCCGGTTGGCTCGCGAGCTCGCAAACCAGGCAAACGTTGCCGGTCACGGCGCTAGAAGTCGAGCACCGAGAGCTCGGGTATCCAACCCTCCGCCCGGCGTACCGCATCGGCCCAGCGGGCCCGGTCGAAGCGGCCGACGGGATCGACGGTGTGACGGGGCAGCCAGGTGGCGGCCACGTCGGATTCGTCGGCCCAGGTGCCGGTGGCCATGCCCGCGAGGAAGGCGGCGCCGAGGGTGGTCGCTTCGAGCACGGGCGACACCTCGACCGGCCGTTGCGTGGCGTCGGCCAGGGCCTGGATGAACGTCGGGTTGGCCGACATCCCGCCGTCGACCCGCAGCGTCGGGATGGTCGTGCCGCCGTCGGTCTCGGCCGCCTCCACCAGGTCGGCGCCCCGCTGGGCGATGCCCTCGAGCACGGCCCGGACGACGTGGGCCCGGCCCGTGCCGCGGGTGACGCCCAGCAACGTGCCACGCGCCCCGTAGTCCCACTTCGGGCTGCCGAGGCCGAGCAACGCGGGCACGTAGGTGACGCCTTCGGTGTCGGGGCACGACGCCGCGACCTCGTGGGACTCCTCGGCGGTGGTCAGCAGGCCCATGTCGTCGCGCAGCCACTCGACGTTGGTGCCGGCCGACAGCATCACCGCCTCCACGCCCCAGTGGACCGCGTCGCCGCGGGTCCAGGCGATGATCGGGAACGTCCCGCCGCCGCCCCGTTGCTCGAACCCCGGGCGGGGGCCGACGCACATGTCGAGCATGCCGCCGGTGCCGAACGTGACCTTGGCCAGACCGGGCTGCACGCAGCCCTGGCCGACCAGCGAGGCCTGCTGGTCGCCGGCGATCCCGGCGATCGGCGGCGCGCCGTCGAGCGCATCGGCGGTCGGGCCGAGGCCGGACGAGGCGATGACCTCGGGCAGGCTGCCGAGCGGGATGTTGAGCGCGTCGAGCAGCCCGACGTTCCAGCTCGCGCCGTCCGCCGTCCGCAGACCGGTGAGGGCGGCGTTGGTCGGGTCCGTGACGTGGGCCGAGCCGCCGGAGAGGGTCCATGCGATCCAGCTGTCGACCGTGCCGACGCACAGGTCCCGGCGGCGCTCGGCGTCGTAGGTGTCGAGCAGGAACTGGGCCTTGGTGGCCGAGAGGTTGGGCGCCAGCCGGATGCCCTGCTCCCGCAGCATCAGGCACACGCCGGCGGTGCGGAGGTCCTGCCACCCGATCCCGGGGCCGACCGGCTCACCCGTGGCGCGGTCCCAGACGAGGGTGGAGGCCCGCTGGTTGGCGATGCCGACCGCCTCGACCGGGCCACCCTCGGCCAGCGCGGCCCGGGCGACGTCGAGCGCGGCGGCGGCCATCGCCACGGCGTCGAACTCGACGAACCCCGGCACCGGGCTCGACGGGAGGACCTGGCGGTAGTGGACGTGCTCGATCGAGGCGTCGGGCCGCACGACGGCGGCCCGCACCCCGCTGGTCCCCACGTCTACGACAAGGATCGACATCGGCGCTGGGCCCTTTCACGGGTCGGGTTCGGGTGGCGGAGGATCGGGTGCATCAGCGCCCGAGGCGAGCGGAGGAGCCGGCGCCCCGTTGGGCGAGGAGCCCGCCCATGACGCCGGCGGAGGTGGCCAGGAGCCCGGTGAGCACGATGCCGGGGAGGTTGATGTGGTGGCCGCGGGCCAGGAGCAGCGCGATGTCGAGCACCTGGACGAGGGCGAACGTGATCGCGGCTGCGGCGGCCGCGTGCTGGAGCGGTCGGTCGATGGGGTGGCGGGCGGTGACGTAGCCGCAGAAGGCGAACCCGAGCAGCAGGAACAGGAAGGTCAGCAGCACCAGACCGCTCTTGTGGTGGGCGTGGGCCACCGCTTCGGCGATGCCGCCTGGGATCACCCAGCACAGCCCGTTGAGGACGCCGGACGTGATGACCCGGCGGTCGAGACCGGCGGCCATCAGGGCCAGGGCACGGCGCCGAACGGCGACGGCAGGCCCAGCTTCCCGGGGTTGAGGATGCCCTTCGGATCGAGCGCCTGCTTGACCGCCACGAGGGTGGCGAACGCCGGACCGAGCGCGTCCTCGACGAACCGGGCGCGGTTGAGCCCGATGCCGTGGTGGTGGCTCAACGACCCACCGTTGGCCAGCACCGCCCGGGTTCCCGCGTCCCAGGCTTCGGTGTAGTAGCGGTCGCGCTGCTCGGGCGGCACGAGGGCGGCGAACGTGAAGTAGAGGCAGGCCCCGGTCTGGTACGAGTGCGACTGGTGGGCCGACACGGCGAGCGTGCCCTCGACGCCGCCGATCGCGGTGGTCGCCGCGGCGTAGATCGCGGGCAGCGCGGCCCACGGGCCGGTGATCTCCATCGTGTCGACCACGTACCCCTTCGAGATCAGGGCCTCGAGGGCCGCGACGTCGTTGCGCTTCTCCATCCAGTGGTCGACCAACCCGTGGTCGAGCGGCAGGGTCGCCTCGCACTCCTCGGCCACCACCTCCATCACCGCTTCGATGAGGGCCCGGTCGCCCTCGTCGAGCACCAGCAGGACGTTGACCCCCGGATCGGTGTGGTGGTTGCGCTGCGATTCGATCTCGTCGTACAGCCGCATGACCGCGGGGTGGGCCCCCCGCTGCGTGATGCGACGCATCGCGTCGAGCGCGTCGTCGAAGGTGGCGAAGCCGTAGGCCGCCTGGCGGGTGTGGGGCGGGGCGGGGTGGGCCTGGAGCCAGGCCCGGGTGATGACGCCGAGCGTGCCCTCGGAGCCGAGGAAGAGCTGGTCGAGGTCGGGTCCGACCGCCTGGCGGGCCTGGCCACCGGTGCGGATGACGGTGCCGTCGGCCAGCACGACCTCCAACCCGACGACGATGTCCTCGATCTTCCCGTAGCGGTTGGAGAGCTGACCGGCGCCCCGGCAGGCCACCCAGCCGCCCACGGTCGAGAGCGCCATCGACTGGGGCCAGTGGCCGACCGTCACGCCGTGGGTGGCCTGGAGCTCGGCCTCGAAGTGGTCGCCGAACGTGCCGGCCATCACCTCGACGACCATCGACACCGGGTCGACCGCCACGATCCCCGACAGACCGCAGAGGTCGAGCACCACCCCGCCGAACACGGGCACCGTGCCGCCGACGACGCTGCTGCGCCCGCCCGCGGCGGTGAGCGGCACGCCGGCCTCGTTGCAGAGTGCGGCGATCGCCGCCACCTCGTCGGTCGAGGTGGGCCGCGCCACGGCTGCGGCGATCGCCCCGACCTGCCCCTCCGTCGCCCACACCATGGCCAGGGGCCACCAGTCGCGGCTGGCCTCGCCGAGCGCGCCGGGGTCGACCGTGACGTCGGCGCACACGGCACCCAGCCGGTCGAGGAAGCCATCGGGGAGCGGGGCCTCGGTGCCGGCGAGGCGGCTGGTGGCCGCGGCCGCCCCTCCCGTCAGCTCGATCGGTGCGGTCGGACTCCCCGGCGACGGGCGCAGCTCGGTCATGGCCGTGACACTACGCAACCACCGGTTCCCGAGGGACCGGCCCTGGCTAGGGAACGGTGGTCGACGTGGTGGTCGTGGTGTCGGGCGCGTTGGCGGCCCGCAACGAGACCGCGTTGTAGAGCTGGTAGCCGTGCTGCATCGGTTCGTCGGGCTTCGAGTAGCGGTCCTCGCGCTCGACCTGTGCCCGTTCGTCGGCGGTGAGCTGCGAGGCATCGAGGCCGACCTCGTGGTAGACGATCCTGGCCTTGCCGCGGATGCCACCCGGGTGGGCCTCGAACACCTCGACCTTCGTCCCCGAGAACCCCACGTAGTACACGCGCTCGGCGTACCAGTGGTCGACCTGCAGCGCGACCACGAGCAGCACGACCAGCAGCACCACGGCGGCGGCCATCCAACGCATGCTCTGGCCGCGTCCTGGACGCGCGGGGGCGCCGAGGTTCTCGTGCTCGTCCGGTTCCGCTTCCGGCGCCGGCTCCGGCTCCGGCTCCGGCTCCGGCTCCGGTTCGACAGCAACCGGCTCGGACGCTGGGTCGGTCGGAGCGAGGGTGGTGGCCTCCTCCACACGCGGGACTACGGGTTCGACCACTGCCGGCTCGACCACTGCCGGCTCGACCACTGCCGGCTCGACCACTGCCGGGGGCACATCGTGCGGTGCCGCCGCCGCCAGCGCGGCGGTCGCCGCCTGCGCGACAGCCCGGCTGTCGTCCTCCCGCAACCCCTCCAGTGCCGTCCGCGCCGCGGCGGCGATCGCCTGGTTGCGTCCGGCGAGCAGGGGTTGCAGGGCACCGATGGCGCCGAGCCGCACGGTCGGGAGCGGGCTGCGGAGGGCGTCGTCCACCTCGGTCGGCAGCTCGACGGCGGGCAGCTCGGTCCGGGTGCTGCGGGCCACCGCCAACGAGCCCTCGATGCCGTAGGCCCACAGCTTCGGGGTCTGGGCCGGCGTGAGGCTGCGCACCCGGTCGTGCACGTACTGGTACAGCTCGTCGATGCCCACCAGGCCGTCGAAGTCGAGGTCGGCCGCCCCGGTGCGCAGGCCTTCGATGAGGGCCTCGGTGAAGACCGACCCCTGGCCGGCACCCTCCACCGCCGAACCCTCGAACGAGTACTCCAACGCGCTGGAGGCGGTCAGGACGACTCGGCCGTTGCCCTCGAACCGCTCGGCCAGGCTGAGCGAGGAGTCGCCCTTGAAGCCGCGGGCGAACGCCCCGCTGTAGCAGCAGTCGAGCAGCAGCACGACCCGGCTCGACCCGCACTGCTCCATCTGCTCGTTGAGGAACTGCGCCGAGACGCTGGTCGAGGAGAGGCGGTCGAGGCGGGTGTTCGGCATGGCGAACGAGAGGCGGCCCCGATCGTCCTTGACCCCGTGGCAGGAGAGGTAGGCGATCACCAGGTCGGAGCGGCGGCGGTTGGCGAAGAACCCTTCGATGGCGTTGGCGACGAGGTGGGACGGCTCGTTCACCAACGTCGTCACATCGAAGTCGCCGATGCGCTCGTCGGCGAGGATCTCCGCCAGGGCGGACGCGTCGTGGGACGGCGCCCGCATCTCGTTGAGGGCCGGGTCCTCGAACCGGTCGGCGGCGATGACCAGCACGCTGCCACCGACCCGTTCCTGCGCCCCCGGCATCGATCAGCCCGGGGCGGGTGCCGGGGAGGCGGCGGGGCCCCCGATGGTCGGGTCGTTGGGGAGCACCTTGTGGTCGTGCAGCACGCCCATGGCCTCGTCGATCGTCATGTCGGGGAAGGTCAGCGTGGCCGTCCCGATGGCCACGCTGAGCTGGCACACCTTGCGCCGCCGCTTGGTCCACTCGTGGAGCATGACCACCGTCGGGGCCACCGCCCCCGACCCGATGGTGAGCGTGACGGCCCCCAGCACGTCGGCCATGCCCTTCGCGCCGGGCGGGGCGGTCCCCGAGGCCCGGCCCACCGCGGCGTCGAGGTCGGTCTCGCGGACGTCGCGCACCAGGTCGCGGGCGGCCTGGTCGGTCTCCTCGTCGTCGTCGCCCTCGACCCTGACGGTCAGCTCGTGGTCGCCCATGCCCGGTCCTTCGTTCAGGTGGTCGCGCCGGCCTCGACCGGCTCGGCCTCGACCGGTTCGATCTGACCGGCTTCGCTGGCCCGCTCGTGTGCGAGCGACGCACGGTACGCCACCACCTGGGCGGCCTGCTCGTCGTCGGACAAGCCGAGCACCGCCCCGATGAGCGCCGCGACGTCGGGGGCCGCTGCGTCGGAGGCGTCGCGGTCGAGCAGGCGGGCCCGCGTGCGGCGGGACAGGACGTCGTCGACGGTCGAGGCCATCTCGTGGCGCGCCGCGTACACGGCCTCGGCCTTCACGTAGGGGAGGCCGGCGACCAGCGGCTCGCCGAGCACCGGATCCTTGGCGATCATGGCCAGCAAGGTGCGGGCCTCGCCGCCGAAGCGGTCGGCCAGGTGGACCGCGAGCTCGTCGCCCCCGACCCGGACGGCCTGGTAGCCCTCGGCCCCGCGGAGGGGGAGGTTGCGGGTGCGGCTCGAGCGGGCGACGTGCTCGGGCTTGGCCGTGCCGAGTTGCTCGAGCACCTCGTCGATCGTGTCGGCCGCCATCTCGCGATAGGTCGTGAGCTTGCCGCCGGTGACGGTGATCATCCCGGACTTCGACGGCACCACCTTGTGCTGGCGGGACAGGTCGGCGGTGCGACCGCTCGACGCGCTCTTGACCAGCGGGCGCAGGCCGGCCCAGGTACCGGTGATGTCGGCCGGGGTGATCGCGCCGCCGGTCGAGAAGTTGATCGCCTTCAACAGGTAGGCGATGTCGTCGGGGGTGCACTGGGGGTCGTCGATCGGGCCGTCGTAGTCGGTGTCGGTCGTGCCGATGTAGGTATGGTCGCCCCACGGGACCACGAACACCGAGCGCTTGTCGCCCGGGACCGGCACCACCACCGCTATGTCGTTCTGCACGAGCTTCCACGGCACGGTGATGTGGATGCCCTTGGCCGGCCGGATGGAATCGGGGTCGGTGCCCTCGTCGATGGCCCGCACGTCGTCGGACCACACGCCGGCAGCATTGACCACCGCGGAGCACCGGACGTCGAACTCGCGGCCGTCGGCCGCCACCCGGGCGCCCCGCACGCGGCCGGTCACATCTTTCAGGACGGCGACCAGTGCGACCCGGTTGGCCACCGCCGCGCCGTGGTCGACCGCCGCGGTGCGGGCCACGGTCAGGGTCAGGCGGGCATCGTCGGCCTGCGCGTCGTAGTAGAGGTACGACGACGCCAGGCGTTCGCGGGGGAGGGTCGGCATGTGGGCCAGGGCCTCGTCGACCGAGATCCGCTTGTGCAGCTTGCCGATGCGGGCCCCGCCGGTCAGGTCGTACATCCACATGGCCGAGCCGAGGGCCCGCGACAGCTTGGCGTTGAGCACGCCGTCCTTGCCGGTGAACATCGGGATGAGGAACGGCAGGACCTTCACGAGGTGCGGGGCGTTCTTGGTGAGGCGGCGGCGCTCGTGGAGCGCCTGGTAGACGAGTCGGATCTCGCCCTGCTGGAGGTACCGCAGGCCGCCGTGGATCAGCTTCGACGACTTCGACGACGTACCCGATGCGAAGTCGTCGCGATCGATCAGCGCGGTGCGCAGCCCCCGGGAGGCGGCGTCGAGCGCACAGCCGGCGCCGGTGATGCCGGCGCCCACCACCAGCACGTCGAACGGGTCGTCGGCCAGCCGGCGCAGCGCGGCCTCGCGGTCAAACCAGCCTGGCCCGATCACGGGCGGGTTCCGGCGGTCGAGGCACGTTGGCGCATGCCGCGATCCTACGGGCCGCGACCGTTCGGGACCGAAGCCGGCGCCGCCGTCCGGGACCGCGCCCGGCCGTCGCGGCGGCGTATCAACAACCGTTGTCGATTAGGGAGGGAGGCGGATAGGGTGACCGCCGTGAAGTCGCCAGCGGAGCTCACCGACCTCTTCCGGGCCCAGGGGCTCAAGGTCACGCCGCAGCGCCAGTGCATCTTCGGCGTGCTCGACGGGTCGGTCGTCCACCCGACGGCCGAGTCCGTGCACGCCCAGGTGGTCCGCGAGATGCCCACCGTCTCCCTGCGCACCGTGTACCAGACGCTCAACGACCTCGTCTCCATGGGCGAGCTCGAGCAACTCGACCTCGGCACCGGTTCGGCCCGGTTCGACCCGAACCTCGAGGCCCACCACCACCTGGTGTGCGACCGGTGCGGGAAGGTGGCCGACGTCGCGCTCGACTTCCCGGGAGTCGCGCTGCCCACCGATGCCGCCCACGGCTTCATGGTGGCGACCACCCAGATCGTCTTCCGCGGCACCTGCGCCCCATGCGCGTCCGCCGACACCCCGTCCACGCAAGACCAACCAACCACCCAAGGAGCGCGCAAGCGTCATGGCTGACATCAAAGGCAGCAAGACCGAAGGAAACCTGAAGGAGGCGTTCGCCGGCGAGAGCCAGGCCAACCGCCGCTACCTCTACTTCGCCCAGAAGGCCGACGTCGAGGGCTACCCCGACGTCGCGGCGCTGTTCCGCTCCGTCGCCGAGGGTGAGACCGGTCATGCGTTCGGCCACTTCGACTTCCTCGCCGAGGGTGGCGTGGGCGACCCGGCCACCGGCGAGCCCGTCGGCCCGACGGCCGACAACCTGAAGTCGGCCATCGCCGGCGAGACCTACGAGTACACCGAGATGTACCCCGGCTTCTCCAAGACCGCCCGCGAAGAGGGCTTCGTCGACGTCGCCGAGTGGCTCGAGACCCTCGCCCGCGCCGAGAAGAGCCACGCCGGCCGCTTCCAGCAGGGCCTCGACGCACTCTCGTAGTCGCACCCCGTCCGTACGAGCTCGAGAGGGGGGCCGTCCGCGGCCCCCCTCTCCCGTTTCCCCCCCACCCCCGACTGGAGCCACCGATGGCCAAGCTCACCCTCGACGACATCGCCGACCTGCGGGCGTACGAGCGCGAGCGCGACGACTTCCGCCGGTCCGTCATCGAGCTGAAGCAGAAGCGGCGGGTGGCGCTGGGTCCGGTCATCACGTTGCTGTTCGAGAACCGCGACACCATCCGGTTCCAGATCCAGGAGATGGCGCGCGCCGAGAAGATCATGAGCGACGAGGGCATCCAGGTGGAGCTCGACGTCTACAACCCGCTGATCCCCGATCCGGGCACGCTGGCCGCCACCCTGTTCATCGAACTGACCTCCGACGCCGAGCTGCGGACGTGGCTCCCCGCCCTGGTCGGCATCGAGACGATGATCGAGCTGCGGGTCGGGCCCGACCAGGAGCCGGTTCGCTGCGTCGTCGATGCCGACCACGAGCAGCAGCTGACCCGGCAGGACATCACCGCCGCGGTCCACTACATCCACTTCGCGCTCTCGCCCGAGCAGATCGCGGCGCTCGCGGCCGGCGCCGCGACCCTCGCGTCGGTGCACCCGGCCTACCGGCACGAGACGCCGCTGCGGGCCGAGACCGTGGCCGAGCTGGAGCGTGACCTCACCGGTCAGTGAAATGGCCTACCATGCCGGGTTTGCGGGACCGCGCGATGGGGACACTTCGCCCGGGGGCTGTACCGGTGAGGAGACCACGTGGACGACAACAGCGAACGCGAAGGGCTGATGCGAGAGCTGTTCGGTGCCGAGTCGGTGCCGACCCGTTTGGACGGGCGGTTGCTGCGCACCAGTGAGGTGGCCGTGCTCTTCCAGGTCTCGGAGCGGGCGGTGACCGACTGGGCCACCAAGGGCCGGATCCCCTCCGTCCGGACCCCCGGAGGCCATCGGCGCTATCCGGCCGAGATGGTTCGCCAGCTGTTGGCCGAGACGGCCCAGCCCGTCGGCGGTCGGGGCTGACCTGCCCGTTCGTACTTGAACGCCGGAGAGCGCAGGCGCAATACTCAGCGATTCGTGCCCAGCCAGCTTCGGCGGGGCGCTCCTGTCCTGCGTGCGAGCCCCGTGCCCGTGCCGTCGCCGTCCACCGTGTGAGTGCGTTGTCCACTATGAACCCGTCCTGGCATCACAGTGCTGCCTGCCGAGGGCTCGATCCAGAGATCTTCTACCCGATGTCCGACGAGGACGCCGACCAGGCCAAGGAGGTCTGCGAGCGATGTCCCGTCCAGACCGCGTGCCTGGAGCACGCCCTCGGGCTGCGGGAGAAGGAAGGCGTCTGGGGTGGCTGCACCGAGCGGGAGCGTCGCCGCATCATCCGCCAGCGACGCCGGACGGCCTGAGCGCGCCATGGCGCCGGTCCAGATAGAGGTCCGGCGCATCACCCCGACGGAGGGGGCGCTCCTGCGCACCACCCGGCTGGCCGCCATCGTCGACAGCCCCGGCACCTACGCCACGACCCTGGCCGAAGCCGAGGCCCGCGAACTGCTCCACTGGGATGCGATGGCCGAGACCAGCGCGGCCGGGCGCGACCAGGGCACCTGGTTCGCCCACACCGGTGACGAGATCGTCGGCATGGTCAACGCCTACCGCACCGACGACGACCGGGTGCACCTGACCTCGCTGTGGTCGGCCCCTGGCTTCCGGGCCATCGGCGTCGCCGAGCGGCTGGTCGATGCGGCCACGGGGTGGGCGGTCTCGATCGGGGCCCGCGAGCTCCAGCTCTGGGTCGTCGAGCGCAACGAGTTCGCCCGCCGGTTCTACGAGCGGATCGGCTTCGTGGCGACGGGCCAGGAGATGCCCTACGAGCCTGATCCGCGCCTCAACCTGGCGGAGATGACTCGGGCACTCCCCGCGGAGTCGAGCGAAGCGGGGTCGAGTCGAGCGGGGTCGAGCTGAGCGCCGTTCTCGCCCCTGTGACCTGAGCGTCCCGGCTCAGAGCGGCGCGTTGATTGGGCGGGGGATGGTGGCGGGCGGCGTCACGTGGGGGATGGTGACGGGCGGAGCGGGGGCCCTGCTGAAGTCGAGGGCCTCGGCCAGGTTGCGGGCGTAGCGGTCACGGTCGGTCATCGGGGCGAGGCCCCAGCGCCACTCGATCATCTTCAGGATCGAGCAGTGCTCGTACGGGCCCCGCTTCCACACCTGGGCCGGCGCGTAGGGGCCCATGGCGATGCACGGCACCCGGAACCCGAGCCGGTGGTAGTCGGGATGGGGTCCCGGGCCCCGGCCGACGGTCGAGTCCCGGACCCGCGGCGGGACCACGTGGTCGTAGAAGCCCCCGTTCTCGTCGAAGTTGAGGACGAACACCATGCGGTCCCACTGCGGGCTGGTGCGTAGTGCGTCGTACACCTGGCCGATGAACGCGTCGCCGACCGCCACGCTGCCGTGGGGGTGCATGTCGTTCGAGGTGCCCATGAGCTCGGCGATCGTGCCGTAGTCCGGATCGACGAAGGCGACGTTCGGCAGGGTTCCGGCCTTCGCGTCCTTGAGGAACTGGCCGTACGGGTGGGCGATGCTGTCGTACCGCTTGCTGGCGAACAGCCCGGTCATGGGTTCCGAGTGGTAGTAGTACCGGCCGCTCAGGTGGGCCGCCTTGAGCCGGTCCCAGATGGCCAGCTTGAGGTTCGAGGGGCGGGGGAGCACCGTGCCCGGGAAGAGGCCCGTGAGGTCGACGTCGGTCGTCGCGCAGTGCTGGTAGAAGCGGTTGGGCCAGGTCGCCCCGAGGAACGAGCAGAAGTAGCGGTCGAACGTGGTGTACGAGCGGGCCAGGGAGGCGAGGATCGGGAGGTCGGTGGCGCGGTAGTAGCTGATCGGCCAGTGGTCACCGACGGGCGCGGTCTTCAGGAACCCGTCGGCCTTGCCGTGGTCGTAGTGCGTGACCATCGACCGCCAGTCGTGCTTCGGATCGGCCAGCCCCCAGCCCTGGAAATCGGGAGCGATCGGGTAGGTCCGCTGCGCGTGGCCCGCGGTGTCGCGGAACGTCAGGCCCGCCTGCTTGCCATCGGCGCCCGGCAGCCAGCCGAGCAGGTGGTCGAACGACCGGTTCTCCATCATCAGGACCACGACCGTGTCGAACGGGGCATCGGCCGGGGCCGGTAGCCGCCGTTCCGCGGCGACCCGGGTGGCGGTCGGGCGGGCTTCGCCGCTCGCCGCCTTCGACCCGCAGGCCCCGAGGCCGGCCGCTGCGGCCAGCCCGAGTGCGCCGGCGAGGAACGTCCGGCGCGACCACGGATCGTCGAGCGGTCCGTCGGGGGCGTCCCCGTCGTCGGGGCTGATGTGGAGCAGCACGGCAGTCTCCTCGCGTGGCGGCAGGTGGACGTTAGATGACGGGAGGATGAACGGCGGCCCATCGCCCCCCCAGCGCCCGGCCCGGCCGGCCGAGGTTTGCCCCGGGCGCAGGACCTGCTGGCAGACTCGCCACCGGCCGACGGACCGGTCGACCACGCCGAGCCGCCGCCGGGCGGAGGGAAGGACCCCACCATGGACTTCGACCTCTCCGAGGAGCTGACGGCCCTCCAGGAGACCTGCCGGCGGGTGGCCCAGGACAAGGTGAAGCCCCGGGCCCGCGAGATCGACGAGACCGAGCAGTACCCGCAGGACATCTTCGAGGTGTTCCGCGACGCAGGGATGCTCGGGCTGTGTATCCCCGAGGACCTCGGCGGGTCGGGGGCGGGGATCCTGGGGCTGACCATCGCCATCGAGGAGGTGGCGAAGTACTCGAACGCCGCGGCCCTCATGCTCCTGCTGACCCGGCTGCCGACCGGGCCGGTCATGATCGCCGGCTCCCGCGAGCAGAACGAGCGCTACATCGCACCGATCGCCGACGGATCGCAGCGCGGTGCGTTCTGCCTCAGCGAGCCCCAGGCCGGCAGCGACGTCATGGGCATGCGCACCAAGGCGGTGGCCGACGGCGACGACTGGGTCCTCAACGGGACCAAGTGCTGGATCTCGGGTGTCGCACAGGCCGACTGGTACACCGTCTTCGCCAAGACCTCGGCCGACGTGACCAGCCGCGACCACGACTCGATCACCGCGTTCATCGTCGAGCGGGGATGGGACGGCGTCGCGGTCGGGTCGCTCGACCGCAAGATGGGCGTGCGGGGGGTGGCGACCGGCGAGCTCCTGCTGAACGACGTGCGGGTTCCGGCGGCCAACGTGATCGGCGAGGTCGGCGGCTTCCGGCTGGCCATGCTCGGCCTCAACTCGATGCGACCGATCGTCGCCGCCCGCGGCATCGGGCTGGCCGAGGGCGCGCTCATGTACGCGACCGAGTACGTCAAGGAGCGAGCGGCCTTCACCAAGACGATCGCCGACTTCCAGGGCATCCAGTGGGAGATCGCCAAGCTGGCCACCGAGATCGAGGCGGCCCGGCTGCTGACCTACCGAGCCGCCTGGATGGCCGACCGGGGCCAGTTCACCAAGGAGTTCGTGCCCTACCTCTCGATGGCCAAGTACTACGCCACCGAGCTGGCGGTGAAGGCGTCGAACGTGAGCCTCCAGATGCTCGGCGCCGCCGGTTACATGAAGGACCACATGACCGAGCTCTACTACCGCGACGCCAAGCAGCTCACCATCGTCGAGGGCACGAGCCAGGTGCAGCTGGGCCTGATCGGCAAGGGCGTCATCAACGGCGACCTCTGGTGGGACTGATACCCGGCTCGGCTGGCGCCTCGCCGCGAAAGGCTTGGGGCGCCTGCGGCGCGCCGGTTCTCTGTTCCGTCGAAGCGCATCCTCGCTGCGCTCGGGCTTCGACGGCGAGCTTCCGGTTGGCTCGCCTGGCGGCTCGCGAACCGGGCGCTCGGGCATGAGTGACGCGATCCCGGTGGCGCGGTTGGGGGCGGGGTACCGGGAGGGGGTGCTCTGGCATGACGGTGTCTCGGCTTTCGCGCTCGGGGAGCGGTCGTTGCCGGCCGCCGTCGACGTGGCGATCGTGGGGGCGGGGTACTGCGGACTGTCGGCGGCGCGGGTGCTGGCGCGGGCGGGGCGGTCGGTGGTGGTGGTGGACCGTGATGCGCTGGGCACCGGGGCGAGCACCCGCAACGGGGGCATGGTCATCCCGGAGCTGAAGGAAGGGCCCGAGGCGCTGGGGCGGCGGTTCGGGGAGACGGGTCGGCGCATGTACGCGCAGGTGAACGAGGCGTTCGACCACGTCGAGTCGCTGATCGCCGACGAGGCGATCGACTGCGACTACGACCGGGCCGGCCAGCTGTACCTCGCCCACAACCGGGCCCACGTCGCGCCGTTGCAGGCCATGGCGGCCGAGCACGGCGAACGGCTCGGCGAGCCGCTGCACTGGGTGCCGCCCGAGGAGCTGGCCGCCGAGATCGGATCGGACTCGTTCTGCGGCGGGGTGGTGATCGAACGGACCGGTGGGCTCCACCCGGCCAAGTTCCACGCCGGGCTGGCCCGCCTCGCGATGGCCGCCGGCGCCGCGGTGCACGAGCGCACCACCGCGACGGGGCTGACCCGATCCGGAGCGGGCTTCACGCTCACCACCGAGCGAGGCACGGTCGCGGCGTCCGACGTGATCGTGGCCACCAACGCCTACACCGACGGTCTCGTGCCGTGGCTGCGGCGACGGGTGGTTCCGGTGGGGTCGTTCATCATCGCCACCGAGGTGCTCCCGCCGGAGCTGCTGGCGTCCGTCAGCCCGACCGGCCGGATGATGGTCGACACCAAGAACTTCCTCTTCTACTGGCGGCCCTCGCCCGACGGCCGGCTGCTGTTCGGCGGTCGCCGCTCGCTGGCCCCGTCGACGATCCCGCGGGCTCGGGACTTCCTCTTCGACGCGATGCTCCGGGTCCATCCGCAGCTCGCCGACGCGGCGGTCGAACGGGCCTGGGGAGGGAACGTGGCCATCACGGTCGATCGCCTGCCCCACGCCGGTCGGGTCCCCCGGGGGAACGGCGCCGGCGCCTGGTTCGCCACCGGCTGCAACGGCTCCGGCGTCGCGCTGAACACGTGGCTGGGCACGCAGCTGGCGGAGGCGGTCATGGGCGCTCCCGCGCCGGCGTTCGCCGAGATCCCGTTCCCGCCCGTGCCCCTCCACCCACTGCGCGGTGCCTTCCTGCCCGTCGTCGGCCGCTGGTTCCTCCACCAGGACCGCCGCCCCTGACGGCGGTGTGCCGCGAAGTGAACCGGCCATGCTCGACGATCCGGTCCAACCACCGCACCCCGAACCGCCTTGACGCGCAGGCGTACCCCGTAGTTGCATGGCGGCTGCATCAGGAGTGGCTCGGGAGACCGGGTCCGGCAACCTGGGACGGACACCCAAGGTGCTTTCCGCTGGCAGCAGCGGAGATGTGGTCGCTCCGGCGACAACGAAGTGTCCGGGCTGCGCACGCCTGCCGCCCGCTGGGTGTCCTCCCCGAACCGCAGGGAGGAGGATGAGGTGAGCGAGACCGACGGCCACGACGGCCACCTGGCCCCCGTCGACTGGCGTCGCGCCCACATCAGCACCCTGCCGGTGAGCGGCGCCTGGCGGCCGAGCGATCCCCCCGGGGACCGCCAGTTCATGCGGACCGCCATGGACCGCGACTTCGTCCTCGAAGGCGGCGGCGTGCTGCGCGACGTCACGGTGGCCTTCGAGACGTGGGGGGAGCTGGATGCCGACCGCGCCAACGCGATCCTCGTGTGCCACGCCCTGACCGGCGACGCCCACGCGGCCGGTCCGCCCGGGCCGGGCCAGCCGACCCCGGGCTGGTGGGACGGCCTGATCGGGCCGGGCAAGGCCATCGACACCGACCGCTGGTTCGTGGTGTGCGCCAACGTCCTCGGCGGCTGCCAGGGGACGACCGGCCCCGCCTCGGTGCGGCCCGACCGCAACGAGCGCTACGGCGCGTCGTTCCCGGTGGTGTCGATCCGCGACATGGTGCGGGTCCAGGCCCGGCTGGCCGACGCACTGGAGATCGACGTGTGGCAGAGCATCATCGGCGGCTCGATGGGCGGGATGCAGGTGCTCGAGTGGGGGGTGATGTTCCCGGACCGCGTGCGGTCGCTGATCGCCCTCGCCACCTGCGCGGCGGCGACCGCGCAGCAGATCGCCTACTGGAGCACCGGACGCCGAGCCATCGCGCTCGACCCCGGCTGGCACAACGGCGACTACTACGAGGCCGAGCCGGGCCACGGCCCCCACGCCGGCCTCGCGCTGGCCCGCATGATCTCGCAGATCACGTTCCGCACCGACGACGTGTTCACGAACAAGTTCGGTCGCGCCGTGGTCGAGCCCCTGGCCGGCGACTTCGAGATGTGGCAGCGGTTCCAGGTCGAGCGCTACCTCGAACACCACGGCGACAAGCTGGCCCGCCGCTTCGACGCCAACGCGTACCTCTACATCACCAAGGCCATGGACCTC